>Ga0257120_1001790_pt1 | contig 13652 bp, 10 predicted proteins | sample SI106_10metaG_FD_190153 | JGI IMG/M metagenome (GOLD analysis project Ga0257120, IMG submission 190153) | Marine microbial communities from Saanich Inlet, British Columbia, Canada - SI106_10 | ecosystem: Environmental > Aquatic > Marine > Inlet | place: Canada: British Columbia | collected... | reverse complement strand
TAATAAACTAATATTATTTTCTGTAAAAGAAAAGGTTCCCGGCATCTTTACCTCACCCAAAATAGTAACCTTCGCGTTTAATAGTCGTACTGTTACACTGGGATTTATTAAATAACCACCATCTACCAGTAGTTTTTTAATATCATTTTCTAGGTCATGGGGTGTTTTTTCTTTTACAGAAAGTTCTCCCAACACCGGGAAGTTGATTGTCATGGTTTGAGAGACCAAATAACCATCAAGCTTCATTACATCAATATTATTGGCAACAACACTACCACCAGTAATATTATTATAAGGAAGCGCGGCCTCCGGCATTAATGCCCCTACCGATATTTTTAAGATATCATCTACTTGCAAGGTGTGGTTGGTAAAAGTAACATCAGTGTTATTGTAAGACTCTACATCTTGCAGATACAGCATCTCTTTTTTTGAGACGCAGGATTGTAAAACAATAAACAGAGCTATTATTGTAAGTTTTAATAAATTATGTAATTTCATTGTTTTGTATATAATATTATTACTGCAAATATAATCTTATAATGTAAAATTTCAGTGGTAGTTACATTAAAATAAGACCTTGGAATTATATTAAAATGATCTTTTCGGTAAATCTTTAAACCACTTCTCATAAAGCTCAGAAGTTGGTGATAAAATCACCCAAGCAGTTAAAAATATGAGTTTTAGATCTAAACTAAACGATTTATTATTTTGATACCAAATCTCTAATTCTCCTTTAAAAGGATAAATTTTTCCTTTATAAAAACCCCAAAGATCACCACCATTATTTTTAACATCAGTAATTAATTTCTCTTCATCTCTAAATATAATAGAGCCTATTCCTGTAAGACCGGGTTTCACATTATAAATTACTTTTTGAATTTCTTTTGGATAAGCTTTAAAACTAACTTTCATAACAGGTCTTGGACCCACAACACTCATGTGGCCAAAAAATATATTAAACAATTGAGGTAGTTCATTTATTTTAGACTTCCTAAGAAATCCTCCCATGGGAGTAATTCTAGGGTCTTTTTTGGTAGTCATTATACCGCCAGGCATTTTTGAACTATTTTTTAACATGGTGGCAAATTTCCAAATTAAAAAAGGTTTGTTTTTATAACCAACTCGCTCTTGTTTGTAAAAAACATACCCTTCACCAGTAAACTTCAAACCAATAATTATTGGAATAAGTAAAGGACTTAAAATTAGTATAGCAATACCTGAGGCAAGTATGTCAAAAAATCTTTTTAATATATTATACATCATTTACATTTTTTGGTCTAAACTTTTACCTGTTTCAATATGATTGAAATTTGGTAATAGCTTATTCATTATCATAATAATATCTTCTTTGCTATAAGATTCCTTTTTAAATAAAGTTTCAATTTCTTTAATCGTTAGTTCCATTTCTGAAAAGGAAGGTTTTAACGAGTTGGTAACTACACCAATAGATTCGTAAAGATTAAAGTCTACTTCATCTTCTGAAGTATAAAATTCTTCAAATAACTTTTCTCCACTAGTATCTGTTTTGAAAAAATAAACTGGATATGACGCGTTATCTGATAGTTTTAATGCTAATTCTTTGGCTTCTTTCTCACTTTTACAAATCTTAATCTCTTTCTTTAAATATTTAAAAAAATCCTCTGTTATTGATTTAAAATTAACCAGTTGATTTTCATTTAACTTTGGAAAATAAATATCACCACTATTCCCCAATATACTTGTTAGTAAACAAATCTCTCCGCTTTCTTCTGGAGATACAAAAAATCGCTTTACATCAGATGGGCAAGAAATTGGTTGTCTTTGAAGCAATCTTTCTATATAGCCATAAAGTAATGACCCATTTGAAAAAGCAACATTAGCAAATCTAGCTGTTGTAATTTTCAGATCTTTAGAATAAGACATAATCACATTCTCCATCATTTTTTTTGACCCACCCATTACATTTACAGGATTTGCTGCCTTATCAGTTGAGACGCAAAAAAAATGACTTGGCTTATTTAACTTTAAATAATCTAATAATCTTTTAGCATCTAAAACATTATTTTTTATCATAGCCTCTATAGAGAAAGAATCCTTTTCACTTCTAACATGTTTGTGTGCTGCAAAATTTGCTACAATATCAAAAGCTCCATGACTTTCAAACATCTTGTAAAATACTTCAGAATTAAATGACATTGGATACGTCAAATAACTCTCTGGGACAATTATATTAGAGTCACTTCGTAATGTTCTTGTTAGCTCTGTTAAACCGTTCTCGTTAGTATCTACAACAATTATTTCAGAAGGAAGATATCTTAGTGCCACCTTTATATAAGAAGACCCAATCGTTCCTGCCCCTCCAATTACTAGAATTGATTTTCCTTTAATCTCTTTTGATAATTTTTCTTTATTGTTTATTAGATCAGTTTCAAAAAAGCTATTTTCTCTTTTCGTTACATAATTCTTAATAAATTCGGAAATATTTGGTAACATCATTATTTATAAAAATTTTTAATTTCTGAAATCACTTTATGTTGATCGTCTATTGTTAAGTTGGATGAAGATGGAATACTTATGCACTCTTTAAATATTTTATTTGAAATATCATTTTCACTAATGTATGTTAAATCTTTATACATAGGAAGATTGTTCATCGGTGTCCAAAATGGTCTACTTTGAATTTTATTATTATTTAATTGGTTTAATAACTCTCTCATTTTTTTTGTCCTAAAAGTGAAAAGCCAGCAATTAGGATCTGAGTTAGGGTCATTTTCCTGAAACTTAATATCTCCTATTCCATTTAACTCTTTTCTGTAAAGCGCATCAATTTCTTTCTTTCTTTTAAGAATACTGTCAAAATTTTCCATTTGTGCAACCCCAATAGCAGCCAGCACATTTACTAGGCGGTAATTATAGCCTACTTCGTCATGAAAATAATCTAATGGATCTGTTTTAGCAGTTGTTGTAATGTGCTTAGCCCTGTTGGCAATATCTTTATCGTTAGTCAGAATCATTCCACCACCACCTGTAGAAATTATTTTATTCCCATTAAAACTTAAAACACCAGTTAAACCAAACGTTCCTGCATGCTTTCCATTCTTAAAACTTCCTAGCGCTTCTGTACTGTCTTCTATTAAAGGAATACCATAAGTAGCGCTGATTGCTACTAATTTATCAACATTAATAAATCCACCTAAAACGTAAACTGGCATGATTGCGCCAATTTTTTTTCCTGAAGCTATTTCTGTGGTTACCGGTTTCTCATTAACAAATTTGGTTGTTGTATTAGTTTTTAACCATTTTTTTAGCAAGTCAACATCCATTTGCCAAGAATCTTCACAAACATCTATTAAAGCTATTTTCGCACCTGAGTATGAAATAGCATTTAATGTAGCTACAAAGGTCAAGTTTGGTGCTATAACAATATCATTTGAAGAAACTCCTGCAAGGTTTAAAGAAACCTCAAGTCCAGCTGTACCATTCATACAAGCAATAGCATATTTTACTCCTGTATAATTTTGAATAGCCTCTTCAAATTTAGTAACATATGCTCCAGCAGAAGAAATCCATCCTGTATCGAGACAGTCTTTAACATATTGCCATTCATTTCCGTCTATATTTGGCACTGATAATGGTATCATATTATTTATATTTGTTTAGCAGGATTGCCTACGGATATTGTATTAGAATTTACATCTTTTAAAACTACAGCTCCAGCTCCAACAATTACGTTGTCACCTATTTTTACACCTTGCTTAATTACTGCATTTGCTCCAATCATACATCCGCTTCCAATTGAAACATTTCCAGCTAAAACAGCTCCAGGTGCAATATGACTAAATTTACCGATAGAACAATCATGCTCAATAATTGCCCCAGTGTTAATAATACAACCTACACCTATTTTGACTTGTGGATTTATAATAACTCCAGCACCTAAAAAGGTTTGTTCTTCAATCAAAGAAGATTTTGAAATTGTAGTATTCGAATGTATAAGAGTCGTATTTAGGTATATACTATTTGATTTTAGTTTTTTATAGATTTTTCTTCGAATACTATTATCTCCTAAAGCTATAAATGGGTTGTTGTTTGAATCAATAGTATCCTCATGACCTAAATAATTTAAGTTATATGGATTACTAACTTTCTCTAAAACATCATGATAACCGACAATTGAAAATCCTTGCTTAATCGCAACTTCAACACAACCATACGAATGACCTGAATAACCAATTATTACAATTTTTTTATTTATCATTTACAACTATATTAATTTCTTGAATATACTTTTTAGATAATTTTACACGATCAAAATTTTCTCTCGCATAATTGTAACCATTTAACCCCATTTGGTTTAAATCACTTTTTTCAAGAGTACTCATTTCTTTTGATTTATTTGCAATTGATAATGGATTCTCTGGTTTTGCAAAAACACCACATTTAGCTGTTTCAATTAATTCTCTAGAAACCCCATCAATAACTAATAAAATCGGTTTTTTACAAGACATATAATCAAAAGTTTTATTAGAATAAATCGTTTTAAATGTTTCGATATTTTTAAGTACAGATGTACCGACATCTGATGCTAAAATATATTTAAAAACTTCTGATTTCGGAACAGGTTTTCTGAAAATCACATTACTCAAACTTCTTTTTATTACTTCTTTTTGTAGGAATTCTTTTCTCATTCCAGAACCTATTAATTGAAATACTATGTTAGTATTCTGTAATTTTTCAGCAGCGTCAATTAATTGAATTAAATGATTTGCAACTCCATGCGCTCCTACATAAGTAATTACAAATTTATTTTCAAAACCTAACTCTTTTTTAAAATTTAGTGCATCAAATGAAGAATCTTTGAGGATTTTTTCAGCAAGTGAAAAATCAGCAGCATTCGGAATTATTATCACTTTTTCTTTGGGAACATTTTTAATTTTAATGAGTTTATCTCTAAATGCTGGGGTTAGGACGTTAATTAATTTTGCTCGCTCATATATAAATCCTTCAAACCAAAAAGCAAATTTAATAATTAATTTATTTTTTAAGACTCCAGTATCAATTGCAGATTCAGGCCATAAATCTCTAATTTCAAATACATATGGTATTCTATTTATTCGAGATAGTAAATATCCTGTTATTCCTACAAATAAGGGTGGTGAAGTAACTATTATTAGATCATATTTACCTTTTGCTATAAACAATCCAGCATAAATACTAGAAAAAACAAAAGAAAAGTAAGCCCATAATCTACCTATAAAATTTATGTTATAACTTTCAGATACATGACAACGAATTACATCTACATTTTTATAGAACATTAAATCTTTGTAAGTAAATTTACCTTTATATTTCTTGGGTTTCTTTCCTGTATTATAATGGACCATCCCTGCTAAAACAGTTATTTCATGCCCTTGCTCTGACCATGATTTAGACATTTCATTAAAACGAGACCCTCCTCCTTCACCTTTTTCTAAAAAATATTGATGAATTAATAATATTCTCATTTTTTGTAAGTAATTTTTGTGGTAAACATATTAGTATTTGATTCAAATGATAATCTTGTTGACTCCTCTTTAACACCGTAATAAGATGAATACCATTTTTCTTCTAAGATAGGCTCTAATTTTTTATTATTTCGATCTAAGGAGGTTATTGATAATTTATCAATCATTTCGTTTGAAAAATGCCAGTATTGAAAAGAAGTTTTGTTTTCGACTCCTGAAATAATATCTTTAACAATCCACTCATTTAATCCTTTGCTCTTAGTAACGATCCTTTGATGTAAAATATTTGAATCTAAATGCTTGAACCCTTTTATTTCACCCTTAAAAATAAACTTATTTTGAGATTCAGTTAAATTTGCTTTGGCGTATTTAACCCAATAATTCCATATGAATCGATCACCTTTTTGCATTTGATCTTTTCCATCTATACTAATTGTGTTATGCCCTTCAGAACCATTAAAATAGTTGATTAATTCTTTGCATGTATTGTATTGATAAGATCCGTTATCCCTCAACACATTCTTACCATCAATCCAAATATCAATATGTAAATTATCAGATTGATAAGGTCTGTCTTTGTAAGCTCCACATCGAATAAAGGTTTTGGTATTTCCTTCTTGTATAATGTAATATCCACCTTTAGTAAATTTACTTATTTCTGTTAATGCCACTTGCTTTTTTTGTTTTGGTTGAATTCCGTACCAAAGCGAACTTTTTGAACCAAAGTATATATAACCATTTAATACCGCGCGTAAATCGTCTAATTGTGATCTGTATACTCTGTAATCATCATTTGTAAGTTTAAAAAGCAATGCACCATCATTAGAACCATAGTTTGGCAGTTCACCTGAAACAGGATCGATACACGCATCTAGAAAATCAAGTGATTTTTGTGCACGTTCATACACTACTTTATCAAATGTATCTCCGTTTAGTTTTGCCAGTTGTATTCCCCAAGTCAGCAATTGAACTACTACTCTATGGTAGTTCATAGAGAATTGTAAAAAAGTACCATCTTCATAAATTTGGTATGCAATTTCCTGCTCAAACCATTTCTTCCCTTTTTCACTCCATTTAGATACATTTGGAAAAAACGGAAATAGTTTGTTTGACAAGTATAATATCAATGTTTCTGTAATTGCATGGTTGTTACGCACAGCAATTCTTGAAAAATAAATATTATGATATACATGATGAATTTGCCAATAAATACAATGCATTATTTTTTGAAACAATGCTTCGGTTAAGTTTGGCGAATCTTTGTAATAATACAACGCAAAGGTCCAATTCAAAACACGCAAACTTATTTCTTGGCTGCATTTGTAATTAGGCCCTTGATTGATAGGGTTTTTTTTAATAAAATCTTCTATCTCTTGGAACACATATGTAGATTGATCGTCATTAAAATGATAATCATACCTAATAACATCATATAGGAATGAAAAACGTGCTTTTTCCCAAACATATTTTATATCGCCCGCTTCTTTGGATAAATCTTGAATTTCAGACCAGTGTTTATGTATATCATATTGAAACCCTGTCAATGGATTAGTAACCCAATCATTTGCTTCTTCTAAATTAACCTTTGTTTTGTTGAAAAACGTAAAGACCCCATTTTGAATTTCTTGAAATGTTTTTGCTAGAATTTCTTTTTCTTCTTTTGGAAGATTGTAAATATCTTTCCCATAAAAGAAAAATGGAGGAAGGGTATTTCTCCAATTCTCTAAGCTTGTAAATTCTGAAACTTTAGGTTGCGTTGGAAATACTTTCTTGTGCCAGCCAATTTTCGTTTTTATCGTGTAGAAAACTCTAAAAAAAAGATAGCGAAACCCCATATTTGAAATCAGATTGGCTGTCTTTTTAATTTTTTGAATCATTGATATATTCTTTTTACTTTGAAACTATGTTACTATTCAATTATAATCCATTTTCCTTCTTTTAAACTTTGAATTGCTGCAAAGCTCGCTTTGGTTGTGTTCACAATTTCATCAAATGGAATTAATGCAGAACCTCCATTTTGAATTACTTCAACTAGTTTTTTAAACTGATTGGCGTGTCCTTTATCCAATTTTGTTTTTAACTTAGAAAAACCGTTAAATCCATATCCTTTCGTTTCTCTAAAATTATCCATGACCAAGGTGCGCTCTTGGGAATAAATTTCGACACGTTCTTTAGAATAGGCCTTAGATCCATTTGAAAAATAATTGATCACTCCTGTAGATCCATTTTCATATTTCAACAAAATAGTAGCGTTGTCTGTATTGTCTTCTGGATTGACTCCCATTGCATTCATACACACATTAACGACCTTAGATCCTGTAAAATAAGTAATCAAGTCAATAAAATGGCACGCCTCTCCAATGATTCGTCCACCCCCAATTTTCAAATCATGCACCCAAACATCTGCAGGAATCGCTCCAGCATTCATGGTTGCAATAACGTTGATTTGATCCGACCCAATTAAACTTTTCATTTTGATAGCATGCGGAGAAAAACGCCTATTGAAACCAACTGTGACGGTTTTTTTACTTTTTTGTTGCGCTTCAATAACAGATTCTAATTCATCACTATTAAGCGCTAATGGTTTTTCGACAAAAACATGTTTCCCTGCTTCAAGAATGGAACTTGCCATACTTGCATGAATATCATGTCTTGTGGTGATTAATACAACATCAACATCATCATCTTTTAAAATATCGTTTACATCTGTTGTTGAATGACTGAATCCATATTTTTTAGCCATCGTAGTCCCAGATAAACCTCCTTGACTTGCAATGTATTTAAAATGAGCTGAACTATCTTTTAAAGCTGGTAACATGGTCATTTTAGTGAAATTCCCAGCACCAATGACTCCCAATACTCCCTTTTGACCTTTAAAGTTGTTATTACCTAACTGTAGTGTATGAGATATTGGTTCTGTGTTATTTGAGTAGTTTAGAATTGAAGCGATTGATTTACTAGATCCTATTTCACCATAAATATTTAGGTAATTCTTTAGATCGACTACTTCTGTAATTAGTTCCTTAACTTGTAGTGTTTTGGATGCTAATGCTTGTAAAATGGCTTCAAAATTTCTTTTCTCGGTCCATCTTACAAAAGCTATCGGGTAATCCTGTCCTTTGTTCTCATAATTTTCATCTGATCTTCCAGGTCCATACGAACAAGAAACTTGAAATGTCAATTCCTTTTGATAAAACTCTGCTCTACTTAAATTCAAGCCAATTACGCCTACCAAGATAATTCTACCTCTTTTACGCGACATTTGTGCCGATTGTGATATGATATCATTAGATTTGGCTGAAGCTGTTATTATTATGCCATCAGCACCTATATGATTTGTTTGAGATTCAACAAACTTAACAACATCTCCCTTTTGCGGATTGAATGGAACAACGCCCCATTTGGCTGCCAATTCTAGTTTATTTTCATCTATATCAACACCGATTACTTTACATCCATTTGCTAATAAAATTTGTGCAGTAATGAGTCCAATAAGTCCCAAGCCTGTTACCACAATAGTTTCTCCAAATGTTGGGTTCAACAAACGAACTCCCTGAAGACCGATGGATCCTATCACGGTAAACGATGCTTCTTCGTCACTTACAGTATCTGGGATATGCGCTACTAAATTCTTAGGAATACAAACATACTCTGCATGTCCTCCGTTTGAAATTACGCGATCACCAACCTTAAATTCAGAAACTCCTTCGCCAACTTCAATTACTTTACCTACATTACAGTAGCCCAAAGGCAATGGTTCTCCCAGTTTTTTAAAGACCGTTTCTAGGGTTGGGACTAATCCTTCTGCCTTAATTTTATCCAACACCATTTTTACTTTGTCTGGCTGTTGACGGGCTTTTGATATTAAATTGGATTTCCCAAACTCTACCAACATACGCTCGGTACCTAAAGAAACTAAACTTTTGGTTGATTGAATTAAAACACATCCTCTTTTAACTTGAGGCGCTGGTACTTCTTCTAGTATAGTTTCTCCTGTTTTAAAGGACTGTATGATTTGTTTCATGTCTATTTTATAATAATTTCTTGTGCTAATTCTTTTATAAAACCAAATGTCTCTTTTGAAGTTTTAACCCAAGAAAAATCTTGTGAGTATTTGTATGCTTTATTAGCTATTTTTGTTCTTAATTTTTCGTTAAGCAAAAGTTTTTCCAGATTAAAAGAGATACTGTCTACATCTGTAGGATTCATATAAACTCCCGCATCTTTTAATATTTCTGGCATTGGACCATAATTGGAAGACAATATTGGTAAACCAGCTGACATTGCTTCCACTAAAATATTTGGCATATTCTCGCAAGTTGAAGCAAAAAGAAATAGATCTGTATTCTTATAAACTTTAGAAATTTCATCGTATGGAATTTTACCTCTATATTTTACAAAACTTTCATAGCCAAGTAAAGCTTTATTAAATTTATTTTTCAGTGAATTATTTATAGGACCAATTAGTTCTAATTGCACATTATAACCCTTATTTCTAATTTCTTTAATTGAATTAATTACATTAAGTTGATGCTTGTAGTAGTTTATAATTGAAACATAAGTTATTATAAATGGATTATCATTTGTATATTTTTTTATGTGGTATTGTTTTTTTGGTTTTTGCCTAAAATCATTTGAAATTCCGTGGTAGATCACAATTGAATTTATACTCTTTAAAATAGGATATTTTTTTTCAATATATTTTTTAGCATAATACGATATATAAATAATACCCTTAGCATTTTTTAATGATTTTACTTGGATTATTTCCAATAATAAATATCTCATTTTTGTAAATGAAAAAGGAAATCTGTTTCTTTCTTTATTTTCAAAAATCAACATGTTTTGAGACATGCTAACATATGGGGTGTCTCTACTGTAAAAAGTCCCCCCAGGCGCAAAAATTATATTACCCTTATTTAAAAGATGTATTAATTTTGTTCTTTTAAAAAATTCTTGAAAAAAGATGTTTTTGAAAGGTGCTTTGAAAATTGAGATAGTTATATTTTTTTTTGATGGAAAGTTACTGAGCCACCCCCCCCCAATAACACCTATATTAGTGTTGTCAGATTCTAAATTTTCAATGATTTTAGATAAATGAGTTAAGCCTCCACCTGCTTTTATGTTTGATGCGTCAATATTAATTTGCATTTACAACGGAAAAATTATTTTTGTTTTTTTTTAACATTAAACTAATTAAAATCCAATACAATATTTCACCTTGAACTGATCCTATAATATAATTAGGCTCAAGGAAAGTAATTACTAAAGTTGAAAAAAACAAGTTATTAAATAAAAATATTTCATCACGAGTTTTATTCCTTTTGTTTTTTTTAAAAACAAAATAAATATTGATGAAAATTAAAATCAAAGCTAATAAATAGAATACACCTCCATTTATTGAATTCCTCAACCACACTATATGAGGTTCATAAATAAAATCATTTAATTCAGGTTTATCTCCAAACCCATAGCCAAAAAATGGATTTTCTAAAAACTTATTAAAATAATATGTATTTGATTCTAATCTTCCAGAACTAATATCATTAACACTCATTTCGGTTTTGTATTCTGACTTGATTCTTAATTGAAGTTTCAAATCTTCTAAACCAATATTTAACAAAAACAATAACAAGAGAATTATTTTGTAAAACTTTGATATTCTATATCCAAAAGAAAACACTAACAAAGATGCTAATAAACCTCCACGACCACCGGAGGTAAATTGACTAGTAATAATAACTATAATGCAAAAAGTTTCAATCGAAAAAAAATCACATTTTTTAAGCCTATGATAGTAAACTAAAAAAACTACAAATAAAAACAGGGTATTAGAATAGCCTGTAGTGTATCCTGCAAAAGCAGACTGACTGAAATATGTACCCCATGTCTCACCAGAAAAAATATCAAATGCACCCGTCACAAAAGAAATCAATGACATTAAACAGATAAAAGAAACAACCAAAGATGACCTATAAAATACTTTGTAATAAAATTCTTTATTAAAATTAAAAGACCATACAATTAAAAAGGGCATTAAAACATCAATTAAAGAACTTATATTAAAAGATGAATAAAAACCAAATGACATTGATATAAATATCAAAAGAAAACCGATTGGAGATAAATAACCTGATGGGTATTTGAATCTAAAATTTATAAATTCATATAAAAAAATATAAACAAATAATAAATATTTTATTGAACGAACTATTTCAGGACTTACTAAAGGAAACCAATTAATTACACTTGAAGTAACATATAGTGTTAAAAAAAATAAATAAACCTTCTTTGGACGTTTAACAAAAAATATTTCCATTTAAATAAATGAATTAATAAAAGATTCCTTCATTTTTTCAGGTAAATATTCATTTTCAACGATACTATTAATGCAATTACCTTTTAATTTAACTTTATTTAATTTTATTAAATCATACGAATACTTTAGTACTTTAGCTAAATCAACTGGACATAAATCTTTATAAAAAAAAGCATTTTCATTGTTCTTTAGAATTGCCACTTCAGGGCTATGAATAGGTAGTGAAGTTGTTATAATAGGTAAGCCATAAGAAAGAGCATGAATAATAGAAAGACCAACTTTTCCAGGTAATACAAAAACATCTGAATTAAAAAAATAATCATCAACCTGGACACCATATTTAGCGCCAAGGAAATTAATTTCAGTTTGTAAACCTAAATTATTAGTCAAAATCTTTAGTTCATTTTTGTGTTCTCCATTTCCGATAATATTGCAAACTACAGGAATATCTTGATCAACGAGTAGTTTAATCGCATTTATTAAAACATCTACTTTTTTATTTCTAATTAACCTTCCAGAAAATAGAATTAAAAAATTTTTAGTTTGTTTTCTTAAAATTTGATTTTTGTTAAAACCATAATCACTATAGTTTAAACTATTCTTTACAACAAAAATATTCTTATTATTGGTTATTTTAGATATTAAATCCTTACCATTTTTTTCATAAGTTAAAATCGAACTTGCGTTGTTGTAAAAAAAAGCCAAACTCTTTTTAGAAATTATAGAATTAGTTTTTGAAATGCCATGCGTCCAGTAATGAACTCTAATTTTTGTAAATAAAAACAAATATAAAGATAGTATTATAGTAGTAATAAAATGAAAATCTGGACCTCCAAAAATAATATCAGTTGGATTTTTTTTCTTAATAGCATTAAATAATCCTACTTGATAATAAAACTTTCTTCCCATCAAAGAAAAACTTTTGTTTTTCAGAATTGCATTTATTTTTTTTGAATTGCTTTTAAATACCTTTATGCCATTTAATTCTTTACCTGCTATTACAACAAATTGTAGCCTAGAATCATTTACCAACAATTCAAATAGAGATTGTCTATAATGACTTAAAATAGGTTGTACTAATAAAACTTTTTTCATTTACAAGTATGTAAGATAAACTAGTTTTAAAACTATAGGTTATCAATTATTTTAAGAAATTTATTATTTTGGTTATTTCTAGAATACTTTTTAATCTTATCTGCTGTTATTTTAGAAAATTTTAGAGGGATAAAATTGTCAAAAAAAGTAACTTCTATCTTATCCATTTCTTTTTCATAACAATATTCTCCTAACTCTATATCTTTCATTAAATTAATTAAATCTTTCGAAGGGTTTATACAATATGGTGTAATTCCAAGACCTAAAATTTCATAAAACTTAGTAGCTATTCCTCTACCTTCATAAAATTGAGTATAGCAAACAATACCAATCTTATAATCTAGGAGCAAACTGGTTAATTCTGATCTATTTTTTGAACCGTGATAATTAAATAACATATTATTTTCTAGGTAAGCCGGATGATATTCCCCGTAAATATCTAAGACGTAATTTTTATTTGATTTCAAATTTAAATTTGTCATGAATTTAATTAAGACATCCACTACTTTTCCGCTGTAATGACCACCAAAATAGACAAGTTCTTTAGTGGCTTTTCGTTTTTGAAAATTTTCATAAATATAGCCGTTATTAATTACATCATTCTTAAAAATATTCTGATATTTTTTCAAATATATTTTTCTATGTTCTAGTGTATTAAAAACAATATAATCTGCATTTTTAGTCAGAAAATTTTCAATTTTTTTATTTAAATAGTTACGTACTATAATTTTTTTTTGAGGGTGGGCATTTAATGT
>Ga0257120_1001779_pt1 | contig 13713 bp, 11 predicted proteins | sample SI106_10metaG_FD_190153 | JGI IMG/M metagenome (GOLD analysis project Ga0257120, IMG submission 190153) | Marine microbial communities from Saanich Inlet, British Columbia, Canada - SI106_10 | ecosystem: Environmental > Aquatic > Marine > Inlet | place: Canada: British Columbia | collected... | reverse complement strand
CTTCAGTCACTTCAATGGTATCAGCCGCTGATTTTGAAGATTAGAATTTTCTATATGAAATGAGGGTATCAACCTTAGCGAGTAACTAAATTCAGCATCATCCCTGATCACAACTCGGCACCTGTGAGACGGATCACAACTTAGCTGTCGGGTACAAACGAGGCTGACAGGAAGCATCTACTTGCTAACATGGCCTATCATCTCAGCCCCCTAAATAGTTGCTGAGACAATTAGTGATATTTAGCAAAAAACTCTCTCGTGGATTTACTTGAATAAACAAAACCCAACATTTAGTGTCAATAAGATACTTATACAGTTAGGGAATGCTCAAATGTTTTTGTCCGATCGAATTAAAAAAATTTTAAATCTGCAAACGGATTAACACTTTTCATTTTTTTGAGTTTTCCTTCATTTGCAATAGCAGACGTTATAGAAATTTTGTCACTCAAGAAATTCTATAAATGTAATTGCTAACACACACTTGCGACGCGAAATGGCATGCAATTGGCTGCAAAAGCATAAATTTCTACACGGCTGCGCGGCCCGAAAATCGGCCATCTACGCGCACTACAGCGGAAACGACACGCTCAAGGAACATGTTGCAGACCAAGCCGCCAACCATGCGAGGGCGGGCTTGCCGGACTTGGATTCGTGAGGTTGCGTGTAAAAGGACAAGTTAGTGTCAGCTGAACCGGTTGCGGATGTTGGACACAGCGTCCGCCAGCAACACCAAATCCACAGCGACGGCCACAAAAGTCGCGCCGCTGGCCATGTAGCGGTCAGCGACGTCAGGGTCGAGTGCCATGACGCCAGCGGGAATGCCCATGTCGACCAAGACTGCGATGGCGTCGGAAATAGCCTTGTCAACGTCCGGATGGGTCATTTGACCTACCAGCCCCATGCTCGCGGACAGATCTGCGGGGCCGATAAACACCGCATCCACACCGTCCGTATGCGCAATGGCGTCGAGGTTCCGGAGCCCCTCAAGCGTTTCGATTTGCACAATGAGGCACAGTTCACTCTCAGCCGTGTTGAAGTAATCCTCGACCTTCCCGTAACGTGTCGCTCGGGTCATGCCCGCCATGCCGCGCATGCCTTTGGGGCCGTAGCGCATTGCATGAACGGCGGCGGCGGCCTCTTCAGCGGTTTGCACATAAGGCACCATCACGGTCTGCGCACCCATATCCAGAACGCGTTTGAACAGGGTCGGATCATTGGTCGCCACGCGCACCACCGCAGAGGTTTGAGGGGTTTGTCCGATGGCTTGAAGGGCTGGCAGAACCTCAACCGTTTCAATCGCGGCGTGTTCGCAATCCACCAGAACCCAGTCGAACCCCGAACCGCCCAGCAATTCGGGGACCGTATTGCCACCGATCGTGTTCCAGATCCCCAACTGGCGATGGCCAGCCTTCAAGGCGTGTTTGAACAAGTTCTTTGGATTTTTCATTCGGTGTCCTTTCTCAGGTCGAAACGTGGCTGACGTCCTTATCCGGCGAATAGATATCAAGGATATTCCAGTGCCCTGTCGTGGGTGTCGGATTGTTGATCATGGGCACATCCAACACCGTCGGCTTGCCGCTGGCAATGGCGGCTTGCAGCGCGGGCAACAGGTCGTCTGCTGAAGAAATGCGGATGCCTTCAGCGCCGTAGGCCCGTGCGATCTCGGCGTAACCGGGGCCATTGGTTGGGGCTTCCGGAGTGCCGGGGAAGGTCGTTCCGTAGGTCAGGCCATAATGCGCCTTTTGCAAACCGGCGATGGTGCCAAATGCGTTGTTGTTCATCACCAGCCAAATAATTCCGAGGTTCAATTCAACAGCCGTCGCCAGCATCGACGGGTTCTGCCCGAACCCGCCATCCCCCACGAGGCTTAGGACCACGCGGTCGGGTGCTGCCAGTTTCGCGCCGATTGCCGCTGGTGGGCCAAAGCCCATGGTGGCAAAGCCGCCCGGAGTAAGGATTGACCCCGGGGTGAGGATATCAAACTGTTGGCCCACCCCGTTCTTGTTCCACCCCACATCCGTTGTAATCATCGCATCATCAGGCAAAGCTAATCGCGTGTCTGCGAGGATGCGTTCTGGCATCATCGGGAACGCAACTGAGGTTTGCATTTCAGTGTTGGAGGCCTTGAATAATGTGCGGAACGCTGCAATCTCGGCCTTCTTTTCGGCGCGGTCAAATCCGTCAGGATACATGTCCTTCGCCACGCGGATCAGGACACGCAGAGCAGATTTCGCATCGGCAACCACGCCAATTTCAGTCGGATAATTGCGCCCTATTTCTTGCGGTTCTATATCGATGTGGATGACTTTGGTGTCGTTGTCTTTGGCGCCAATGTTAAAGGTGTAGCCGGGATACCAGCTGGAACAATCGGCCTCTTTGAAGCGCGTTCCGACAGCGAACACGACATCTGCGTCCAGACAGGTTTGGTTCACCAGTTTCGTGCCCCAGAACCCCGTCATGCCCATGACCAGCGGGTGATCGTCGCGCACAGCGCCCTTGCCCATCAAGGAATGGGCAATCGGCAGGCCCATATGAGTGGCAAACTCTTCCAGCTCACCGCTTGCCTGCGCCAAAAGGACCCCGCCGCCCACATAGGCGACGGGAGCCGATGCCGCGGCCAGACCACTCACAATCTGGCGGGCTGTCTCGTCATCCAAGGACGGTTTGACGAGAGACTTGGTGTTTCCAGCGATGCGATCAAACGTGTCTGACGCGATGACTTCGCTGAAAATATCCATTGGAACGTTGACGAGAACGGGCCCCGGTTGACCGCTTTCGGCCAAATGAAATGCCTTTTCCAAAATCTCCGCCATGAGGTCTGCGCGGTCCACACGCCATGCGCGTTTCACGAACGGACGATAGATCTCCCACTGTGCGGCGTCAGCGTGCAAATTGACTTCTTGATGGGGGTGCTTGCCATAATAATGGGTCGGGATGTCGCCCGCGATCACCACCATCGGGATGCAATCGAGTGCTGCGTTGGCTACGCCCGTGGCGCAATTTGTCAAACCGGGAGAGAGATGTGACAGCACCACGGACGCGCGGCCCGTCACGCGGGCGTAGGCGTCGGCAGCATGGCTGGCGATCTGCTCGTGGCGCACGGTTATGAAATCAATCGGGCTGTCCGCAAGGGCCGCAAGCACGGCAATGTTGGTGTGTCCGCACAATCCGAACACATGCTCGACCTCGCGGCGGCCCAGGAAATCAACGATATGTTCTGCAACTGTCTTCGTGGTCATTGTGCGATCTCCTGTCCGTAGAATTCACCGAATAGCTCTGCTTCGCTGGGGCGATCCTCAGCGATGGGGCGGGCGACCCATGTGTAATTCATCATGTGTTTCATTGTGACGTTTTCGTTGGTGATGTTCCCGCCCCAGATGCCGCAACCCAGTGAGGAGGTCATCGGCATTCCGTTGGTCCACGACCCAGCGTTTGCTTTGGATTGCGGTTGGCGCACCATCATCCGGCTGACGGGGGCCACACGGGCCAAGGCGTCGATGTTGTCATCGTTGTGGCTGTAGATGCCGCAGGAATGGCCGATGCCGCCCGTGGCATAAATCTGACGCACCGTGTCGAGCCCATCCTCGAACGTATCAAAATGATACAGCGCCATAACGGTGGTCAGCTTTTCCTTGCTGAACTTATGTTCTGGCCCGATCTGGCCTTGGTTTTCGACCATCAAAAACTTGGCATCCTCGGGCACGCTGAACCCAGCCACATCAGCCGTTTGCTGCGGCTTGCACGCAATCGTTGGGAACGTGCGGTTGCCCTTATCGTCCCACATCGCCTTTTTCAGCAGCGCCTTTTCCTCGGCGCTACACAGGTATCCGCCCTCAGCCTGCAAGGATGCAACCATCTGTTTATAAATGCTTTTCTGAATGATGATATTGCCATCCGCCGAACAACCGGACCCAAAATCGGACGTTTTGGAGATGCGTGTATTGGCCGCTGCGATGTCGATATCCGCAGTCTCATCGATCACGATCGAAGAGTTGCCCGCCCCAACGCCATAGGCCGGGCGACCTGACGAATAGGCCGCCTTCACCATCGGCTTGCCGCCAGTCGCCAGAGTCAGATCACATTCTTCCATTAAGTGCTGGGTCATGGGGATAGATGGATGGCGAATGGACTGAAACAAATCCGCAGGAGCGCCAACGGCAACGCAAGCCTTGCGCATAACCTCGACCATTTCAAACGTGGTGCCTGCCGTGCGCGGGTGGGGCGAGAAAATCACCGCGTTGCGCGCATTGGCAGAGGAAACACCCGTCACTGGCGGCGTCATCGCAGGGTTCGTCATTGGAATAAGTGACGCGATAACACCTGCGGGTTTGGCGTATTTCATCAGACCTTTGACCTCGTCCACCTCGACCACACCTGTGGAGGGCATGCGCAGCACATCGCGCAGAACCATCTGAATTTTGAACCGTTTGGCAGGCCGTCCTGCGCGGTCACCGATACCAGACTCGTCTACGCCCTGTTCGGCCAGCCGCGTGAACGTCACCTCGTTGCCTGCGTACCATGCAATTGCTTGGGACAGGCGGTCCAGCTCGGCTTGCGTCCAATCCTCAATCTCTGCCATCGCGGCGCGGGCGCGCGCAATCATGTCTGCTGTCAAATTGCGTTCTTCTTCAGTGAGCTCTCTGGCCATCTTTCATGCTTTCATGTGTGGGAATGGGGTGGGTGCGACGCTGTGATCTCACGTCGCCAAAAGTGCGCTTGGCGTGTTGCAAACACCGCCGCGCGTGTTCTTCAAAACCGAGTTCGGTGACACGGGATTGGTTTGGTAGTTCGATAGAATAGTCCAAAGGAGGCATCCGTTCGATGATGCCCGCAAAATCGATGCAGCCTTCGCCCGGATACAAACGCGCATCGCGTGCCAGCTGGATCATGCCTTGGCGCGTGTCCGCAATACCCGGCAAAGCGTCCGAGATATGGAGAAAATTCAGCAATTCGCTTGGCACATGCAACAACTCGGCAAGGTCGACGCGGCTGAGGTGCAAGTAGAGAGTATCCACCAGAATCCCGCCATTTGGTTGATCCGCAGCGCGCACAATGTCCAAGACCTCATCAAGTGTGCGCAGGCGGCTAAAGCTGGGAAATTCCAAATCGACGGATAGGCCATAAGGAGCCGCGATTTCACAGGTTTCTGCGTAGCAATCGACAATGAAATTGCGATCATCGCGGGTGGGCGTCCAAGCCGACATGATCATGCGGGTCGCGCCAAATTCACCGCCCAATTCGCAAGCAGCTTCAAAACTACGCGGATCACAATCTTCGGTGATGCGGGCCAGTTCAATGTCCAGAACTTTCAAGCCGGTGGTCTGCAGCGCGGTTTTGGTCGCTGATACCATCGCTTTGTCGATCGGGCTTTCGCGGAACTCTCCCGGCACATTCATCTGGATAAAGCGTGGTGAAACAGCGTCGTAGCCCGCGCGCGCGGCGATGTAGATCAATTCCGGGGCCGTCGCATTGATCAAGGTCAGATGCGCGAGGGAATAGAGCGGATCGCCGGTCTCGTTTGGCATTTCAGAATCACCTCATGATGTCTGAGATAGCAATATCATATTAGGTAACTAATAATCTATGATATTTTATACTTTATCATACTTTGGCAAATAGGCGGGCGGCATCGGCCCCTTGTTGCGCCCGCCCTGCTGCATTTGTTCCCATGCGTGGGACAGGATTCCGACAGATCGGGACAAGCAAAACAGGCCACGTGACAAGGGCGCAGGAAACCCGAGTTCGCAGAAAATCACCGCGGTGGCCCCGTCGATATTCATCGCAAGTGGTTTGCGCGCGCTCAAATTGGCCTGCACCGCCTCACCGATGTCGGCGTAACGCCCTTTAACCGTGCCAGCCTGCGCCGCATCGCGGACAATGGTCATCAAACGGGGGGCACGCGGATCAACGGGTTTATGAAACCTGTGTCCGAAACCGCTGACAATCTTACCATTCTGAGCACGCCACGCATCAAGGCCAGATTGCACCGCGTCGTCAAACGCCGCCCCAAATTCGATCCGCGCATTAATGTCATAATAGAGCTCTGCACATTGCTCACCTGCTCCGCCATGCACATCGCCCAACATGTTCACGCCATTGGCCATCGCATTGTTCAAACCCACGCCGCAGGTCGCCGTCATCCGAGCCGCCGCAATGGATGGTGCTTGGGGCCCGTGATCGACGCCTGCGACCAAAGCAGCCTCAAGAAGTGCAGCTTCTTGCGGCGAGGCAAGTCGCCCCACCGTCATCAACCAGATCATCTGCGGGAACGATACATTGCCGATCAGGTCCTCAATGGGGTGGCCGCGAAAGGCAATCTTGCCCGGCTCCATATCGATGATAGATGTACGCCACCATGCGCGGATTGCGTCTGCGTCGTCACTCATGCGGCACCTCTCAGGGTTCGGGTTTGCGCCGCCAGCCGGATCGGGGCATTGCGCGCGCCATATCCACCGTAACGGCCCTTGCGCTGGACGATCTCAAAAAAGAAACCATCAAATATGGTCAGGCCGTAAAGCTGGAAATAGGCACCATGTTCGTCTTCGTCGTATAGGATGTTGTGAGAACGAAGGTCCGCTGTCATTGCATCACTCAGCCCAAATGTCGCTTGTGTGTCGCCGTAATAATTCTGTGGGACGTTCAAACGGGTGAAACTAGAGGTCATCAACCGCTCAGAGGTTTCAAAGATATCATCGGTCTGAAACGCAATATGCTGGACCCCCGCGCCGGGTCGGCCCGACACAAACGACCCTGCGAGGGTTTCGGAATCGCCAGCACCGTTCAGGTTAAGGCGCACCTCGCCCTCTGGGCTCTCAATCGCTTGAGATCGCACGATACCGGAAGGATCGGCCACATTGACGATAGGTGACTTGGTCATCTCGAACGTGGTCAGGTAATACAATAGCCAGCTTTGCATTTGATCGTAACGCATCGTCTGGGCCACATGGTCGACCCGCCGCAACCCCGCAGGCGGCGAGGACTTTGTGCGTGTAACGGGTTCAAATTCGATGTCCCAGACGCGGTGCAGGTCTGATTGCTGATCAATGAAATGCAACACACTTCCACCGATGCCGCGGATGGCCGGAATGTTCAGTTCGCCAAGACCGACGGATTGCGAAAAATCCTGTGTGCCCAATGCCTTTGCCCGTGCAACCGTCTCAGCGCCGTCCTGAACCCGCAGCCCCATGTCGCAGACGCAGGGGCCATGTTCTGCAAATGCGCGTGCGGCGTGGCCGCCTTGGTCTTGGTTGATCACGATATTCACCGCACCTTGCCGCCACAGCGCCACCTGTTTGGAGCGATGCAGGCGTTCGCGGCGAAACGCCATCGATGTCAGGACCGCTTCAAGCTCAGCAGCGCTCGCTGGATCGACCGCGAACTCAATAAACTCAAAGCCGTTTGCGGGCACTTTGGGTGGCAGTTCAGGTGTTGTTGCGCGCAACAGAGTTTCGGTTTGGGCGGCGTCAGATAGCGCCGTAACAAGCGATCTATAGGCATCTCGAACGGTGTCCGGTCCTGCGGGCGTTGCCCCCACGGACCAAGGACCGCGGTAACCGGCACGGGCCAGCACACGGGCAAACCCGCCAAGGTTCAGGGTGCCTTGTCCGGGAAACACGGGCGTGATTGGGCCATCCCAAAGGGCCACATGAAAGACGGACGTTCCGTCCAGATCACGCAGGCGCGCGGGGCGCGACCCATCACCAAGGACGTCGAGAGCATTCAGGGCAAGGCCGATCACGGGATCGTTTTGATCTTTCACGAAGGCAATTACCGCGTCTTCTGCGCGCCGCGACGGGCGCAGTGCGACGCGCACGCCATCACGTGCGGGCAAATCCTTTGGTAAGTCACCATCAACTGCAAGGATCAACAGATCAGCACCCAAAGCCTTTGCCGTGGTGGCGTTGGCCTCGACCATCGCAGGCGACGCTCCCGCAGCGATTGGCCCCAGCGACGCAATCTTTAGGCCTGCATCAGCAACCAGCGCTGCAAGGTCATAAGGTGAGCCATCAAACTGGGCGACGTCCGTCAGGCTTAGATCAATCGCATCAAATCCAACGCCAGCAATGGCCTTCAGCTTTGCCGCAAATTCACCCGGAACGACGTTGGTTGCGATGGTGAGCATTAGCCCTGATACCCGAGCAAACGCGGCAGCCAGAGTACCAAGTCAGGCGATAACATCATCACGATCAGTGCGGCGATCAACACCGCAAGAAAGCCCCAGATTTCAGCGATGATTTCACGCAAAGGAATGTCAGTCACAGCGTTGATGACAAACAGCAGAATGCCATACGGCGGGGTGATCAATCCGATCATCGAATTCACAACGACCAACACGCCGAAGTGCACCAGATCAATCTCAAGCGCGACACAGGTCGGGATAAACAGTGGGACAATAACGAGAATAATCGTCGTCGCATCCAGCACGCAGCCCAGCAGCAAGATCAGCACGTTGACCATAATCAGGAACATCAGCGGGCTAATGTCGGCCCCTTCAAGGGCACCCGAGATCGTTTGCGGGATTTGCTCTGTGATGACGATGTAGTTCAGGATGAAGGCGCCACCAATCACAATCCCCACCGCAGCAGAGGAGCGAGCGCTGTCAACAAACACGTTGTAGAGGGCTTTCAGCGACAAAGAGCGATAGAAAAGCGCGGCCAGCATCAGCGCATAGAACGCAGCAACGGCAGCCGCCTCGGTCGGCGTGGTGACACCGCCGTAGATACCATAAAGCAGGATCACGGGCATGAGCAGTGCAGGAAAGGCGTTTGCTGTGACCTTCGGAAGCTCTTTCAGCGGCACTGTCTCTTCGACTTCAAAGCCGCGTTTGTGCGCCAGATACCCGTTCATGCCCATGAGAACGACGCCCATGATCAGGCCCGGCAATATGCCCGCCAGAAACAGCGCCCCGATGGATGCATTTGACACCAATGCATACAGAACCATCGGGATGGACGGCGGAATGATCGGTCCGATGGTGGCCGAGGCCGCGGTAATCGCTGCTGCATAACCACGGCTGTACTTTCCGCTACGTGTCATCATCGAGATGATAATTTTGCCGATGCCAGCGGCGTCTGCCACCGCCGATCCAGACATGCCCGAAAAGATCAGGGACGCCACAACATTTACGTGCCCCATCCCACCCTTGAAGCGCCCCACGACCGCCACGCAGAAATTTAGCAACCGGTCGGTGATGGAGCCCGCGTTCATGATATTGGCGGCCACGATAAACAGTGGCACGGCCAGTAAAATCGCGCTGCCGTAAAAACCTTGCAGGATTTTTTCACCCGCCAGCGCCACATCCAGCCCAGCGATTCCAAGATAGACGACGGAGGCCAACAGGATCGAATAGCCGATAGGCGTACCGATACCCGCAAGGACAAACAGGGTCACAAGAAGGGATAGGAGTTCAAAGCTCATGATGTTTTCTCCGCGTTTGCGGCGGCTTCGGCTTCAAGCACGATTTCGAGTTCGGTCTTGGGCGGGCCGTTGCGGAACGTATCAACCACCAGCCAAGCATAACGTGCTGCGACAACGACCATAAAAGCCCCATAGACGCTGAAGATCGTGCGCATGGGAATTTTGCCCCCCGTGAACGGGTTGCGCACCGTCGACGTTTTCCGAATTTTCATCCAGTCGATGTAATCCAACGTTGGCAGCAGCGCATAAAGCATGCCCGCCACGATTGCTGTGGCCGAAATGATCGCAAAAATCGTCCTCGTGCGCCGCGACACAGCCAGATAAATAATGTCAAATTTCACATGATCCCATTCGCGCACCACAAAGGCGCAGCTGAAAAAAATAACCCAGACCCATAGGATCGCGATCAGCTCAAGCGTCCAGCCAAGGGGTTGCACGGCGGCAAGTGTGGGAAAGGTTTCTTCTAGGCCAAGGTTGCGGATGATGCGTGGCGTATACCGGGACCCGATCTGCAACAGGAAGGTAAAGAAAATCACGGCCAACAACGTGGCCGCGATTGCGTCAGAGATACGGGAGATCCACCGGAAAAGCGTTTTCATGATGGATCCCCTCTCTAACTGTTCAGCTTAGTTTCCGAGCGCGTTGATCGCGTCTAGAACACCTTCAGGCCAGCTGTCGGCAAATTCGGACCCGACGTATTGGCTTTGCACGTGCTCGCGGAAGGCCGCCAGATCAGGTGTGTAAACTTCTACACCGTTCTCTTCGAGGAACGCGATAAGGCTGCCTTCGAGTTCCAACTGGCGCAGACGGCCAACGGAAGCCGCTGCATCTGCTGCCTTCTGAACAGCCAACTGCTGCTCAGGCGCCATGGAATTGAACGTTTCGGCAGAGATCGCGATGTAGTTCAAATCAACGAGGTGGGACGTCAGAGCAATCTGGTTTGTCACCTCATAGAATTTGCGATCTACAACGGTTGGCAGGGGGTTGTCTTGGCCATCGATCGCGCCAGTGGACAGGCCAGTGTAGACTTCCGTGAACGCCATTGGTGTTGGTGCAGCACCCAAAGCGGCACCCAAGAACTGCCACGCATCTGTGCCCGGCATCCGCAGGTTCACGCCTGCAAGATCAGCAGGAGTCTGAACGTCCAGTTCTTCGCGCGTCTGGCGCAGGTTCACGTGGCGCTGCCCGAGATACATGACGGACAAAAGCTTCACGCCAAGCTCTTCTTCAACCTTTGCAAGGAACGGTGCCATCAACGGGTCGTTGAAAACACGCACTTGGTGGGCGGCGTCTTGGTGGACGTAGCCAGTCGCGAAGATTGAAAATTCAGGGAAGAACTGTGCCAGTTCCTGCGCAGATGTGATGGACATCTCAAGGTTGCCACGGCTGATCGCGTCCAGCTCAGTGCCTTGGTCGAACAATGTCGCGTTGTAGGATGGCTCATAAGATGCAAAGCCTGCAACCGCTGGTCCGAACACTTCAGCGAGTGCAACAGAACGTGCGTCGGTTTCAGAACCGGATGTAGACATGCGCAGCTGGATGGCGTGACCATCGGCAAAAGATGCAGTTCCAGTGAGTGCGGTTGCTGCGACCATGGCAGCCATCGCAACGCGGCGGGTAAGTTTCAGTGTCATAGCGTCCTCCCAGACGTTTTTGCCCGACTGGGCAGTTTGTGGGGCAGATTAATGCCTCATTTTCCCAATTTCACAATACATTTTGCAAAATATAGGATATTTTTATTCAACTGCCCTCGGTGACCCTTCCGAAGGGGTGCTGATTGTAACGAGTGATTGCGTTTGCGCGGCCTTTTGGATCGCTTCCACAACACGCAATGTTTTCAAGCCTTCTTCGCCTGTGACCAGCGGTTCGGCGGTGCCTTTGATAACCTCTTCGAAGTGCGCGATTTGATTGATGAGCGGGTCAGACGAGCTGACAGGCATGGCCGTCGCTTTGATGGGGTTCCACCAGCTTGTGCCGCCCTCATGCTGCCAAAGCCGCATATCGGGAATCGACAATGCGCCCTTTGATCCGCCAATCAGATAACAAGATTCGTTCGTGGCCGGATAAATTGGATACTCGCGCGATGTCAGCTCCCAACTCCAGGGGGACACAACACTATCGGACACAGTTATCGTGCAAACCGCACCGCTTTCAAACCGCAGGACAGCGGCCGCGAGGTCTTCGTTTTCAAACCCGCGCATCGATGGTGCCATCTGCGCCTGAACGGTCACGACCTCACCCAGAAAGTGTCGCATTAGGTCCACGTCATGCACCAAGTTGACTGAAATTGGCCCTGCGCCTGCCAACTTGCGCCACGGGGCGACATCGAAATAATCGTCTGGCTTGTAGAACCAACAGGTCACCTGTGCGGCCCGTACCTGTCCAATCGCACCTTCTTTGATCAAGTTCGCGGTCTTTTGAATGATTGGGTTGTGGCGACGGTGATGTCCCACGAGGATTGGCACGCCCTTGGCAGTGGCGGCATGAACCAGCCCTTCCGCATCATCGGCAGATGCGGCCAGTGGTTTTTCGATCAAGATAGGGATACCCTGCGCGACACAGGCCATTGCGCCTTCGACATGCAACAATGTCGGCGTCGATAGAATAATCCCATCGACATCCGTAGCGCCAAAAAGAGCGTCCAAGTTAGCGTAAACCGGAACAGTCTGTTCGGTCGACCCGGGTTCGACCACGGCAACCAGTTCAACGCCTGGCACTTGACTGATAGCCGCAATATGACGCTGCCCGACAAGGCCAGCCCCAACGACTGCGAGTTTTTGTGTCTGCCCCATCTGGCCCTCGTATTCATGTCTCGATCTCACGTTAGCAGGTAAAATTAGATTCGCAATAATATATGATGTTTTTAATAAAAGCATATTTTATCAATCATTGAGGAATATCCGATGATCGTGTTATCTACTGATCAAGTTGAAATTCTGAAGGTTTGAAATGTCACAATCCGCACCCACTGTGGGATCCAGCACATATGAGCGCATCAAGCACGACATCATCTTTGGCGAATTGGAACCGGGGGCCAAGCTCAAGCTAGATGGGTTGCGCGACAGATATGCAGCCAGCGTATCGACCCTGCGCGAAACGCTCAATCGCTTGGCCAGTGAAGGGTTCGTGCAGGCCGCAGAACAACGGGGTTTCTTTGTGCGCCCTGTTTCAGCAGCAGATCTAACAGAAATCGCTGAACTGCGCATTCTACTGGAATGCTCCGCGCTTGAGACGTCGATTGCATGCGGGGATGCTGATTGGGAAGGCAACCTTGTTGCCGCCCATCACAAGCTGCACCTGATTGAGCAGAAAATGTTGGATGGTGACATCTCGCAGAAAGAGCAATGGAAACGCTACGATTGGGAGTTTCATCAAGCGCTGATTCAGGCCTGTAACTCGGAAAACCTTTTGTCACTGCATGGCACGATCTTTGACAAATACCTGCGTTACCAGATGTTGGTGCTAACCTATCGCGGCGCCGAAGCAGTCCTCGAACACAAAACAATGTTTGACGCTGCCCTTGCACGCGACACCGCATCGGCAAAGGCCGCGCTGGAAACACACATTCGGCTGGGCCTCGACCATACTCTTGCGGCGATGGCCAACCTTTCTGATTGAAGAACTGCACGTCCTAAGTGTGTGTATGGCGCTATCAAATCTAAGGGGCGACTGGGTCTGCCACGCTCTCGTTTCGGTCTCACACGCCGCACGCGCACACGGATCTCGTTTCCGATATCAAGACGAATAGCCGCTTTGACGAATATCGACGTATAGCACAGTGTCGTAATGGCCCAGTGTCTAAGACAATGCTGCGCAAGCATTAGCTGCATCAGCAAAAGGCAGCTTTGTCCCGCAGAGTGTAAGTTCGACACGCCGAAATGCTGCGCGATCAATCAATGTCTGGTTTCGGGAAGCTGCGGTGCGGCGTCACGAAGGCCGGTCGATGACCGCTAAGGGCCGTTTTCGGCTGCTGTTATAAGTCTGGTGATGACGCCCTTTGAGGCAATCGCTGCAGAGAGAAAAGTTGCTGTATTTTCGAGGCTTAGATATGGTCAAAAGGTTTAGAAAACTGCTACACATCTTGCTCCACGGGCAGAAATTTCCATTCACCATATCTATCTGATATCAAACTACTATTTATCAATCCTCTCCTCCCTTAAAAGGACTGCAATCCGCCATTCATGTAGAAATGTACATGCCGCAGCATCGATCACTTCGGGCTCAAAGCCTCCGTTAGCTGCACTTTGCACCAATGTCTGCACTGGCTCCAACCCTTCTCCTCCCACAAAAAATCAG
>Ga0257120_1001774_pt1 | contig 13727 bp, 15 predicted proteins | sample SI106_10metaG_FD_190153 | JGI IMG/M metagenome (GOLD analysis project Ga0257120, IMG submission 190153) | Marine microbial communities from Saanich Inlet, British Columbia, Canada - SI106_10 | ecosystem: Environmental > Aquatic > Marine > Inlet | place: Canada: British Columbia | collected... | reverse complement strand
AATGCCCACATAGAGAAATCAATCTCATGCGCTAGGGCTAGCGTTTCTGCTTCCATGTGCCTGCTCTTTTGTTGCGGTCAGTTTTTTGACCATCGTTGAGCATGTTTGTAGCGCAATAACAGGGGGAAAGCCATCACTATGGCGTCAGGACACGTTTAGGACTGCTTTAATGCGCGGATTTCCGCGGGAAGACGGGTTGGTTTCCCCTCAACTGTCATGCAAGCAGCAGTCACTTTCGCACGGAAAATTGGCTTACCATCCAATTCAACAGTTTGGTCAAACACCCAACGGACAGCGCCGGACGCATAGTGCGTGGTGACGACTTTAACGCGATCGCCCAATCTCGCAGAGCCAAGGTAATCTGCTTCAACCCGCGTAACCGCAAATACGATCCCAGCATCGCGCATTGTGCGCTGATCAATGCCCAACTCTTCAACGATCTCAGAACGCGCACGTTCAATATAACGCAGATAGTTGGCATAATAGACGATGCCTGCCATATCGGTGTCTTCATAATAGACGGTGACTGGGAAACTGTGGGGGATCATTGCATTACACCAATACGCGCAGACATTCGCAGTGCATGCGTTGGGTCGTGGGACGATACAGGCAAGATGGGATCATAGGCTGCGGCGATCACTTGGCCAATTTCTGGGCGCAAAACAGTTGTTTCACCGACCAATGCCAGCGGCGACTGGGTTCTAAACGCCGTGTCAGACCACAACAGCATCGATTGCGTCGCTTGGCTTAGCGCCAATGTATCTGCGGGCAGTGCGGATAGGCTGTCATCCATGCGCAAGAAAACAAAGCAGGCCTTAATCGCGCCTGCATCATCGAAGCGAAACGCGCGGTACTGGTTTGCATCTGCCTCTTTCAGGCGGCCGACCAATGGCTCAAGGTCAGGGACCATATCGCCAAGGCGCGGAACCTCTAGCAATTCATCCCAATCGCGGAAGAAGAACCACATAAAGTTGCTACCGAGTTCCGCATCGCCATCTGTCATTTCGTGACCTGCTAATCGGCACACTGCATCAATGGCACCTTTGATAACGCCCAAGGTTTCATCTTCGACGCCAAACACCACCGGTGCAATCCCACGCCCCCAACGGGCAAATGCAAAAGATCCATCCGCGCGGGTAAACAGCTGCTCTACGTCCGTAACATCCATTTTCAGTGTCCTTCGTCTTAAATCGTTAGGCTATTAGCCAAATAGGTCCGACGCCTTGGCCGGTGGTGCCATGCCCAAATGGGTCCAAGCCTTCTGCGCCAACATCCGACCACGCGGTGTGCGCTGGATTAGACCTTGTTGAAGCAAGTACGGTTCGATCACTTCTTCCAAGGCATCACGGCTTTCGCTGAGTGCGGCACTTAGCGTTTCAATTCCAACAGGGCCACCCTGATAGTTTTCGGCGATCAACCGCAGATAGCGGCGGTCAGCACTATCTAGACCCAAGCGATCAACACCCAGACGGGTCAGTGCGCTATCCGCCAGTTCTTGCGTGACGCGGCCATCACCTTCAACAACCGCGAAATCCACAACGCGGCGCAACAGACGCCCAGCGATACGTGGGGTTCCGCGGGCGCGGCGTGCGATCTCTCGCGCACCACCTTCATCGGCGGGGGCACCCAATTTACGAGCGTTGCGTTCAACGATGATGAACAGTTCATCCTCGGTGTAAAATTCTAGACGGGTCGGAATACCAAAACGGTCGCGCAGCGGCGTGGTCAGCAGACCCATGCGGGTTGTCGCGCCAACAAGCGTGAAGGGCTGCAATTCAATCCGCACTGTACGGGCCGCTGGCCCCTCGCCAATCACCAAATCCAGTTCGAAATCCTCAAGCGCTGGATATAACACTTCTTCTACCGAAGGATTCAGACGGTGGATTTCGTCTATAAACAAAACATCGCGCGCCTCTAAGTTCGTGAGGATCGCAGCCAGATCACCCGCTTTGGCCAAAACAGGGCCAGAGGTCATGCGGAAGTTTACACCCAACTCACGTGCCATGATCTGAGCCAATGTCGTTTTTCCCAAACCAGGTGGTCCGTGGAATAACGTGTGATCCATCGCCTCGCCGCGCTGCTTGGCAGATTGGATAAAGACACGCAGGTTGGCGCGCGCTTCAGCTTGCCCCACAAACTCGTCCAAACCTTGAGGACGCAAAGCGCGGTCAAAGTCTTCGGGCATGGGCGCGGGGCGCAAAGTTGGGTCTGGTTCACTCATAAATCATCTATGGCGCAAGGTGCGGCGTTCTTCCAGAGGAAGGTTCAGCCACAACCGCCCCTAACCTTTCGGGGCCAACAGTTTCAACGCAGCACGAATAAGTGCAGGCGTTTCAGCATCAGGGTTTTCGCCTGCCGCTTGGGCCACTGCCCCCGCAGCATCCCCCGGCGCATAACCAAGATTGCCAAGCGCAGACAATGCTTCTGCCTGTGCCGACTGGTTTTGAACCACTGGGTTTGAAATAGGGCCTTCAATCACTTCGCCATCATCATCGCCCATCGCTTGGGCCATCGTACCACCCATCGCCATGATTGAAGGGGCCTTATCTTTCAAATCCAAAACCACACGTTGCGCAATCTTAGGCCCAATACCTTTGGCCGCTTTGATCGAATTCCAGTCTCCCAGCGCGATAGCGCGACTCACACCATCGGTACCTAATGTGCCAAGGATTGCGAGGGATGCTTTGGCACCAACACCTTGAACGGACGTGAGCAAACGATGCCATTCCTTTTCAGCCAAGGTTGGAAAGCCAAACAACTGCATCAGATCCTCGCGCACAACCAAATCGGTGAACAAGGCGCAAACTTCGCCCACCCCGGGCAAAGTCGCCATCGTCCGTTCCGAACAATACACGATATAACCAACGCCGCGCACATCGATCAAAACATGGTCTGTGGTTCGGTAATCGATACGTCCTGTGAGTTTCCCAATCATACCAATGCCTTTTGTAATGCTTCTGCCAACCCGCTGGCCCCGCCATGATGGGCGTGACAAATGGCGATCGCCAATGCGTCCGTTGCATCAGGTCCCGCCAGTTCAACACCGGGCAATTGCAACTTAACCATATGCGCAACTTGACCCTTGTCAGCGTGACCAACGCCAACAACGGTCTTCTTCACTTTGTTCGGGGCATATTCACCGACAGTCAAACCGCCCTGCGCTGGCACCAACATGGCGATGCCTCGTGCTTGGCCCAATTTCAGCGTTCCCGCCCCATCTTTGTTTACAAAGGTTTGCTCAACCGCAGCCGTGTGCGGGGCATAGCGCACCATCACCTCTGTGAGGCCGCGATGCAGTGACAAAAGGCGAATCGCCAAATCTGCCCCTTCAGAGTGGATAACGCCGTTCGCAACATGGCGAATACGCGGACCATCAACATCGATAACCCCCCAACCCATATTCCTAAGCCCTGGATCAATTCCTAAAACGCGCGCCATTGCGTGACCTGCCCTGCATTATCGTTGCTTTTCGCACAGATAGCACGAAACAAGAACATTCGCCAAGAGGCAACATTGCGGGGTACAAAACTCTATGCCAAAACATCACAAAAACGACACCTACGAGGTCGTAAATAACTCCTTATTTTTATGGGTTATACGACTGCATTTACCTATGCGCAAAACGCATATCGAACATGCATTCTTAGTTATTGTTGGATTCAATCTTTGGCTCTAGAGGCCGCTACAAGACCGGACAATCCCGGCCAACATTTATAAAGGACTGCGACGATGACAACATTCAACACAAACAGCACTACATTCGGCACAACTTCAGTTGCAGCCCGTATTTCAGGCGCCGTTCACTCAGCAATCGATGCTGCAGTATTCTGGAACGACGCACGCCTAACACGCAATGCACTTACATCACTTAGCAACCGCGAGCTTGAAGACATTGGTCTTTCACGCGGCGACATCGAAACTGTTGCACGCGCACGCTAATTCGAATTCTAAGAGGATCTCTTCCTCGCCCTCCCTCGGGGGATGAGAGCCCTTAGACGCAAAAACCGCGCAAACCCAATTCGGGTTGCGCGGTTTTTTTATGTTTGCTTGCAGCCTATTGCCCCCTCAAAGGGCCAACGCACCTCAGCAAACACTGGAGGGTCTCTAGATTAGCGAAAAATCGGACCAATTACGGCCGCAAAGTACTCTGTTGCCGGTTCAATTTGCATGACCCATGCGCCGCCTTGTTCAACAAAGGTGCCCTCATCCAACTTGGCAACGCGTTCGTCATAAAGCTCTGGCCCAACAGCTGCCAAAATAAATGCTTTGAAAAACAACAAGCCGGCAAGAAGCATCAAGATGCCTGCAACTGGAATACTGAACCCGCGGCGGCGAACATAAGGCTTAACAACGATCAATCCATCACTACGGATCTCTGTCGTATACCCACGTGCCATCGCTGTGTGTTTACGCCCGATATCATTCAGACGTTCATCAAAATTTTTACTTGGACCATACATGGCTACACCTAATTATAAACGACCAGTCCCCGAACTGATCCACCCTGTGAATAGTCCTGAAATAAGTCATTTCCTAGGCAAATGCTTCAAAACCCCTTAAAATAGGGCTCTAATTATGTCTTTTTCTGCAAGGTTAGCGTTGTCCACTCAACAATCTCTTCCCGATGAACAAGATTGATGCCGTTCTGTGCATAAACTGCAATTACGTCATCGGCCTGCTCATTCAGAATTCCAGAGAGAATCGCATAGCCCTCATCCGCCAGATTCGTGGCCATATCCGGTGCCAATGCAATCAGGGGACCTTTGAGAATATTGGCGAAAACCAAATCATACGGTGCTTTGGCCAAAAGATCAGGATGGTCAAAACCAGCAGCTTCGACAGCAATGATGCGTCCGACCAAGTTATTGGCCTCAACGTTAGCATTGGCCACATCAACAGCGACCTCATCAATGTCACTGACCATAACGGGATTCGGCCAAATGCGTGCCGCAGCCATGCCTAAAACGGCAGTACCGCAACCGATGTCCGCCACGTTTTCACCTTGAAATCCACCCTCTGACAGGCGGTCCACAGCGCGCAAGCAGCCCAAGGTCGTACCATGATGGCCCGTCCCAAACGCCATTGCAGCCTCAATCAGCAACGGTTCGCAGTCTGCAGGAACTTTGTCAGCATCATGGCTGCCATATACAAAGAAGCGTCCCGCCTCGACTGGTGCCAATTCACGGCGCACGTGGGCGACCCAATCGGTTTCTGGCAATTCAGAAACCGCAAAAGATTTCGCTCCCATTGCTGTCGCCAACAAAGACAGAGCTGTTTCATCCGGATGTTCTGTGAAATAGCCGCCCACTTCCCAAAGGCCCGAACCATCCTCAACTTCAAAAACGCCAATGCCTGTCGGTTCAGGGATCAATCGTTCCATCGCCGTGCCCAGCGCTTTGGCTGCAGGTTTTCCCATAAGGGTCGTCAGCGCAGTGAATGTCGGCATTGTCGGCTCCAATATAACGTTCGTCGTGGTTCGGCGCGCATATTAAATCGCACATCAACGGCCACTAGGTTCAGCTTCGCGACATAGCGCCAGCCCCGCAGTCCCGCAAGGGCTGGTTAAACTCACGCTGCTGCTTCAGTCAGTGTAGGCTTAAATATTGTCTCATGCCCAGGCCCCGGATGGCGCGGGATCAAAAGCGCGAGGCTTAGGGACACGCATGCCATGCCAGCGGCAATCAAAAACACCAAAAGTGGTGACACCAGCCAAAGCAATCCAAGCGTCACAGGCAGAACAACCGCCGCGATATGATTGATAGTAAAGGCGACAGCAGCGGTTGGCGCGATATCGGCAGGGTCCGCGATCTTTTGGAAATAAGTTTTCAATGCCAATGCCAGCCCGAAAAAGATGTGATCAACCACGTACAAGAAGGCCGCAACCAGTACCCCCCAGCCAAGATAATAAACACCACCGTAAGACAAGAAGACCAACGCCAATCCGACGTATTCAAACACCAACGTGCGCCGTTCGCCAAAGCGTTGAACAATACGACCAAGCAATGGGGCCACCAACATGTTGATCATCAGGTTGATCAGGAACAGCGAAGTCAGCTCGTGAACCTCAAAGCCAAACTTCTCAACCATCATAAACCCTGCGAACACGACAAAGATTTGGCGACGGGCACCCGACATGAACTGCAGCGCATAATACAACCAGTAGCGTTTGCGCAGCACCATGCTTTTATTCTGAACTGTGGGGCCTTCAAACTGAGGATAGGCGACCATCGCAAAGACGGCGATGATGGCAGTCGCAGCACCGCCGCAAATATAAACGATATTATAGCCCAACCCCAATGGTTCCCACAGCAGCAGGATGATCAAATAGACAATGAAGGTCGCGGCAGACCCTAAGGCCATCATCCACCCCAGTATACGTGGGGCATCCGCAATTGGCAGCCACTGCAGTTGCAGTGATTGGTTTACCGTCTCGTAATAGTGAAACCCTATCGAGCTAAGCATTGTTAGCGTCAAAATTCCGGTCAAAGATGGGTAGTAAGCCGTAATAGCAGTAGCGACCCCAAGCAGGACAAGGGACACCAGTCCCAACACTTGTTCGCGTACAAAGATAATGATTGCGATTACACCAACGGCCAAAAAACCGGGTATTTCGCGCACCGTGTGCAGCAATCCAATGTCGGAACCATCAAAATTAGCAACTTCAATTACAAAGTTGTTCAACAAGGTAGACCACGTATTGAACGCAATCGGCATGGCAAAAGCCATCAGGAACAACAATACTATAGGACGGCGCCAGCGCGGTAGTTTTTGCGCTTCAGCAAGTGTGACAGTTTTCAACATGCGACAGACCTACGCCCAAACATTGAGAAGGGAAATAGAGGAATAGCCCGTGCGAATACGGTGTCTCAAGCTGCAAGAAAACAAATGAATTAATAGAAATTCTGTGGGTCGATATCGATTGCGAGTTTCAGATCACCCTTTAGTTTGACCTGCGCGGCCCAGCGCGACAAGGCACCTTGCAACGCGACTGTCTTGTCAGCCTTCACCAACATACGCACGCGATGACGTCCACGCACGCGGGCAATCGGTGCAGGTGCTGGCCCAAATATCTGCGCACCAACCGCGCGTAGTGGTCCATCCATACGGGCCAGGTGGTTCGCCAAATCAAAAACTTGCGGCAAGTCAGTGCCGCTAACGATGATTCCAGCCATGCGCCCATAAGGCGGCACGCCTGCAGCTTTGCGTTCAGCGGCTTGGGCCCGCCAAAATCCCTCTTCGTCAACTTCAAGGATCGAACGGATCACGGGATGCTCTGGCTGATAGGTCTGCAACATCGCCGTACCCGGTTTTTCGGCACGTCCAGCGCGACCAGCAACCTGACGCATTAACTGAAACGTTCGCTCAGCCGCACGCAAGTCAGATCCCTGAAGCCCCAAATCCGCATCAATCACACCGACCAATGTAAGGTTAGGAAAGTTGTGCCCCTTTGCAACCAACTGCGTCCCAATAACGATATCCGCACCACCAGCAGCAATCGCTTCAATCTCAGCCTTCAGCGCGCGGGCTGATCCATACATGTCTGAACTTAGCGTGGCGATACGTGCATCTGGAAACAACACAGCCGCTTCCTCGCCCAAACGCTCCACCCCCGGACCAACGGGGGCCATGCGACCCTCCGCATCACAAGACGGACATTTGGTTGGCATTTCTTTGCTTTCACCACATTGGTGACAAACCAGACGGTTCTGGAACCGGTGCTCCACCATCCGCGCATCGCAATCGTCACATCCTACCTGATGACCACATGCACGACATAACGTAATCGGTGCATAACCACGACGGTTGATAAACAGCATCGCCTGTTCACCCGCATCAATACGCTTTTGCACCTCGGATTTCAGGACTTCAGACACCCAACGGTTGGCTGGCAATTTGGCGTCGCGCATATCGATCGTCTTCATTGTCGGCATAACGGCGGGACCAAAGCGCGAGGTCAGCTCAAGACGTTTATATTTGCCGCTTTCCGCATTCGCCCAGCTTTCCAAGGACGGGGTCGCCGATGCCAGCACCACATGCGCCCCACAGATCGAGGCACGCAAAACGGCCATGTCACGGGCGCTATACAGCACGCCCTCTTCCTGTTTATAGGAGGTGTCATGTTCCTCATCGACCACGATCAGACCAAGGTTCTGATAAGGAAGGAAAAGGGCAGAGCGTGCACCAATCACCAGCTGCGCCTGCCCCTGCCCGATCATACGCCAGATTCGGCGGCGTTCGGTCATCGTTGCCCCAGAATGCCATTCTGCAGGCCGATGGCCAAAGCGTTCCTGCACTCGTTTAAGGAACTCAGCCGTCAGCGCAATCTCTGGCAACAACACCAACGCCTGACGCCCAGCGCGCAATGCCGCCGCCACGGCCTCTAGGTAAACCTCCGTCTTACCCGACCCCGTCACCCCACGCAAAAGCGTTGTACCGTAGTTACCAGATTGAACCGCATCCGCGAGATAGGCAGATGCCATTGCCTGATCCTCTGTCAGTTCTTTACTTGGTAGGCTCGGATCAAGGCGCGGAAACGGCAGGTCGCGTGGGCTGTCTTCTTCCGCTACAGCACCTTGCTCAACCAACCCTTTGACCACCGAGGTTGTGACCCCTGCCAACTCAGCCAATTCTTTCAGCGTAAATGACAGATCACCGTATTCAGCCAGCGTATTCAGGACTTTCTGGCGGGCATCAGTCATGCGCTCTGGCTCGGACGGTCCACGTCGATGAATTTTGCGCATGGACGGTGGATCACCCAACCCCGGTGCGCGTGTCGCCAATCGCAGCATCGCGTTCATCGGTGTCAGGGTGTAATCTGCCGATCGGCGTAAAAAATCACGCATTTCCAGTCGCATAGGCGCGGCATCCAGCACACGGTAAGCGGCGCGCACTTTTGTGATGTCCCAATCACCTTTGCCAGCGCCCCAAACAACACCAATCACCTTACGCGGTCCCAACGGCACTTCCACAAATGCACCCAGATGGCAGCCACCCTCAGGTGCCTTATAATCCAACATGCGATCCAAGGGTTCGGCAGTCAGCACCCCAATCAGGGCACCCTCATCAAAATACTCTGGCGCGGTTTGGGATTGGCGCACTTCTTTGCTCCGGCTTCGGTTCAAGGTTTCAATTTCTACAACGTGGGGTACATGCAATCGCAAGACAACACTACAGTACAATCGGCACAGTTAACCTAGCGTATCAAATGAGTGAATATCGTCAGTTGAATTACCATCGCATTCTGAGAACCGTTGCCTGTATATGCCCCAACAATTGCCAACATAATTCACCAGCACTCCAGCAATTTGCCTCTGCAAACCAGAAAACCCCCGCGATGAGGGAATGCTGGCTCAGCACAACCCCAGAAACTTCAACTAAAAGGCGTAAATGTTGCGCATTTTTGCATCAGTGCGTTGTAAAAATCGCCCCCACCGCCAACATGACGCGAAAACGCGCCACTTTTGCAATATTCCCGCCTGTAGAAGTAAAAATTTTTAGATTTAAGACCACGCACATGTTACGTAAGTGCAAAATAATTAGAGGCCAACATGAGCAGTAGCCCGAAAATTGATGATACGTTGCGCGAAGCTATTATTTCGCAACCAAACGTGATTCTGGACGACAAGGACCTAATGCAGGCGTTGATCGCTGCAAATGAGCGTGCAATGGGCGGCAATATTGTCGACCTACGCGGCATTGCTATGGATCGCCTAGAAAGCCGCCTTGATCGACTTGAAGACACACACCGTTCGGTGATCGCAGCCGCATACGAAAACCTTGCAGGCACAAATCAGGTGCACCGCGCTATTTTGCGGATGCTGGACCCAATGGAGTTTGAAGCGTTCTTACGCGACCTCAACGGTGCCGTCTCAGAAATTCTGCGCGTCGATGCCACGAAACTAGTTCTTGAGACCGTGCAAAGCGATTCTGAAAGTACAGTTAAGCGTTTGGGCGAAGTTTTGAGCGTTGCCGAACCCGGGTTTATTGATGACTATCTTTCAAATGGACGTGGGGGGCAGGTGCGCAAAGTAACTTTGCGCCAAGTGCAGAATTCATCTGAAATGATCTATGGCGAAAATGCGGAATGGATCCGCTCAGAAGCCTGTCTAAAGCTAGACTTTGGCGATGGACGCCTGCCCGGCCTATTGGTTATGGGCGCAGAAGATCCGCATATGTTTGGACCACAGCAGGGCACTGACCTATTGGCCTTTTTCACGGGTGTCTTTGAACGCGCCATGCGGCGCTGGTTGTCTTGAGCCTGATCTCACCTGCAGCGCGTGATGCGCTACAGGAATGGCTCGACCATCAAAAATCGCTCAAAGGATCCGCAGAAAACACAGTAACCGCATATGCGGGCGATGTGACTGAATTTCTTGCGTTTATCACTGGCCACAAGGGTGAATCCCAAGGCTTAGGGGCCCTATCCAAAATCACAATCAGCGATATGCGCGCATGGATGGCCAACAGCCGCGGAGCAGGCGTTGGACCTCGTTCCCTAGCGCGCAAGCTGTCTGCCGTTAAGGTGTTCTATCGTTGGCTTGCCGCGCGTGAAGGGTTCGAACCTACCGCCGTTCTGCTCACGCGCTCCCCTAAGTTTACCAAAAAACTACCCCGTCCACTGGCGATTGATGCCGCGCGCGACATGATCGAAACCGTAGAAATGCAATCGCTTGAACCCTGGGTCGCAGCCCGCGACGCTGCAGTGGTGACATTGCTGTGGGGCTGTGGCTTGCGGATTTCTGAGGCACTTGGGCTAAAAGGGATCGACGCCCCCCTACCACAGGTCATGCGGATCACAGGTAAAGGCGGCAAAGAACGGATCGTACCCGTCGTGGACGCAGCTCGCGCCGCGGTTGATGCATATGTCAAAGCCTGCCCTCACATTTTGACCAACGATGGACCACTGTTTCGAGGCGTGCGTGGTGGTGTTTTATCCCCACGGGCCATTCAAAAAGCGATGGCATCAGCAAGGATGCAACTGGGCCTTCCAGCTACGGCAACACCACACGCCTTGCGCCACAGCTTTGCCACGCACCTATTAAACGCAGGTGGCGACTTACGCACGATCCAAGAATTGCTAGGGCACGCATCACTTTCGACCACCCAAGCCTATACCGCAATCGACACTGCGCGTTTGTTGGACGTGTATGACAACGCGCACCCCAAGGCCTAATTCAGCCAAACAGCCCCACATCACGCAAACGTTTATGCCCCGTTATCACTGAAACTGTCATGATAGACCCCAAGCAGCATTTAGATGCTCAAACAATAAATACCATCACTCACGGGGACCTTAACATGAACACATATACTCGCATCGGGGCCGCAGCATTCGGCCTTGCACTTACAGCCACAACAGCCTTCGCCGAAGACTGTGCAACCTTGACCGTTGAAGACCGCTTTGACCTAGAAGGCGAAGACATTGTCGCGCTTTATGACTGCCTGTCTGACAAGCTAGCCGCAGGCTATGCAAAAGAAGGTGACGCAGTTGGCGCGAATTTCCGTTCATGGGCCCCAACAGCGACGCGTCCAGCGATTCAAGGATCACACGGGACACGCATCCTAAACACCTTCGCCAACGAGATCGCTGCTGAGCAATATCTAAAATTTGAAGACGAAGGCGTGAACATGCCAGTTGGTTCTGTTTTGGCCAAAGAATCCATCAGCCTTTCAATCAAAAAGAAAAAGGCGCGCCCCGATCCACTGTTCATCATGACCAAAATGGAAGCAGGTTCGATCCCAGAAACAAACGATTGGCTCTACGCTGGCCTATAGCCAAACGGCAAAGTCATGAAAATCAACAGTCTTTCTGCCATGATAGCCACGAAGCATATGAAGACTCTGATTATCTGGCCTACCCAGTCGAAGAAGTCCGTTTGGGCCAAGATCAGTAATAACTGAACATCGCGCTTGAATAGCCTTTTAGAAACCCGTCAATCCAATTGGCGGGTTTCGCTTTGCATTTCTCGCAACCTTACGGCATGTAAGCACCATGACACCAAAAATTCGCGCCCTCTCCGTACACCTACTGACCGCCACTGGCGCAGTTTTCGCAATGCTAGCAATGCTGGCCGCAGTCGATGCTAGATGGGACCTGATGTTCCTTTGGTTGGTGGTTGCATTCATTGTGGACGGGGTTGATGGGCCATTGGCGCGTCACTACGATGTCAAAAAGAACGCCGCTGAATTTGATGGTGTACTGCTTGATCTGATCATCGACTACCTGACTTATGTCTTCATCCCCGCGTTTGCTTTGTTCAAATCTGGGCTTATGGACGGCTGGACAGGTTGGTTTGCGATCATCCTTATTACATTTACATCCGCAATGTATTTTGCTGATACACGCATGAAAACTAAGGATAATTCATTCTCTGGCTTCCCAGGGTGCTGGAACATGCTGGTCTTGGTTATTTTTGCGCTTGAACCAAACTTTTGGGTATCACTGGCACTTGTTACGATCTTAGCCGTTGCAATGTTCCTGCCACTTAAATTCGTTCACCCTGTGCGCACAGAACGCTGGCGCGTGGTAACGTTGCCAGTGGCGATCGCTTGGACGTTCTTTGCAGGTTGGGCCGCTTGGGTCGATTTTCACCCCGAAAGCTGGGCACACTGGGGTCTTGTGATTACCAGCGTTTATTTGCTGGGTGCAGGCGTCGCGCAACAAGCTATCCCAGAACGCACAGCCAAAGCGTAACCACTAAATCAACAATCCTGCCGCGCCTTCGTGGCGCAGCAGTGCAACCTTGGTTTCGACTCCACCTTCACCTGAAAAACCCGTCAGACCCTTAGCACCCATCACGCGGTGGCAAGGAATGATAATTGGGATCGGATTTCCACCACAGGCTTGTCCAACCGCTTGGGCTGGAACGCCCAAATCCTTGGCAATTTCGCCGTAGGTTCGGGTGTAGCCAAACGGGATCGCAAACATCGCAGCACACACATCACGTTGGAAATCAGTGCCTTTGACGTTCATTGGCAAATCAAATGTCTCTAATTCGCCACGCGCATAGGCCAGCATCTGGATTTCGGCAGCATGCAGAACATCGCTGTGATCATCAGCAGAGATGCCCCAATCAAGGCGCGTGATCTCTCCCGCTTCCTCCAAAATACACAGCAGACCAAACTGTGTTTCAACACTGCGCCGTCTGATCTGTGACATGTCGAACCCCTAAAAGCGACAGACCAATCCTTAAATAGAAAAGCCCCGCCCGATTAAGGGCGAGGCTAGGGTAATTGTCGGCAATCGCCAAGGTGGCTTAAGCTGTCGCCATCATGCCTTTTTCTTCAGCTAAGGCACGCATGCGCTCTTGAAGCTTTTCAAATGCACGCACTTCGATCTGGCGAATACGCTCACGGCTCACTTTGTATTGTGTGCTCAGGTCTTCCAGCGTGATCGCTTCATCGCTTAGGCGGCGTTGGGTCAGGATGTCTTTTTCACGGTCGTTCAAAACATCCATCGCTTCAGCCAACATTTCGCGGCGCACGGTCAACTCGTCATTGGCCTCATAATCGCCAGCTTGGTCGGCACTTTCGTCCTCAAGCCAATCTTGCCATTGCATGGTCCCCTCCCCCTCAGAGCCAACGGTCGCATTCAATGACGCATCCCCACCACTCATGCGGCGGTTCATGCTGATCACTTCGGTTTCTGTTACACCCAAATCATTAGCAATACGGGCCACGTTTTCTGGACGCAGATCACCTTCTTCGAGTGCTCCGATGCGGTTCTT
>Ga0257120_1001773_pt1 | contig 13734 bp, 12 predicted proteins | sample SI106_10metaG_FD_190153 | JGI IMG/M metagenome (GOLD analysis project Ga0257120, IMG submission 190153) | Marine microbial communities from Saanich Inlet, British Columbia, Canada - SI106_10 | ecosystem: Environmental > Aquatic > Marine > Inlet | place: Canada: British Columbia | collected... | reverse complement strand
TGCTAAGTACACAATTACGGCAGGTGGCACAAACGGTGGCGTGACAGGACTTGAATTTGGTTTTGAAAACGGTGAATTAGATGCTTCACAGCATACCACTTGGAATATGGACATGTTCATCGAGCCAGGTATTACTAAAGTTGAAGTTCAATTAGTATCCAGAGATGGTGGCGCTAAACGCACCTTTAATAATCCGACCACAGGTACTTGGCTAAATTTAGACATGCCATACTCTGAACTAGTCGATAACGATGGTGCTGGCTTTGATACTCTCAATAGCAGTATATTACAACTCATTGTTATTCAACTTTGGGGACCGGAAGGCACTTCAGTATATGTTGATAACATTTATTTTTCAGGGGTGTCAACTTCTTATGATATGACGGTCAATGTTGTCAATGATAATAATGCTCCTCTACCAAACGCGGCGGTAAAAGTAGGTAATGCTTTGGTTAATACTGACGCTAGTGGTAATGCCATACTTAATTTACCAGAAGGCAATTACAAAGTGGTCGTTGACACGGATGGTTTTGGCGCAGTGCAAGCTAATCAGCTTATAGCTGGTGGTGATGCGAGCCTATCGCTGAGTGTAAAGTCATTAAATGCAGGCCCATCGGTTGCAGCCCCGATCCCAACAGCGAGTAATGACGAAGCCTTTGTGCTTTTTAGTGACACACTAACTGTCGACAAACCTATCTCTTTTTGGAATGATAATTTCTACAAAGCGCCTGCATTTTCACAAATCAGTATTGATGGCGACAACATAGGAAAATTCCAAATTACTCTCGGCGGTGAAAACGGCGGTATAACAGGTATCCAATTTGGTATACAAGAGGGCCCTGTCGACTTATCAACGGCGACAGGTCTACGTTTTGATATTTACCTTACCTCTGGCATTACACAAACTCAGTTCCAGGTTATTCCATCGTTTGGCGATTCAGGTGTTTCCAATAACTTTACTTTGGCAACAGGACAATGGGTAACAGTCGAGTTACCCTTCTCCGAGTTAAATAGAGTTTTCGATGCATCAAGCTTGATCATGTTTAGCGTCCAATTGTGGGGAACGACTCGCGACGCAGCGTATATTGATAATATTTACTTTTATTAATATCTAACCTATCGTCCTCTTGATTGTTGAGAGGACGATAGGTGTTTCTTACCTCTGCTATTTATTCGCTAATATATCTGTTACTATTTTGTTATATGAGAACGCGTACCTATTCTCCTGCTCCTAAATAAAAAGGTAATCTATCTACCCTATGACCAGTGCAATTAAACAAAATCCCATACATCGGTTTTGGTTCTGGCAGGCTGGCTTTTGGCTATTTTTAAGCATTGTTAGTTTTGTCACATTAACATTGTGGTACAACCAATTCTCGCTAGAGAATGTCATACACACTGTCCTTCAGGCTTTACTTGGTATGCTGTTTTCAGTTTTTCTATATCGAACTTTTGATAGAATTTGGGACAAGTCGATAGCATACAGGTTGTCTATTGGCATGCTCGTTGTATTTGTGGTGGCATTTTTGTGGACCATTTTTAGAATGCAAGCCTTGTCTTGGTTAACTCCAGCTGATGAGGTTTGGGGTGAGTTTGGCGGGTGGTTTTTTGCAAGCATCTTCATCTTTTTATGTTGGACCGGTTTATTTCATGGCATTCGTTATTTTGATTTGCAACAATCTGAACATCACATTATGTTAACTGCAGAAGCGGCAGCTCGAAAAGAACATATTAAACGCATTGAAGCTCAAAGTGTCGCTCGCGATGCTAAAATCAAAATGTTGCGATATCAGCTTAATCCTCACTTTTTATATAATACATTAAATGCTATCAATTCATTGATTGAAATTAATGAGTCCGAAAAAGCCCAAATAATGACCGTGCAACTGAGTAAATTTTTACGTCATTCATTGGAAAATAACCCAGACACTATGATTACCTTGCGGGAAGAAATTAGTGCTTTGAATCTATATCTAAAAATAGAAAAAACGCGGTTTGCTGAACGATTACGGCTTGATTTTAACGTTGATGACACGGCTCAATATGCCCTAGTGCCAAGTTTGCTATTGCAACCCATCATAGAAAATTCGATGAAGCACGCCATTTCAAAGCACGAAAAAGGTGGCATTATTGAACTCAAGGCGCACATCAACCAAAATAGGCTAATTATTGTAATCAATGATAGCGGTGCAGGCCAAGAAAACACTAAAATACCAATCGAAAATGAACCCGGTATTGGACTAGAAAATACAGTACAACGCTTGTCAGTTCTTTATGAAAACGATTATCAAATTAACACCATACGACTTGCAAACGGCGGACGCTCTACTTGCATCGATATGCCCTTCGAATTATCCAACCCCAAATGACTATATTAAAAACAATTATTGTAGACGACGAACCGCTCGCATTAAAACTGCTCGCAGCAAAACTAAAAAAATTGCCCAACATCGAGGTTATTGCCCAATGCTCCAATGGCCGTGAAGCCATAAAAGCCGTGATTGAGCTGGCACCCGATTTGTTATTTTTAGATATTCAGATGCCGGGCTTATCTGGCTTAGATGTCGTCAAGCAATTGCAAAATGACACTATGCCTTTAATCGTTTTTGCAACGGCTTACCAAAAATATGCGCTGGAAGCTTTTGATGCTTATGCCGTAGATTATGTGCTCAAACCAATTGATGATGAAAGCATCCAAAGGGCTGTTGACAGAACGCTGCAACGCTTAGCGATCAAATCACACGTGCAATCCGAGAATAAGCGAGAAGTGATAGGTGCAATTGCGCAGATCGACCAAAAAAACGATAAAACGGTGACATGGATGGCTGACGATTCAACTCAGCAAGACCCTCAGTCTGTCTATGTTAAAAATCGCAAAATCGTCATTAAAGATCGGGACGAGATACATTTATTAAAACATCAGGATATACAGTGGATTGATGCTGCTGGTGACTACGTATGTTTACATGTATTAGGTGAAACTTACGTAAAACGCTGCACGCTAAAAGAAATATTAGCAGAATTAGACGAAAAGCAATTTAAACGTGTCCATCGTTCAACCATCGTTAATTTAGATTTTATAGACAAAGTAATACCACATACAAAAGGCGAGTTTTTCTTGATGATGGGAGAATATGATAAAATTAAGGTTAGTCGTAATTACAAGGATGTGGTGAGGGCCTTTCTAGAGAACTAGAAAGTGCAAGATTAGATAACGCTGCATAGCCCATTGAAACTAGCTTAGAAAACAAAAAGCCCCGAACATTTCTGCTCAGGGCTCTTAGAATAATGGTGCCTCGACCCAAAACCATTATAACTAAATAAAATCTTTAACAATCAATTATTTACTAAATTAGCGTGTAGCAAATGTAGTGTCACAATTGTAGCTTGGGAATTAACCATCTAGTCTCAACTAGTAAAACACTACTTCTGGCTGTGCCTCTCTAAAAGCAATTAATTCATGAAGATTCTTGATTATTTAGAATAGAGTGTTGCTATTAGATTCATCTATTAGTTAATTAGGGAAGCGTTATAAGCTTATGCGATCTGTAGAGCACTCTAAGGATATATCTATAAGCGGTAGTGTACATTTAATCATATTGATAAAAGCCCCCAAAAATATGATACAGGACTTCTGACAAGGTTTAATTTATTGCTAGGCATTTAAATAAAGCTCGTGTCTACGCACCCTATTCAAATCGCTCTAGGTTCTATAACTAACCACGTATAACTTTTATTTGAATTGTTGTAAGGGTAATTTCAGTATTAGTTTACATTTTGAATAAAATATATTAAATTTAATGTTAAATTTATGTAAACAGCTGGGTGATTCAATGAAATTAATCAATAAAAAAATAGCTTCACTGAGTATATTATTAGTTATTAGTGGTTGTGGGAGTACTATTAGTAAACAAGATTCAAAAATTATGCTCAATGGTTATCAGACTGGTACCTATGATTCTGCTGTATTACTAGCAGAGAAAAATCTTGGCTTTTATGACGAAAAAACTGGGAAGTTTCTTAATGTGATACCTACTAAAATTGAAAATTCACTTCTTCATATGGATGCTGCAGAACTGCACAGAATGCAAGGTAACTATACCAGGGCAATCCAACATTATAATGTTGTTGATGAAAAACTCTTCCAGGACCAAGATAGGGAATTCATTTCAACCGCGTATGAACCTACTCCTCATGAAAAAATCCTTACAAACTTTTACAAGTCTATTACTTTTTGGGCAAATGGAGATGTAGATAACGCCAGAGTGGAATTCAATAGAGCAAACGAAAGGACTCGTTTAGCTGTTATGAGATATGAAGCGATGATAAATAAAGAAAGGGAAAAAGCAAAAGATAAAGCTAGCGCTATAAGTACGTTAAATAATAACCCTCAGATTAATCAGCTCACAAATGAATGGGATGTTTTTGATAGTTTTGTGAATCCAACGGTTACATTAATCCACTCATTATATTTAGCAAGTCAAAACGGTGTGGAAGATAGTACAGCCAAAACATTAATGGATAGAGTGAAAGATATGTTAGGGGATTCAGCTTTACCAGAACATATTTATGATTACTCTGATGTAAAAAATAATAAGGTTTGGATTGTAACAGAAACGGGGTTGGGTCCTCGACTTGACGAAAAAAGACTAGACGTACCAATTGTTTGGAAAGAGCAACCGCTTATATTACAAATGGCTTTTCCTGAAGTGAAGTTAATGAACAATAGTGTTGTTTTAAGTAATCTTACAATAAACAATGAGGTTATAGATTTTTATCAGTTAAACACTATGGAAAAACTAGTTAAAACTGAATTAAAGAAACGCATGCCAGCAATCGTTGCATCACAAGGTATTCAAGCAATAATAAAAGCTGCTATTCAGTATAGAGCACAAAAAGAAGGAAAAGCAGCTGGTTTTGCTGCTCTTTTATTGACATCAGCGGCAACATCAGCTGATACAACAATATGGAAAATGACTCCGGAAGTATGGAACATTTCAAAAATAGACAATAACGTTAGTAATACGTTACAGTTGAGATATGGCAATGCAATAGAATCCATTGAGTTACCAACTGGTTCAGCTATAGTTTACATTAAGCAGCCTACAGCTCAGTCTAAGCCACTAATAGAGATTTTAAAGCTCTAATATTTTTATAAAACTTAAACCTTAGTATATTTTACGTCATTAAAGAATGGGAATTTGGAATGATTAAGATCTCAAAAAATATTGTTTTACCATTAATTTTCATAATGAGCATTGTTGGATGCTCTTCAACCCCAGTAAAAGTTGACATCAAAAACGATACAGCTAATACAGTTATGGGGCTTGATTATAGAGATTTCTCAGAAGCATCATCAAAAATGGTTGAATCAATGTTATCTTCACCTGCGCTAATACACCCAGACGGAAGTAGATATGTTCTTGCGGTTAGTAAAATTATTAATGATACTCAACAACGTATAGACACTGATCAGTTAGTTAAGAAAATTCGTATCGAATTACTTAACTCTGGAAGAGTGGTCGTTACCACTGCGATTAGTGGTAATGGTGCAGAGGATGCTTTGTCATATCAAGTTAGAGAGTTACGTAAGAATAATGAATTTAATCAAAAAACAGTCTCTGGTAAAAACACAATGATAGCTCCAGATTTTTCTCTATCAGGTAAAATCTTGCAACGTAATAATGCTATGAACTCAAGAACAACACAAGTTGATTACTATTTTCAATTAACTCTTACTAACCTTGAAAATGGGTTAGCTTACTGGGAAGGTGAAGTGCCAATAATCAAACGTGGCAGTTCAAAGACAGTTTCCTGGTAAAAAATTATTTTGAGGAATAAACTATGAATGTATTTGTTAAAAAAATTATACGCGTTATTCCAAGTCTTTTTTTTAGTTTTACAGTTTTTGCTCAGGTTCCGCCTCCACCTGAACTGATTTCAAAAAATAATAATGAACTAAATGCCAAATTTACTAACTGGGTAACTAAATTACAGATTTATGAGAACACCCGAGGAACTGGTGGCACATATGCTTTGGGTATAGGTAGCCTTGGTAGTGTTCAACCTAGTAGTGAAATGTACATAGAAAGTGTTAATGCAGCTTATAAACAAGCTTTACTCGGAGCATACGTTGGTTTAGCGAATAAACTAAGTGAAGACGGCTTAAATGTATCAACTGATATGGGAGTTGATTCAAGGAGTTCTCGAGGTAATGCAATTGATATTCAGGCTAAACGTGATTGTGAAGCTGATGCAAAAGAAGCATATCGGATTTATCAAGTAAATTTAGCAAAAGAAAAAGAAAATAAAGACTCATTTATTAATTTGCTAAAAAACAAATTAAAGAGTGATGAACAATTAGCTAAAGAAGAAATTGAACTAGAAACACCACAAGTTGATTTTATTCACGAGTGTAGATATGAGGGTGAAATTTATTCACAGAATTCAACAACCACAAGCTTCATAACTGATGTATTGAGTGGTGCAGGAGTTTATGCTTCGGCTTTACATAACGGTCAACTAGCAGTTGTTGTGAAACGTTCGCCGACTTCTTCAGCTGTTGCATCTACACTTCTTAATCAAACAATGCCAAATGTTATAAATTCAAACGCTCTAGGGGAAGTATCCGATAGAATAGATCTTGAATTTTCTCGCCAGACTGAAGTTCCACAAGGTTTAGTTGGAACCAGATTAATGAAACTATCAAACGGTGAATGGGCTTTATATGCGTTTGGCGCATCCCAAATAAGTGTGGATGATTCATTTATGTCTGGATTGTCTAGTCTTCAAGACTCGCAAGTTGCTAGCACTAGAGCTCTAGCCGAGTTAACCAGGTTTTCTGAATTTACCATCAACTTCGACTCTTTACTAAAAGAACTTAGAGATGTTAGAGAGACTAAAGTGGTTTCTGTTAATATGACAACCGGCAAAACAAGAGTATCTACTGAAAAAGATCAAATGTTAGGGCGTATTTTAGAAACAAGTTTCAATTCGCAATCAACTTTAGATTTAAAAGGTGCTGAGTTAGTTGCAATGGAACTAAAAGAAGTCAGTAATGCTTCAATTTATATAGCAGCATACGCTTGGAGTCCAAGTATAATGGCGTTAAATCAAGGTGCAAGGAATACGCAGGACGATGCTGCTGAAAGGGCAAAAAACACTGTTGCTCCGACTGATAATCAAGAGACAAGTAAATCAAGCAAGATAATAATATCAGATGAGAATTGGTAATGATTATTAAGAGATTTGTAATTTTAATACTAACTTTTTCTTTTTTGCAAAATTTACATGCAAAGACTGTAGAAGTAGAAATAATTGCAGAAGCGGAAGGAGTAACTTATGAGCATGCTGTCAAAAAAGCTTTAGCTACTGCAGTGTCTAAAGTAACAGGGATGTCTGTTGAAAGTTCTTCATCAGTCGTCACAAGCTCGATAAAAATTGCCAATAACAGCCAGAACTTGTCCTCAAAAGGAATGACAACTAACGATGCTACATCGGTTAAGACAAGAGGGTATATTAATTCTTACGAGATCATATCTAAGAAACAAACTAAGACAAACAACTATAAAGTAAAAGTTAAAGCCATAATCTATCAATATAAAAAAAGTAAATCATCCAATAGAATAAAAATAGCACTACTTCCTACTAAATCTGATAAGACGGTATCACATTTTTTTTCTGAGAATAATCCTTCTAAGGTAGTTTCTGATATAAATACGAAGCTGGAACAGCTACTCGTTCAGTCAAGAAAGTTTGCTGTTTTATCCAGGCAAGAGCTATCAGAAATGAGTGCTGAACTGAGTTTAATTGCAAGCAATTCAACCCCGATAAGAGAAAAAGCAAAATTAGGGCAAATTTTAGGTGCTGATGTCTTATTTTTGTCAGTTATTGATAGAGCAGATGTTAGGTTGAAAAGTTCGATTTCTGAGATAACAGGGCAAAACAATATAGAAGTAGAAGGTGGATTAAAGGTTAGTGTTAAGGTTATAGATACCGTTACTTCCGAAGTTAAATATAGCAGGAGTTTTCTTAGGACTGCAGACAAAATTAGCACTGCTGATAGCTTGATGCACGATCTTGCTAGTGAAATCATTAACGATTTTGTAGAACGTATTTATCCGATACGAGTTGTAAACATTTCTGAAAATAAAATTATTATTAATATAGGAAGTGATATAGTCAAAGTTGGACAGGTTTTCCAAGTTTTTAAAATTGGGGAGCAGGTCTTCGATCCATATACAAAAGAGTCACTTGGTGTTGTTGAGAAAAAGATTGGAACTTTTAAAATAGTTGAGGTAAATCCACGGAAGTCTTACGGAGTCGTTGTTTCAGGTTCAGGTTTTGAAGAGGGTATGATCGTTCGCAAAGCAGAAACAAAAACCTTAAAAGAACAAAATTTAGAAAAATCGAAAGGTGTTAAAATAGGTTTCTGAGCGTATACGCTTCTATATCGTTGTAGAGGTCGTTGAGGAAACCATACGAAACCAATGTCATCAAATATGTCTTTTAGCTCTCCAGAAGCTTCTATACGAGTATATTTCTCATTCCTAAAAGATTTAAGAACTATTATTTCGACAATGATGGTGATGTTAATTTTACGCCTGTAGTTATTTGTGATAACTACATTAAGGAAGAGCTAACCAGTCTTGAAAAGCTTATCAAATCAAGAGTAGATAATTACAGAATTCGGAACCCCAATACCAACCGCCGACTAGAGTGGTTTCAGGGTATAAAATTTGAAGATTTAAAAAATATAATCTTACAAGCCCATGAAGAATTTGACTTTTCATCTAAGTGACCGGAATGTTTTGGACTTTATATATAATTGTCACTATTACAGCAACATCTGAGCAGACGTTTGTTGGTGTAAACTCATTCGTTGATAGGGTCAATTGTGAATCTGCGTTAGAAACGCGTAAACTTTTAGTGGATGAAAAATATGATTTTGAATTCAAATGCCTAAAAACAGATGAGCCAGTGAAGTATTAATTAGATATGAATTGTAATCCCCCCATTTTTAGTCGCAAAAATTAACTAGACTATTGCATTGCTTATAATATGCTTCTACGTGATACAACATTAATAACTAAATTTGGAAGTTGGCTATCCTATAGCCAAAGCTATTTGTTGCCACATCCCGTGCATGGGTAACACCTTCAAATTCATGAGTATTTAGCCACTCATATTGTGTTTTGCGATTGAATCCCTCGCTATATACATTTCGAGATAGCTTGCCGAATATAATATGTATTTCCCAATAGTTATTTTTACTAAAGCTAACATGGTGACATGTAATAAAGTAATGATGGGGGCATAAAAGGGGGCGAAATAAAAAAACCGTTAATAAAATCAACGGGGTAGCATTAATATTGGCGGATAGAGAGATTCGAACCCTAGTTAGGTTTAACCATAAACACACTTTCCAGGCGTGCACCTTCAGCTGTTATTGCATCTAAGGTTGTGGCTCTACCAATACAGTTAAAAGTTACACTGTGCGTATGATAATAACAACGTCTACTCATAAATCTAATCATTGCTGGCATTACTAGTTACATGTTTGGTATCTAATGTCAGTCAGCAACCCCATGCTTTCATTAGAACTTATACCCCACCCCTCGACCCAAAACCATTATAACCAGACAAAATTGTTAAAAATCAAATATTTACTAAATTAGCGTGTAGCAAATGTAGTGTCACAATTGTAGCTTGGAAATTAACCATCTAGTCTCAACTTATAAAACACTACTCCTGTCTACTACTCTCTAAAAGCAGTTACTCTAAGCAATCAGTGAGCCTAATTGATTTTAAACTTATGCAATTAAGTCGTTAGCTCATAATAGAGTAAATATGTTTCTCTGTTAGTCGTTTGTTAATCCAAAGAGTTTAGATGCATCTCGATTGATAGTCCACCCTTCACTCCGTGAACAGTAATCAAGAGTTCGATCTAATAAAAACCTGCCGTCATTAGCGCCGAGCATTTTAAAATAATAGTTCTTTAGGTCTGCTACTTGACCGCGGTCGGAGCAATCAATTGATTTAGTGGTAGCAAGATCAACCCATGAACTCGAGTTTGACAACGTGTAAGGTGCATGAAATATTAGCGATGCTTCCGGATCCATTTCTCTATATTTAGCTCCCAAAAAAGCAATCGCGCAGGAAGATGCACAAGTAGCCTCGCCAGCAACCTTTGCCTGCACGCCGACTTTTCGGAAAAGATTACCCATGGTAAATCCGTCTGCTAAAAGACCTCCTCCAGAGGCTAAATAGACCATGTTTACAACCCTTCTGCCATTTTCTTTGATACATTTTGGTAGGCTATCAAAAATTCTCTCAAGTATTCTTGTGGAGTCTGGGCCGATAGGCCCTTGAAGCTCTATATGGTCTTTGTATCCTGATTTGCATGTGGCTGAGTTCTTTCTCACCTGCCTAACTCTTAGGTCATTGACTTGTAGGTCTTGTATAATTCTAATATTTGTTTCGGGTGTTTTATCCCAACCATAGCCATTTGTTCCGATAATGTTGTGCCTAGGAGTAGAAAAGCAGCCACACAACAGCAAAATTAATACAGATAAGAATATGCTCTTAGTAATCGAGCGAAATGTTTGTGTTGCCATTTTATAAATTACCTTCTTGGTTGCATCTGCAATGATCTGACCATATTCTATATTATTAAGTTTTATACAAATAGTATATATAAAAAGCTAAGATTCATCTTAATTACCTTATATTTAATCGCATAATTTTGTAAAGGTTATATCATCAATAAATTCGATGAGAAAATGTTAATTAAGCAGCACACTCTATGAACTCTTTTGGCGATGAATAGTTTAGTGAGGTATTTACACCAGACCTATAAGCACCTAAATGGCTCCCTAAGAGCTTTTTGATTTACCTCCACGTGTAAAAAAGAAGACTAAAACTGCCCTTAGAAGATCACTCAGGGGCTCTGAGGGATATAACTCAAGGAGTAATATGTCTGTTACAAACTTAACAATATTAGAACCTAATATAGTTTATAACTAATATATATCTAGGTTGTCCCCTCCAAAGGATGTCTTAAGGTAGCCTCTGTTCTTCTCATAACACCTATTGATAGGTGGCCAAATTAACTATGCCACTACACAGGTTCACCTATCAGTTAATTAAGGAAGCGTTATAAGCTTAAGCGATCTGTAAATCACTCTAAGAACATATCTATGCGTGCAGGCTACGTGACTCAAGGATAGATAAGAACTTCTCAGAATGCGATACAGAGGCTCTGATAAGGCGCAATTTAGTTGATTGGTATACTGATAAAGCTCGAATCTATCTAAATAGAAGAAGTAAGTATTGGGCTAGTAAAATCGGTGTAGGTTATAGCTCAATTTCTATTAAGAGTTATAGGAGTAAGTGGGGGGATTGTAATTCTATTCAGGGTATATCATATAACTGGAGAATCATGTTTGCACCACAATCAGTGATTGATTATGTCGTTGTACATGAACTATGCCATCTTACCCATATGAATCATTCTAAAGAATTCTGGGCACTTGTTACTAAGTATTGCCCTAATTGGAAAGAGAAAAGGCTTTGGCTGAAAGAACACTCTCGAGCTTTGGATGTTTAAATGATTAAAGATGCAATAGTTTCTGATAATCAACTATACCGTTATCAATTAACGAGGGTATGGGATACCTCCTTGCCCATGGTAATGTTTATTTGTTTAAATCCATCTACTGCTGACCATAAGAATGATGACCCTACTCTATTAAAGTGCATTAAATACGCTAGCAACTGGGGTTATGGTGGTTTGGTTATGGGTAATTTGTTTGCTTACAGAGCAACAGAGCCATTAGACATGAAGAAAGCTAAAGACCCAATAGGTCCTTTGAATAATCATCATCTAAAGCTCATGAGTAACCAAGTTGATAAGATAGTATGTGGCTGGGGTAATCATGGGGAGCACCTTGGAAGAGATGAGGAAGTTTTATCGATGTTTGACAAGTTGTACGCAATGAAGCTAAACATAACAGGTAGTCCAGCTCATCCTCTTTATCTAAAGCAATCATTAAGCCCCATTTCTTTTTAATAGCATCACTTTAGTATTTTGATATAAGAAATGTTCTGAGACTATTAGGGAAACTAATATAACTTTAATTGATATGAGTGCACCTCTAGTGAAATGTCTTTTGATGAAGATAATCTATGAGGGTTCTGCAATATCTCAATCTTATCGGCTTTACCTTTTTTTACTCCAGTTACGAGGTATATATAGTAAGAATCTCCTTTAATAATAGCAGCAGACCATTCATTAGCTGTAAGTATTGGACTGTTAATAGATGTTGAAGTAGTAGCTTTAACTTCGATTTGTATTGGAGAGCCATCTATATTAAAGGAGGTTATGTCCCAGCCAGGATAGTTATTTTCAGCTTCTTCATGAACAACTCTATCTGCCAAGTCAGCTCTTCCTGCATTGATAAGTTTCTCTTTTTCAAACTTTAAGACAACTTGCTCTCCTATGTCACCTATAGCTTTGGTATTGGCTTTTACACCCAATTTGGTTCTAAAGTTAATTCTAGGTGAGTTAGAGTTCAGTTGTGTTTTCTTTATTCTAGGTTCAAACTCAGTAACCTTTAAACTCGATATATTAGCTCCTGGCGCATTTGAGCTGTCGATAGTTTGGCACAAGAGAGTATCAATAGAAGGTATCACATCAACGTCAATTGCCGTCGTATACAAGCTAAGAATATCTATATAATCTTCAACCAATGTTTTATTGTTAAGGTTCTTAATTTCATAAGATATATTTAGTACTGAAGCCTGTTCATATGCTATTTGTAACTTATTTGATTTGCTTGTTTTTAAATCAGATGGTTTATAGCTTAGTCTTGACTTTATTCTATTGAATCTATTTGAACTCAGAAGCCCTGTAAGAGATTTCCTGACAGCTCCAGATGCGCTATTAATAAAGTCGAGACCTTTCTGACCTGAGCCATGAAAGTTAGTAAATTGAGTTGTAGCTAATCCTAATTGGAGAACTAAACGTGACATATCAACAGAGAATAAAAAGACCACATACAGACCCTCAGTAGGCTTTGTAGTTACTCTTTTATCAAATGTTGCAAACCATGGTCCAGCGGTGATCCTTCCGGTTCCTCCTGAGGAGCCAACTAGTAGATTAGAATCTTTAGGTGTTATAAAACCTAACTCTGCCGGTAATACATTATAAATTAGTTCATATGCTCTTTCTGATTTGTCTTCGTGTACTTTGTTTAAATATGTATGCCAGATACCAGCTAACTCTTCTATACTTTCCTTCATAGCTATTTTCTTTATTAATTAAAGATATAAATAACATTAGCATCACTTTTGTATTTTGATATAAGAAATATTCTTAGTACATCTGTATTGATACTATCTACATATCTCTAGGTTTGTTCCGGTAATGGAGGGGGGATTACACGATGAACTTCTTCAAAATTAACGCCCAATATAACTAAAATATTGAGAGCAAAGAGTTAATTAAATCTTACAACTGCAGTACTAAACTGAATTCATAATTTAGCTTTTAAAGGGTCGCGTATGTATTGGCATGTATCGTTAAAACTAATGATGTTCGAGTCACTTTCTAATAATAACTTACCACTTTCAAAAACCTGAAGTTTAGTTTGATTCCCAGATATATTTACTCCAGAAATCTTTTCATGATTTGACCATTTCCCTAAAAAAATACCTTTATCGCGATCCATAAAC
>Ga0257120_1001767_pt1 | contig 13774 bp, 13 predicted proteins | sample SI106_10metaG_FD_190153 | JGI IMG/M metagenome (GOLD analysis project Ga0257120, IMG submission 190153) | Marine microbial communities from Saanich Inlet, British Columbia, Canada - SI106_10 | ecosystem: Environmental > Aquatic > Marine > Inlet | place: Canada: British Columbia | collected... | reverse complement strand
TGAAAAGCTGGATCGAAGAGTCCCTCTAAAACCGCAGACCATAGATTTAAAGAGAGCGCGCCAGGCAAATGCTTGGCGCGCTATTTTTTTGATCCGCTCAAAGCGCACTGAGTTTTTGAGCCTCCCACTTTGAATTGGTCCGCCCCTATAGTCAGGAACAGGGGACCATAAATGGCCACCAAGAGACCCAAGCCTGAAGAGATTGTCGTAAAATTTTGGCAGGTTGAAGTTCTTATGGGGCAAGGTATGCCACAGATTGGCGTGATCCGACAGATCCGTTTAACTGAACAAACCTATTACCGTTGGAAGGAAAAGGGTGTGTCGAAATCGGCAGCAACCGCTCGGTTTAGTTTGGAATGCCCCTCGTCGAACCGGGACTTGCAAACCCCATATCTCACATAGTCAAAGGTAACAAACCAACTTGGGTTGAGCTTTGTTGCACTTCTGAGAAATCTCGTCACAGCACAACGTCTTATCATTGAAGGCGCACAGCTGAGTGTTAATGGCCATAGAAGTGGACAAAGTACTTAAAAATAGGTAATCAAAATTGTCCCCTATGGAGAGTGACAAAGTTTGATGCTGAACGCATTGCCCCGACGAATTAAGCGCATAGTCATGTTGGTTGCAGATATTCTGCTTGTTCCAGCTGGTCTTTACATCGCCTACGCCCTTCGCTTCGGAAACTCGTTTCCCCTAGAGAGTTTGTCCGATTCTTGGCAGATTCTTGTTGCAACTGTCGCAGCGGCCCCTGTCACTGTAGTTTTCTGCCGCCTTCCTTGGATCAAGCTTTCGACTTTGGATTTTCGCGGCGCGCTGCGGATCGCGGCGGCGGGATGTCTTCTTGGCGCGGTTGCGTCGCTTACGAGTTTGATCTTTGGCATTGGATCGCTGCGTTCAATCCCGGCCATTTTCGCTGTCACGTTTTTCATACTTTCGTTTTTCAGCCGCGTTAGCGTAATTCTCAGCCTTCAGTGGGTCGCAAAATCGCGCAATGCGACGCCGGTCGCAATTTTCGGGGCAGGGGCTGCGGGTATTCAGCTTTCTTCTGCCCTCCGTCAAAGCCCGGAGGTCGTTCCAGTCTGTTTTGTTGATGATGACCCTTCCTATAAAGGCCTAAACATCGCGGGGTTACGGGTTCATTCGCGCGGTGGATTGAAACGGTTGGTCGCAGGCGGGCAGGTGTCTAGGGTCTTGATCGCAATCCCCTCGTTAGATCAGTCCGGAGTTGCACGCATCGTCGAAGACCTCGATGAGCTTGGGGTTGAAATCCAAGTTCTGCCGTCCTTTGTTGATCTGATTTCAGGGCGCAGCACAGAACTTCAGCTTGTTGCACCCGAAGCGCTGCTTGGACGGGAGAAGGTTAACCTTGACCTGCCCGTTGTGGCAAAATCTTACGCGGGTCGCTCTGTGATGGTGACGGGGGCAGGGGGGTCCATTGGCTCCGAACTTTGCAAGCAATTGTTGGAGTGTAACCCCGAACGCATCGTGCTGTTTGAGCATAGTGAATACGCGCTTTATGAGGTTGAGGCCGCGCTACGGGCGGGAGCGGCCAGAAAGAACATTGAAGTTGTCGCGCGTCTTGGTTCTGTGTGTGATCGCCGCCGCGTTGAAGCCATTATGCGCAACCAAAAGGTGGAAATCGTGCTGCACGCCGCAGCTTATAAGCACGTGCCGCTAATTGAGGAAAACGAGATTGAGGGCGCGCGAAATAATATTCTCGGCACGCGCACGTTGGCAGAGACGGCGTTGGCCGCTGGTGTCGAGCGGTTCATTCTCGTATCCACCGACAAAGCGGTTCGTCCGACAAACATCATGGGTGCGACGAAACGCTTGGCGGAACTTGTGCTGCAAGACCTTGCGTTTCGGTCGGTAAAAACGCGGTTTTCGATGGTGCGGTTTGGCAATGTGCTGGGCTCCTCAGGGTCCGTGTTGCCGCTGTTTCAAAAACAAATTCGCCACGGTGGACCCGTAACCGTCACGCACCCTAACGTCACGCGGTTTTTCATGACGATTCCAGAAGCGTCTCGGCTGGTCTTGCTCGCGGGTGCGTTTTCTGAGGGGGGCGATGTGTTTATCTTGGACATGGGCAAACCGATGCGGATCATCGACATCGCTCGCCGCATGATTGAGATGTCCGGTGCAACCGTGCAATCGCCGAACGCACCCAATGGGATTGAGATTAAGGTCACCGGCCTGCGCCCTGGTGAGAAGCTGTACGAAGAGCTTCTGATCGACAATGAATCGCTCACCGAGACGCCGCATGAAAAGATTCTGCGTGCGCATGAGGAAAAACACAGCGAAATCACGACAAAGCGGATGCTGAAGGACCTTGAGGCGGCTGTCGCGGATGCGGATAGGGATGAGATCCGAAGGCTCGTGAGCGAGTACGCTAGCGGATATCACGTACCGGAGCATGAACTGCCAGCGGATGTGAAATGATCGCAACGTTGCCGTAGGGCAGGGACGACGCCCCAAATACGAAAACAAAAAACGGGCGCATCCTTCGATGCGCCCGCTGGCTTTTCGATGAGCGGGGCGAACTTGGTGACGTCGATGCCCTCAACCGCGACATTGTTTTTGCCCAGTTGTGTACGGTCATGTCGCTATGGAATTTGTTAAGAACGTAAGTCATGGCACGACTTACGTCCATTTGCTTGCACGTTCTGGTAAGGGCTGTAGTGCCCTCTGAACGAACAGTATTGGAGTCAGTTTTCGCGTTTAACAAAGGTCAGCTTCAAGCCTGATCATTAAATTGATATAATCGCTTTTATGCGGCTTTAACGTCACTCTGGCATTCTTGATCATATTGCCGGGGCCAAACAAAATCTCGCTCCAGTAATCAGGCGAAAAATGCGGAATATCAGCGTACATTTCGCGGATGTGGTCGGGACATTGCGTAAGCCATGAACGGTAGCCTGCAGGATCTGCAACCGCACGCTTGTGCGCGTTGGCAATCGTTGCCTCTATCTCAGTTTTTTGTCCTATTTGGGTCAAGCGATCGAACGTGAGAAAAACAAAGCGCGCGCCAGCGGCCTCCACATAGTTCTTCGCCAAATGGATCAAAGCTGCATCAGAATGATCTTCAATAATTTCTGCTGTTTTGCGCGCCTTGGCATAATTGATCGCCAAATACGGAACCAGAAAAAGATGGCTCAACTGTCCACGGGAAATCGTTTCAAGCGCACCTGATTGCACGAAGGCCAAAACCAGTACTTCAAGCGCGCCATCTTTCTTCAAGGTCAAATATACCGAGCTGTGTAAGTCTGTCATCGCCCGTCTGAAAAAAGGCTGGACGCCAGAGCGGATAGGCAACCGGATAATCTATGATGGCGCGAAACAACGTATCTGTCAGGACACGATATATCGTTACTTGTAATCCAACCAAGGCATTAAAGAAGAGAAGAACTGTGGCAGTATCCACCGACCCACCGTATGTCGCACAGGCAGCGCCGCGCAAGTAAACGGCACTCACCCAAATTTCATCGTAAGTTGAGCATCTTAGTCCGTCCGGATGATGTGGCTCACCGCCGCCAGTTCGGGCACTGGGAGGGTGAGTCAATGCTTTTGAGCAGAGAAGCTTGGCAGAGCAACGTGACCTCGCTCGTCGATCGCATTCGATCGTGGCACAGAGTTCGTCAGTTGGCCGCATCTTCAAGCCGAGATTGGGACACAAACCTGGTTCTGTGATCCCTCCTCTCCGTGGCAAAAAGGAACAGTCGAGAACACAAATCGACGCGCTCGACGATGGCTGCCCCGAAAGCGAGACATCAGGGCGATGACAGATCATGACATCAAGCAGATCTGCGACCAGCTCAACAATACGCCCCGCAAATGCTTAGGATGGAAAACACCGGCCGAGGTGTTCCGTGAAAAGATGATGGAAGAAATGGGCCGCAGCCCCTACCCTCAAAGGCAATAGGAGTCGCGGCTCAGATATCGCTCACAAACACAGTTATTTCCTACGCACTAACCCTAATTTTTGTAAATGGAATATAAAAAAGCTGTTTGCGGCGGTGCGCACCGACCAATCTAAACGGCGATATTCAACGCCATTGATTGTCTCCTTATCTGGCAAACCAGAACCAGCAGCGCGCGTGCAAAATACACATACGCTATGACCATCATTGGCCAACGATTCCGCCTGTTTGACCACCCTGTAATCAGGATTACAGGGATTGGGCACGACCATCGCCACACGCAATGTACGCGCAGGTATGTCCAAGTCTTGATAAACCTCCCGCAGCACTACCTCTTGAGCTTCCCAGCTGAATTGGCCAGCAAGCTCTAGCTTGCGTGCATCACTCAAACGAGGAGCTTTGCCAGAGCGTAAAAGCTGAGCTAACCCGTCTGCAAAACCTTGTGGCGAAAGCGGATCGTAGCAGACTCCGAGGTTGTGTTCTTCGATGAAAGGAGCCATTTCGGCCAAGCGTGCCCCAAGGATCGGCAAGCCCGCAAGCATAGATTCAAACAGCTTGTTAGGCATCGCATAATCATAAGACAGCGCCACGGGAATAACGGGGATTACCGCGATATCGCCTTCAGAAATGAAATCGACAACAGCCGTCGGCGACACGGGGTTGTGAAAGTGAATATGGTTTTGCAATCCGAGTTTTTGAGCGCGTTCGTTTACAGCTTGGAAAATTTCGGGCCGTGTTTGACCCACCAGGGACAGGCGAATGTTTTGCACAGCATCAGGGCGCTTCAGGTAATGCGCCATACCGTCAAGCGTCTGCTCAACGCCGCGATTCATAGTTATGTTTCCTGTATAGACCAACACGATTGCATCGTCAGGGAAATCCGCCTCGACTCGCAGACTGCCTCTTTTGGGTTGTTGCCATTTTTGCGGCAAAGGACGCGCCGTTTGAGGTGGAGAATTATAGATTACCCGGGGACGACTGATACCGTATTGCTTTTTCAAGTGGTCTGCAATCTTTTGCCCCACGGTTGTCACTGCATCCGCTTGAGGTAGATAGCGCTGCTCAATACGTTCCACACTCGCGCGCTGGCGTGGGGTAAGCGGTGGGTTGCGATGGGCCTCTAATTCGTGGCTGTCAAAGACCATGCGAGCGCCATTGCGCTTGGCCGCAGCCACACCCAATGGCAACGACATCCCATCATGTGTGTGCACAACATCAGGTTTCCATGCCGTGATATCCTCCTCAAACACACTGCGAAAAAGCTGGTGCACATAGAGCTTGGCGACGGAATAATATACTTTTTTTGCCTCCTGTAGCCCTCTAAGCACAAGGCGAACGGGCGCAGGATATCGCCTTTTAGGATCACTCATCTTCTATACACTTTCTTCGTGCGCTCGCCCAAATGTCGATTTGGCAGGTATTCTAGCTTAGACGCCGCCGCCCTATTTCTCTAGCAAGAACCAAGTGATATCATCTTGTGGTGCCCAGTTGTCGCGTTTGTAGATGAAACCGTAGTCAACCAACTTCAAGTTATGCTTATCCATCAACTCACCCGCAAAGTCGCGCTTGAACAGGCGGTCAGTATTGCCACGATATGAAATCGCCAACGGGGACGGATTATAATATTCAGCAACCAAAACATAGCGCGATGAATTATGCACCAGATTGCGGTATACATCTTCCAAACGATTGGGGTTGATGTGAATAAGCACGCCGATAGTACATGTAATATCCACAGGTTCATGCGATATCTCTTCAATGATCGTGCCGTTTGTAATTTCAGCAACATTGAGCTTGGTAGCTTCATGCGCCGCTTGGGCATTGATCTCAATACCGCTTAGAACCAAGTCAGGCTTAAGACGGTTAAGAGCCAGCAAATTTCCCCCGTTATTGCAGCCGAACTCTTTGATCGAGGACACACCGTGCGCACTTGAAAGCATTTTGGACCACATTGCTATCTTGGGAACCAAAAGTCTGTCATGTGTATTGCGTTTCATATAGGCAGCCCCAAAATCACCCGCCCAAAATTCTTCCTGTTCGGTCGTAAATGTCATTGTCGCGTTTCCTTGTTCAAACAAAATTAAGACTGGCTGCCGTCGCTTTGATAGTTTCAATGTTTTGCATTTGTAGGGCGTCTTGCGTGCTGTTGCCGTGACTGATCTTGGGGGCTTTCGTAAGCGATAATAGAACATTCATCAACGTGACAAAATCCGTCGCAACACTGATTTTCTTAGAACTTACAAGTTCGTCAAAGATTGCGGCTCCTTTGTGGGACCATGTCGCCGCTGCTGCCCCATGAGCAATACCTTCATGGACAATTGTAGAGGCATTGCACAAGATCAGGTCAATTTCAGGTAACACCTGATGAAGCGGCTTTTCACTTTCAGTGCGCACAACGTCTTGTGAAATGCCAAACGTGCTGACGACTTCATCCAAGAACCCCCAACCTAAAGGATGAAGTCTAAATCGCCATTCGACTGTGTCACGAGTTGCTAGATATGCCTGTTTCACGTGCTCTTCGACCAACGGGTCGGATCCATATTGCAAGCCAACCAGAATTTGGGGGCGTATGCGTTCAGAGCTATCCTTTAAAGACTTCTTTGGCAAAGATCCAAAAAGAGTGTACTCTAATGCTGTTTTGGGGTTGCCGCCAACGACTGCTGTGTGTGCAGGCCATTTTTCAGCATTGATGTAGTTTGCACTGCGTGCATCCCAACACCAAAACACATCCGGCAAGAGTTCATATCCCGATTTTGGGCGTTTGTGCCAATTTGCCACAAGCGGATGATTGCGGTTCATTCCACCATGTTGAATATCCGCCACGCGGATACCTAACTGCTTGCCTGCAGCACAGATATAAGGCGAGCCTGTAAAACTGGTCAGATAAATTACTTTCGGACTTATATGCTGCAAAAGAGCACGCCAAAACATCAGGTTTTGCGACGTAACCATAATCCGTGGCTGTCCGTCGTCAGGTTTTTCGGAACCAATGTGCGCTGAAACACCGGCGCTCGCGGCGTCGGAGGAAAAGTCGATCCAAGCGTTCAGAGCGACATTTGCCAGCATTGATCCCGGTGATGACGATGCGATCTTTGAGAGACTGACGGCGCGCCACCCCTTCTACAACGGCGAGATTTATCCGAAGGTTTCCAGCAGCCTCTAAAGGGTTTGCTTGCTGAAACAGGGTGCAGAGAATATGATACACAAACGCTTGATGTGCGGGCTGAATGACAATCAACGCCTTGGCAGGCAGGCAAAATGGAAACGGATATGAAACGTAAAAAACGCAGTGATGTGGTGATTGATGGCCGTGCAATCGGCTACGGGCACCCGCCTTATATTATCGCAGAGCTTTCGGGGAACCATAATGGCAGCCTTGAGACGGCGCTAAATATCGTGGACCGCGCCGCCGCGACTGGTGCGCATGCGGTCAAATTGCAAACCTATCGCCCCGATACGATCACGCTGGACTCCGCGCGCGATGATTTTCAAATCAAGGACGGGCTCTGGGCGGGGCGCAGTCTTTACGAGCTCTATGAGTGGGCACATACCCCGTGGGAGTGGCACAAAGCGCTCTTCGAGCGCGCCACCTCGCTTGGGGTGACAATGTTCAGCTCGCCCTTTGATACGAGCGCGGTAGATTTGCTCGAAGACCTGAACGCGCAAGCGTATAAAATTGCCTCTTTCGAGGCTGTAGATTTGCGCCTCATTCGGTATGTGGCCCAAACGGGAAAACCGATGATCATCTCTACGGGAATGGCGGATAAAGACGAAATCGGCGAAGCGATTGCAGCCGCGCGCGATGGTGGATGCACCGCCCTTGTTGTTCTGCATTGTGTCTCGGGCTACCCTGCTCCGCCTGAGGATTACAACCTCGCGACATTGGTTGATATCACAGCCGAGTTTGATGTCCTCACAGGGCTCTCTGATCATACTATTGACAACACCACTGCTTTGGCCGCGGTCGCCCTTGGCGCGGTCATGGTGGAAAAACACATCACGCTGGATCGCAGTGGCGGCGGCCCTGATGACAGCTTTTCGCTTGAGCCGAGCGAGTTCGAAGAGCTATGCCGCAACACTGCCGTTGCCTGGCGCGCATTAGGAAAAGTCGATTATGGCCGCAAATCAAGCGAGCGCAGCAATGTTAAGTTCCGCCGCTCACTTTACTTCATCGAGGATATTAAAACGGGTCAACGTATCGAGCCACATATGATCAAAAGTGTTCGACCCGGATTTGGCGTCGCCCCAAAGCATTGGGACGAGCTCTTGGGCAAAACCGCCATCCGCGATATTGCACGCAATACACCCGTTCTTTGGGCAGCTCTAAAATAGAGCAGAGGGCTAAACCCTTAAATGCCATTGGACTAAGTAAACCAAAAAAGTCAGCCTAGAGGCAAATGTAATGCTATACTCAAAATTAGAATCAAGACTGACTCGTCTGTTCAAAGCGGCGCATATGATTCAACGCTTTAGTGCGACCATCTACACAGCGTTTCTCAAAGAGCAAGTTTTCAACTTCGTCTTGATTGTTATCCTCAATTTTTTTAGCCGCATGTTCAATCTTGCGGCCTTTGTCATCAGCATCCAAAGCATCTACATCGCATTCCAAAGTTCCGCCTCGCATGGAGGCGACTTCAAAGGGAAGCAATACTTCGACGTCCTTGGCCTTAGCGAAGCGTGGCTTCCTTGGTTACTGGCAGCGCTCGTCGTCATGATTTTCATGATGCCCGGCATCCTAAAGGTCTTTGAAACCCGCATCATCGCAATTATCGCCAAGGAAAATCATTGGTTTTGCCTTGAAAACAAAGTCCACTACAAAACCGATCTTTTCGTGACACAGCGTGTCCCACATATGCTCACTTGTCTGTGTCGGTTTTTCTCGGGAGTTACGTTCATCTTGATCGCACTCATTATTGTTGCCTTATTTAGAATTGATCTATTTCTTATCGTACTTACAGTTTCTATTCTGATTGTCCTCATTGTCATTTTTTCCAACTGGCGCCAGATTATTCGCATACGGGAACAATCTCCAAAGCAATCAGCTTATCTTACACAGATTCGTAGCACTTTTGACCCAGATCAATCTCCCCCGATAGAAGAGATCACAATCAAACCATCGGTTGAGCGTGAAGCCCACTTCAACCTGACACTCGGTAATTGGGCACGGATCAATAGAATGGCCATATATCAAGTAGGATTGATGGGATTCGCCACAGCCACGGTTGTGCTTTTTGTCTTTAATCTTGAGGGTCTGGACGAGACAATGTTGTTTATGTTGCTCTATTTGGTAATCGCAATTCGCTATGCGATGACGACGGCGCGTGAAGCCGGCCTTATGGCATCAAAAATTTTTGATTTGCGCACTGAAACCAGCGCTATTTCTGAAATGGTACAAGCGCGGCAAACATCACAGGTATAGACCTACCATAAATTCGGATTGCATAGCGTAAGTGCGATCTATAATGACGTACGAAACCTTGAAATAGCATTAGGCTTGGCATGAATTTTCCCGAAAAAGTAACTTCAAAGACTGCTAAAGTTGGTATTCTGGGCCTCGGCTATGTTGGTATTCCCCTAGCTCTTCGCATACATGAAGTAGGTCTGCCTGTACTTGGTTTTGACATTGATACGCGCCGCGTTAGACAGCTCAATGCAGGGCAAAGCCCTATCAAACATATCTCCGGTGATGAAATCGGCGCTATGCGCAATGCGGGCTTTGAAGCGACCACCGATTTTTCGCGCGCGGGCGAGTGCGACGCACTGCTGATCTGTGTGCCAACCCCGCTGGACAAAACCCGCGAGCCTGATCTGAGCTTCGTAACCACCACTATGGACCTCATTGCGCCTTATTTGCGCGCAGGGCAAATGGTGTCGCTTGAGAGTACCACTTGGCCCGGTACTACCCGTGAAATTCTAATGCCGTATCTCGAAAAGGCTGGGTTGACTGTCGGTGTTGACGCCTTCCTTGTTTATTCGCCCGAGCGCGAGGACCCGGGCAATCCGAATTTCAACACCCAGACCATTCCAAAGGTCGTGGGTGGCATGACTCCTGCGTGCCTTGATGCGGGCACAGCCCTTTATGGTGCGTTCATTGACCACGTGGTTCCAGTGAGTTCCACCGATGCCTCCGAGATGGTCAAATTGCTGGAAAACATCCACCGCTCCATCAACATCGGCCTGGTGAACGAGCTAAAGATCGTGGCAGACGCCATGGGGCTTGATATTTTCGAGATCGTCGATGCGGCTAAGACCAAACCCTTTGGCTTTACGGCCTATTACCCCGGCCCCGGCATTGGCGGCCACTGCATCCCAATTGATCCGTTCTACCTCACATGGAAAGCGCGCGAATTTGGCTTGCACACCCGCTTCATCGAACTCGCAGGCGAGATCAATGAGGCCATGCCGCAATACGTCGTCGACAAGACCGTGCGTGTGCTGAATGCCGCGGGCAAAGCCCTGAAGGGCGCGAAGATCCTCGCCCTTGGCATTGCCTATAAACGCGATGTGGATGACATGCGCGAAAGCCCCTCAGTGTTTGTTATGGAACTGCTGCGCGATTGGGGTGCGGACGTAGCATATTCCGATCCCAATGTGCCTGTGTTCCCCGAAATGCGTGAGCATGATTTTGATTTGTCTTCGGTCGACCTTACACCAGAAAGCCTTTCTAGTTTTGATGCGGTGATCCTACTTACCGATCACACTGATTTCGATTATGATATGATCCGTAAGCACGCCCCGATCGTTGTCGACACGCGCGGTAAATACCGCGATGATGTTGATGTTGTGCGCGCCTAAGAGAAAGTCGCTACTATGATAAATTATGGTCTGATCGGCGCTGCTGGTTACATTGCACCGCGCCACTTAAAGGCGATGAAGGACACCGGCGGCACGCTACATGCTGCCTTCGACATCAACGACAGTGTCGGCATAATGGACAGCCATTTCCCAGATGCCGCGTTCTTTACAGAATTTGAACAATTTGATGCTCACGTACATGACCTGCGGACCCAAGGTACGGGGATCGATTATGTTGGAATATGTTCGCCTAATTATTTACACAAACCGCACATGGGCTTCGCTTTGCGCGCGGGTGCCGATGCGATTTGTGAAAAGCCTTTGGTGCTTGATCCTTCGGATATTGATCATCTTGCAGCGCTCGAAAAAGAGACAGGCAAGCGCATCCATTCGATCCTGCAATTGCGCCTGCATCATTCAATCATCGCTTTGAAAGAAAAGATCGCAGCTGGTCCTAAAGACAAAATCTACGACGTAGATTTGGGCTACTTCACATCACGTGGCTCTTGGTATCACGCATCTTGGAAAGGCTTTGATCAGAAGTCTGGCGGCATCGCGACCAACATTGGCGTGCACTTCTATGACATGCTGTCATTTGTCTTCGGCCCGATGCAAGAGAACATCGTGCATCACCGCGGCACGGATGCGGCGGCTGGCTATCTTGAGTTCGCACAAGCACGCGTGCGTTGGGTTCTCTCAATCAACCGCGATCACCTGCCTGCGCACACACCTGCAGGTCAAAGCACACACCGCTCGATCACAGTTGAGGGCGAAGAGATTGAATTCTCCGGCGGCTTTACTGATTTGCACACAGCCTCTTATCAGAACGTGCTTGATGGCGGCGGCTACGGCCTTGATGTGGTGCGTCCTTCCATCGAGCTGGTCAGCCACATTCGCACAGCAGCGATTGAGCCGAACCGCGGCGAGCAGCACCCTGATATCAAAAAGATCATCGCAGGATGATCGAAGCGGGCGCAGAGGTACACAAGGACGCTTTCGTACACGACAGCGCTTGGGTCGATGCGCCCTCTTCCATTGGTGCAGATGTCAAGATTTGGCACTTTGTGCATGTGCTTGGTCATACGACGATTGGCGCGGGATCGTCCCTTGGCCAGAACGTCATGGCAGGACCTCATGTGAGCATCGGCACCGGTTGCAAGATCCAGAACAATGTCGCGCTCTATAAGGGCGTGACGCTTGAGGATGATGTGTTCTGTGGACCGTCCTGTGTATTCACCAATGTGCTGACCCCGCGCGCGCATGTGCAGCGTAAGGATGAGTTCGGCGAAACGCTGGTGAAACGCGGTGCCACGATTGGCGCGAATGCGACCATCGTTTGTGGCAACACATTGGGCGCCTATTGCATGATTGCAGCAGGTGCGGTTGTCACCAAAGACGTGCCTGATTATGCGTTGATGGCAGGTATTCCTGCGCGCCGTCTTGGCTGGGTCAGCCGCTCTGGCGACCGCCTCGGTGACGATCTAACATGCCCGCGCACAGGCGAACGCTATAAACAGACCGGCGATAGCCTCAATCTACTTTCGGAGTAATCCATGCAGTTCATCGACCTCAAAGCCCAGCAAACCCGGATCAAAGATAAGATCGACGCGCGCATCGCAACTGTACTGGATCATGGCGCGTATATTCTTGGCCCCGAGGTCACTGAATTAGAGACCAAACTGGCGCAATTTTCCGGCGTAAAACATGCGATCACCTGCGCCAATGGCACAGACTCTTTGCAACTGGCTTTGATGGCGCTTGGTGTGCGTTCAGGCGATGCGGTATTCTGCCCCTCCTTCACGTTTGCGGCGACGGCCGAAGTTGTGCCTTGCATGGGCGCGGTTCCGGTCTTTGTCGAAGTGGATCCTGTGTCCTTCAATATGGACCCCGATAGCCTGCAACGCGCGATCAATCATGCGCGCGAGATTGGCCTGACACCTAAAGTGGTGATCCCCGTAGACCTGTTCGGCCTACCTGCGGATTACGATGCGATCACCGCGATTGTTGACGCTGAAGGTCTCAAGATGATCGGTGACAGTGCGCAGGGCTTTGGCGGTGTGTACCGCGGCAAGACCACGGGCAGCTTTGGCGATCTGGCGACCACGTCGTTCTTCCCGGCAAAGCCGCTTGGTTGCTATGGCGATGGCGGTGCGATGTTCACCGATGATGACGACCTTGCAGAACTTCTGATCTCGCTACGCTTTCACGGCAAGGGAGATTACAAATACAACAACGTTCGCATCGGCATGAACTCGCGGTTGGACACCATCCAAGCGGCAATTTTATTAGAAAAAATAGCTATTTACCCCGATGAAATCGAGGCGCGCCAACGCGTCGCGGATCGCTACACAGACGCCTTACAAGACGTGATCGACACGCCGCATGTGGGAAACGAGAGCAAATCAATCTGGGCGCAATACACGCTGAAAACCCGCGAGGGTCAGAACCGCGATGCGATCATTACAAAGATGAAAGACGCAGGCGTGCCCACGATGGTGTACTATCCAATGCCCCTGCACACGCAGAAAGCCTATGATAAGTTCCCGACCGATCCTGTGGGTCTTGCCACGTCAGAGGCGCTGGCGAAACAAGTGTTCTCGTTGCCTATGCATCCCTATTTAGACACTGAAGCGCAGGATACAGTGATCAGCGCCCTACGCGCGGCCATCGCCTGACCACATGCGCGCATGGATCATCAAAACCGGTGAACCGATGCCACATTTGCCTGACGAGGCTGGAAATCGTTTGTTTCGCGCGGGTCTCATGGCGCAGACGTTACATGAACGTGGCCACGCGGTGACATGGTGGAGCTCGCAGTTTCATCACCAACTCAAGATCATGCGCGATGTTCCTGCCTCTGTGCCGCTTCGCCCTAATTCCAAGGGGCCGGAAATGATCTTCCTGCCCTCGCGCGGCTATGCATCTCACCTCTCGCCGCGCCGTTTTCTGGATCACCGCGATACCCGCCGCGCATTTGCAGCGCTCGCCCCGACGCAGCCGCGCCCCGACGTGATCCTGTGCGCATGGCCGACGATTGACCTGGCCTTCGCTGTTGTTGAGTT
>Ga0257120_1001762_pt1 | contig 13790 bp, 16 predicted proteins | sample SI106_10metaG_FD_190153 | JGI IMG/M metagenome (GOLD analysis project Ga0257120, IMG submission 190153) | Marine microbial communities from Saanich Inlet, British Columbia, Canada - SI106_10 | ecosystem: Environmental > Aquatic > Marine > Inlet | place: Canada: British Columbia | collected... | reverse complement strand
ACAGCATTACTGCAAGTCGGATGATGTCAGGACTGGTTTTAAAGTAACGAAAGGGAGACTGTTTTGTCATCCAAAGATGCTACAAAGCAGCCCTGCCCGCTTCAAGCTAGTTTAATCTGACAGTACCCTGCCGTGTTCTGGGGCAGCACCGATCCACGCAGAGACGGCTGCCTGTTGGGCGTGCCGACGAAGAGCGTCTGCTCGCTGACATGATCGAGCTGACCCGGCAGTATGGTCGTTACGGCTATCGCCGGATCGCGGCATTGCTGAGGGATGCGGGCTGGCAAGTGAACGACAAGCGTGTGGAACGGCTGTGGCGACGTGAGGGGCTGAAAGTGCCAATGAAGCAACCAAAGAAGGGACGGCTGTGGATGAATGACGGATCGTGCGTTCGACTGCGACCCGAGTATCGCGATCACGTCCTCCTCTCGGGCATGTAAACATGCCCTGCCGGGCAGTGGGTCTTATGACTTCGTGCATCACCGGACTGACGATGGGAAAGCATTCAGGACACTTAACATCCTGGATGAACACAGCCGGGAATGCCTTGCTATCCGGGTTAAACGGCGGCTGAACTCGACTGAGGTCATAGATGCGCTGACCGACCTGTTCATCCTGCGAGGCGTACCTGCATACATTCGGTCAGACAACGGCCCGGAGTTTATTGCGCAGGCCGTCAGAGACTGGATTGGGGCTGTCGGCGCCAAGACCGCCTACATCGAGCCAGGCTCATCCTGGGAGAACGGGTACTGCGAAAGCTTTAACGCTCGGCTCCGAGATGAGCTGCTCAACGGCGAAGTCTTCTACTCACTGCGCGAGGCTCAGATTATCATCGAAAGCTGGAGGAAACACTACAATACCAAAAGACCCCACAGCGCATTGGGCTACCGCCCGCCGGCACCGGAAACCATCGTCCCGATGGACCAAAGGCCAATCATGCACTAACATTCAAACTGGACCACTCAAGTGGGGCTGATCAAGGCGTTTGAGCGAGTGGCAATTTCCCACATTGGACTAACAGACAACTCCGGAGCATTTGTCCTTCTTCCACACCCGCGAGCGGAGCGGAGAATCGCTCTATTCGGAGAAATCAGTTCTTCGTTTCTTTGAGCAACGGGGTATTTTCGTCGGGCACCGCGGAGATAAAATAGCTAAGTAAAGCATTGCACTACGCAATTTTTTCCAGCAATATAAAGAGTAAATCAATTAGTATTTACTAAGTACTCACTGTGTGCTTAGTATTGACCATGGAGAACATCATGCCTGCACCATTGCGCCAAATAGCCTACACAAAATTTCGGGAAAGTCTCTTTGAGCAATCGCTGAAGCCTGGCCAGTTCGTATCGCAGCGCGAACTTTGCAATCTTTTGGATCTACCGATGGGTGCGGTGCGCGAAGCCCTCAAGCGGCTTGAAGCTGACGGGTTGATTAGCTTGATAGCACAGCGCGGGATACAGATCGCTGACGTAAACGTAAAATTCATCAATGAAGCGTTCGAGTTTCGTATCCTAATTGAATCCGAAGCCGCGCGACGTATGGCAACGGACCCTGATCGAGCGGCGTTAAACGATCTGCGCAGCCGCACCACCGACACTATTGAGCAGGCAGAAGACGATAGTTCTGCTGAACTTTTGCAAAAAGGTTTAGACGTGGATTTGGAGTTGCACGCCTTATTGATAGGGGTCTTTTCAAACGAGCTTATCCATGAATCCTACCGGCTTTTGGAAGATAAAATCAGGCTGATCCGCCTTAATGGCAAATACACCTCCAAGCGGCTTAAGGTCGCGATGCTGGAGCACATTGAAATCATTGACGCTATTCTAGAAGGCAATGAAGAGGCGGCTGTTAAAGCGCTTAGAAACCATTTGAGTACGTCATGGCGCCGGTCTTTGGGTCAACCAGAGGATTTCTCATGAAGCGACCCAATATCCTCTTTTTGTTCTCGGATCAACACAACCAAAAGATTTCGGGTTGTTACGGCGACAAGGTCGTACAAACGCCCAATATCGACCGGCTTGCGGCGGAAGGTGTGCGGTTTAACAATGCTTATTGCCCTTCTCCTATTTGTGTACCAAGCCGGATGGCGACGCTGACAGCGCGTTGGCCAAGCCGTCAAGATTGCTGGGCAAATGATGACATGTTGCGATCAGACCTGCCAACTTGGCTGCATGGTGCCGGGGCAGCTGGGTATCAGCCCGTTCTAATTGGGCGTCTCCACGCTATTGGCCCTGATCAGTTGCACGGGTATGGGGATCGCTCTGTCGGTGACCACAGCCCAAATTGGGCGGGCGGAGAACGCCAATCATTGGGTGTGTTAGATGGCACAAACGACCCAACGCCGGAATCACTTGAAAAGGCGGGCCCCGGTTACAGCGCCTATCAAGAAAAAGATGAAGACGTGACAAACGCAGCCGTCGGTTGGCTCAAGAACGAGGCACCAGCCCTAAATGCCGCTGGCAAACCATTTTGTTTAACGGTTGGTTTGATGCTGCCGCACCCGCCTTACGTGGTCGACCGCGATGCCTATCAAGCCTACGAGGGCAAAGTGCCACCGCCTGTACAACAAGCAGATAGCGATGAGCACGCGTTTCACGCCTGGTGGCGAAAAGAGCGCGGCATTGATGCTGTGACACCAGAACAAACTGAAACCGCACGAACCGCGTATTGGGGTTTGGTTCATCGCATGGACGAGATGATCGGTCGCGTCTTGGATGCGCTTGAAGATGCTGGCATGCTGGACAATACCTTGATTGTTTATGCCTCTGATCATGGGGACCATTTGGGCGAACGCGGCCTGTGGTGGAAACACACTTTCTTTGATGAATCGGTAAAAGTACCGTTAATTATGCGGCTGCCGGGCGTATTGCCCGCCGGAGAGGTGCGCGACCAAGTTGTCAACCTAGTGGATCTAAGCCAGACCATGCTGGAGGCGATGCATGCGCCGCAACTTCCCTATGCCAATGGCAAAAGTTTTTGGGACGTGGCGAAAGATTCTTCAGCGCCTTGGCTTAACGAAACGTTTTCAGAATATTGCACTGATCCGGTGCCACATTGGACGGGGGGGCGCGCTGTTCAGCAGCGTATGATCCGCTCAGATAACTGGAAGCTATGTCTTTACGACAATGAGCCACCGCAATTATTTGATCTAAAAAATGACCCACTAGAAAAAACCAATCTAGCCGACATGCCAACCCACCGCGAATTGCGCGATGCTTTGATGCAAAAACTCACGGACGATTGGAACCCTCAAGACATTGCCGACCGGATGAAAACACGCCGCGTCGAAAAGAATATTCTGCTTGAATGGGCGAAGAACGTGCAACCCGTTAGCAGTAATATCTGGAGATTTTCTTCAGAAATCAATCGGTTGGAATAGGGCCGATAAAACAAAAGTAAATCAAGGGAGGATCTACAATGTTTAAGAAACTACTTATCTCTGCAGTAGCAGCGGTGACGATGTCGGGGGCTGCATTTGCCCAAGACGATTTATCGAAAATCCGCATCGGGGCCGCAGGCGCCGTTGACCACTCGCCGGTGTTTGTCGGTGTAGAACGCGGCATTTTTGCCGAACACGGGCTAGATGCTGAAGTTGTCATGTACCAATCTGGTGTTGATATGGTGAATGGCCTTTTGAATGGCGCGCAAGAAGTAAACGTTATGGGCTCCGTGCCGTATCTTAGTGGCCTTGCTCGGGATTTCCCGCTTGTTCTCATCGGGCATTTGCATGGAGATCCGAACCGGGACTCATATTCAGACAACCAGTCGATTATCGCTTCTGCTGCGTCTGGCGTTGCTGCCGGAGACATCGCCGCGCTGAAAGGCTTGAGGATTGGCTTACCGCGTGGCACCGGCGCTGAAGGATTTTTGCTCGGCGTGCTTGGAGCAGCAGGTTTAAGTGAAGCCGATGTTGAGTTGATCAACGTTCCACCAGCAGAACTGACAACGGCGCTCAACCAAAACGATGTTGATGCGGTCGCAATATGGCAGCCATGGGGTGCCACTGCGGTAACTAAAGTCGAAGGTTCGGTATTGGTGCAAGCAGGCGGTTGCCCACAATGTTATGACCCAGGCACCATCCTGACAACGCAGTCAATTGTTGCAAGCGATGCAGCAATACTTCAGAAATTTATGGCAGCCTTTGCTGAAAGTCAGCAATGGGTAAGGCAAAATCCTGAAGGTGCGGCTGAAATCAATATGCGCTGGATCCAGGGTGTTGATCTTGAAACAATGACACTTGCGCTGAGCAGCGTGAATCTTGACCCACGTATGTCGACCTATACAGCTCAAATGTATCAGGAAAAGACCATTCCATTCTTGATGGGACTTGGCCGGATCGAAGAGAACTTTGACCCAACTGGTGCGATCGACACGCGGTTCTTAGCAGGGGTACAAGCGAACACACCAGACGTGTTCTCTGATCTTGATCCGATCCCAGTTGACCGCCAAGCATACTGAGGTCTATGAAAATGTCCGAAACCCGAGAAATAAAGATCGCGATTGATGATGTGACGCTTGTTCATGTCAATGAAGAACGGCGCGAATCCAACGTCGCAATTGAGAACTTGAGCCTCGACATCCACAGGAACGAGTTTCTGTGCGTCGTTGGCCCCTCGGGTTGCGGCAAATCCACCTTATTGTCGGCCATCGCGGGGTTCATGCAACCCCGCGATGGCACAATCATGATGGATGAAGAATCAATCACTCAGCCCGGCGCGGACCGCGGTGTCGTCTTTCAGGAATATGCTTTGCTGCCTTGGAAAACGGTTCTGGATAATGTCGCGATCGGGCTGAAGTACCGTGGGGTGCCAAAGGCCGAGCGCGAAGAAACAGCGATGAAATACCTTACAATGGCGCGGCTCAGCGAAGCGGCGGCAAAGTACCCACACGAATTATCCGGCGGCATGCGCCAACGCGTAGCAGTTGCCCGCACCTTGGCGAATACACCCGAAATAATGATGATGGACGAACCGTTTGCAGCCGTGGATGCGCAGACACGCCTTTCCCTGCAAGAGGAACTTCTGCGAGTTTGGGACACGCATCCCATTACCGTTTTGTTCATCACACACTCCGTCGAAGAGGCTGTGTTCTTGGCTGACCGTGTCGTGGTGTTGACCCCGGGGCCCGGCCGTCTACGTGAAATTGTCGATATCGACATCCCGCGCGAGGCCCGCCATTGGGATACGATCTCCAACGATTCCAGGTTTGTTGAGCTGCGCGATCAAGTCATGAAACTGGTCAGAGATCCAAGCCGATGATCCCGTCCATTCACTCTGCTTGGCGAACGCCGCTTATGACGCTTATTGGCCTTGTCGTCGTGCTGGCCCTCGTGGCCGTGTTGGGCCGTGTCACATCTGCGCGGACCCTTGCAGGGATCGACCTTACCGGTCGCCCTGACGTGGTGATCAGCCTGTCGTTCACGCCAGAGCGGTTCCATCTTGAAAAATTCCAAGACGTCGGGCGCTACCAAGGCTGGTCAGAGGGGCAAGCTGTGATCCTATCTTCCGATCCCGAAGAGCTGCGGGGTTTGGCGCGGAGTTATTGGATTGGCGCGATCGAACCCCATGAGGTAGCACAATGACAAACGCAACGAATGATTTATCCAAAATGCGCAGACGCCCGATGATCTCGACTGCGCAGTGGCGCGGCGTTCTTGGGGTGGCTAGCGTTCTATTTGCTTGGCAGGTTTCTGTGTGGGTTATTGATTTACCCGCATATTTTTATCCGGCCCCCCGCGACGTTTTTGCGGCATTCATCGATTTGACGCAAAAGGGTATTTTACCAGAATATGTGGCCGACAGTGCAGTCCGTTATTCGGTCAGTGTGGCCACGGGGTTGGGCCTTGGCTTGGCGTTTGGTTTGTTGATTGGGCTGTCACGCTTCTGGTCTCGCCTTTTGGGACCAATCATCAATTTTTTCTATGCCATCGTTGAGGTTGCATGGATCCCGCTACTGGTCATTTGGATTGGGTACGGTTTCAACACCATCGTGATTGCGATTGCCTATGTTGTTTTTTTTCCTGTTCTCTACAACACCCTTACAGGTGTGCAGACTGTGCAACATGTTTTGATCAACGCGATGCAAACACTCGGCGCGACACGCTGGCAGGTGCTTGTGACAGTGATCATTCCCTCCGCGCTGCCTAACATCATCACTGGCTTTCGTGTCGGCGCGGGGTTTGCGTTTCGTGGGCTTATTTTTGCCGAAATGATTGCTGCAGGATCCGGAATTGGATTCCTCATTTTTGATGGCGCGACTACACGCCAAACTGATCGGGTCGTCGTTGGCATGATTATGATGGGTGTTATGTGGTTGCTCATTGATCGGCTACTTTTACGCCCCGTCGAACAAGCAACGATCGTGCGTTGGGGCCTTGTCCGCAACCAAGGGGGCAACTGACTCATGAATAATGCAATCCAAATGCCACCAAAGCCGCGTATCAATCCGGCGTTGGTCACAGGGCTTCTACCATTCATCGTCGTTTTGGCAGCATGGGCAATGGCACCACTCATTTCCGATATTCCGGCCTATAAACTGCCATCACCGGCGAAAGTTTGGGGCACATTCCAAGATATGCTGCTTAACGGAAGCTTGCTATCAGAGGTCTGGGCAAGCTTACAGCGGCTTGCGACAGGTTATATATTGGGCAATCTGATCGCCATTCCAGTTGGGCTTGCGATCGCTCTAAACCGCGCTGTCGCTGAAACCCTGACACCAGTCCTTAGTTTTTTTCAATCGATTGCGGGTATTGCCTGGGTACCGCTGGCCATTATCTGGTTCGGCGTTGGCGGCGGGTCCGTGCTTTTTGTGATTGTAAACACGATCTTCTTTTCTTCAATCTATTCAACTGTGATTGGCGTGCAGTCAATTCCACTAGTCCTGTATCGCGCGGCGCAATCACACGGAGCAAGCCGATGGGATGTTATCACAACGGTCGTTGTTCCAGGTGCATTGGTGCAGATCCTTGTCGGTTTGCGTACTTCGATGGCTTACGGTTGGCGGGCCCTTGTGGCCGCTGAAATGATTGCCGGAACAAACGGGATCGGCTACATGACCCTCGAAGCGGTACAGTGGTATCAAACAGAAATTGTCGTGTTGGGTATGATCCTCATTGGCGTTTTGTGGTTGACCCTTGATCGGCTGCTATTTGTGCCAATTGAACGCGTAACGGTGCGGCGCTGGGGCCTTGTTTCCTAATGGGAAAGCTCCCTGATCTTGGTCTCGGCACAGCCGCCCTTGCGCTTATTGACGCGTCAGAGGCCCAGCGGGCGCTATGGGCCGCATTGGATAAAGGGATCAAGTACTTTGATACCGCCGCGCTTTACGGTGGTGGGCAGGCCGAGATTCGGCTTGGAGAAGTCCTAAAATCGCAGGCGGTAAGTGACATTTTCGTGTCCACAAAGGTTGGCAGGTATCGCGAACTCGGCGCTGCTGCGCCGGGCTCAGCAGGCACGCCTGATATTTGGAACTTTTCGGAAGCGGCTACCCGTGCCTCCATTCGGCGGTCACAGGATCGATTGGGTCGTGATCATCTGGATTGCGTTTTCCTACATGACATCGAAATGGATCCCGAGGCTGCATTGACGGAGGCTCTACCTGTTTTAAAAGACCTGCAAAGAAAGGGCGAGATCGGCATGATCGGTGCTGGATGCAATTCCAATGCTGGATTGCTTGCGGCCATCAATGCAGGCGCTGCGGATGTTGTTTTGGTGGCCGGGCGTTGGACCTTGCTTGACCGAAGCGCGGCACAAGACCTGTTGCCGTTATGTGAACATAAAGGTACCGCCGTTGTGGCCGGTGGCGTGTTGAACTCAGGCTTGCTCGCGAAGCGGCCGGCTGAAGGGGCATCGTTTGATTATCGCGCCGCGACCGTGACTGAGCGCCAAGCTGCAACTAAAATACATGATCTTGCACAGGTAAGTGCCATCCCTTTGATTAGCGCTGCTTTGGCTTTCCCCACCCGCCATCCGGCGGTTGGCACCCTTTTATTGGGTGTTTCATCGACCAGCCAACTTGAAGACAACTTGACTGCATTGAAGACCAATATCCCAGCCGAGTTTTGGGAAAACGTCGCGCAAATGGGTCTGCAACCATGAGAAATGCAAATGCGATAGACGCCCATGTCCACATTTGGGATGCCCAGCGTCGGGACGACATATTGATTTGTGATGCTCACCCTGAACTGAACGATAGAGCGACAAGCGATGCATTGAGCGCGCATTTAACGGGCAGTAGATTTAGCCGCGCGATTCTGGTGCAATCTGCCCCTGATAATGCTCATTCCGACTGGTTGATCGAGCATACAGCACGGTTGAGCACGATTGCAGGCGTGGTCGCGTGGATTGACCCAACGGCAAACGATGCTTTGGATCGCGCTGAGTGTCTTATTGCGCAACCGCGTGTTTGTGGGGTGCGGTTGATGCTCAACAGAATGACCACGCCCGCACAATTGCTAGCTGTGAGACCGATGGCGGTCTTGTCATTGCTAGCCAAAAATGACGTCACAATTGAATTGTTGGCCCTCTCTGCTCAGCTTGATTTTGCTTATGACCTTGCCGGTGCGATCTCTGGCAAGATTGTGGTGGACCACTGCGGTCTACCACCCCAAAACGCTATGGCAGATCAGATATGGCGTGACCGGTTACAAAAACTGGCCACACGCCCAAATGTTGCAACCAAATTGTCTGGTTTGATCGAACCCTATGCGATGATGCCACCTGACCACACTTTATTTGCAGTGATGGATTTCGTACTTGCCCAGTTTGGTACAGACCGCTTGATGGCCGCCAGTAATTTCCCGGTCGTGCAATTGACCGCGCCGGAACAAACTTGGGAGGCAAGCCTTGCGTCTTGGGTTCAGGCACATGGTTTCAGCCCCCCTGAACAGGCTTCCCTTTGGCACAATTGTGCTGCCACTTGGTATCCACGGACTAAACAAAACGTCAAATTGGAAAGCCCCGAAAATGACTGATCTCACATCTAAAACTGCACTTATTACGGCTGCTGGGCAAGGGATCGGCAGGGCAGCCGCTATTGAGTTGGCCAAAGCCGGCGCGCGCGTAATTGCAACCGATATCAACGAGGACACCCTCGCAGAACTTTCCGGCCTGTATGGCATTGACTGTCAAAAACTGGATGTGCTGGACGCGTTGCAAGTCGCAGATTTTTGCGCATCTTTTGGCCCCTGTGATATTCTTTTTAATTGCGCCGGCGTGGTTCACTCGGGCTCTGTTCTTGAAATGCCCGAGGCGGATCTGGACTTTGCCCTCGACCTGAATGTGCGAGCGATGGTGCGAATGGTTCAGGCTATTCTACCCAAAATGCTGGAGCGCGGCGATGGCACGATCATCAACATGTCTTCCGTGGCCTCTAGTGTGAAAGGCGTGCCAAATCGTGCGGCCTATACAATTTCAAAAGCGGCCGTGATCGGATTGACAAAGTCCATTGCTGCAGATTTTGTCGCCCAAAGTATTCGGTGCAATGCGATCTGTCCCGGCACAGTCGAAAGCCCGTCATTGCAAGCGCGGCTAGGCGCCGATGGTAACTATGAAAAAAACCACGCGGAATTTGTCGCCCGTCAGCCTATTGGCCGTATCGGAACGCCGCAAGAGATTGCCGAGCTTGTCGTGTACTTAGCTGGCGCCACCTACACCACGGGCCAAGCTTATGCCATCGACGGTGGTTGGACGATATGACAAAGGCAAAGGCAAAGGCAAAGGCAATGTTATGAGATTTTTACGGTTTGGAACCCCTGGCTCCGAGAAACCTGCCCTGATTGATACCGACGGTACACTGCGTGATCTGAGTGGAGAAATTGCGGACCTCAGCGGTGCAATGCTGGACCCGATGAAGCTGACAGAGCTTGCCAAACTTGACACAAACTTACTGCCCGCGGTGTCTGGCAACCCACGGTTGGGGCCACCTGTGGCGGGCACAGGAAAGTTCATTTGCATCGGCCTGAACTATTCCGACCACGCTGCCGAAACCGGTGCGATCGTTCCGCCAGAACCTATTATTTTTATGAAAGCGACTTCCGCGATCTGCGGCCCGAATGACGCGGTTCATATTCCACGCGGTTCAACCAAAACTGATTGGGAGGTAGAACTGGGCGTCGTGATCGGTCGCACTGCGAAATATGTCACCGAAGCTGAGGCTCCAGGTTACGTGGCTGGTTATTGCACCGTGCATGACGTGTCAGAACGAGCGTTTCAGATTGAACATGAAGGCCAATGGACCAAGGGCAAATCGGCTGACACTTTCGGCCCTATTGGTCCCTGGCTCGTGACTCCAGACGACGTACCGAACCCGCAAAATTTGCCTATGTGGCTAACGGTGAATGGCAAAAAAATGCAAGATGGGTCGACCAACACAATGATCTACAGCGTGGCATTTTTGGTGTCCTACCTGAGCCGCTTCATGTCGCTACAACCGGGCGACATCATTTCTACAGGAACGCCACCCGGTGTCGGTATGGGCATGTCCCCACCGCGCTACCTTGCGCCAGGAGACAAGGTGGAGTTGGAAGTCGAAGGTCTTGGTCGCCAGCAGCAAACCATAACACAAGACTGATTGGAATATATCATGACCACAATCACCGGCCTGCAGACCATTGATCTGCGCTTTCCGACATCCCAATCGCTTGACGGGTCAGACGCAATGAACCCAGATCCCGACTACTCTGCCGCCTATGTGATCCTAGAGACGGATACAGAAGGGTTGTCGGGCCACGGGCTTACATTTACGATTGGGCGCGGGAATGAAATTTGCTGTGCGGCCATCGCGGCCATGAAGCACCTCATCGTTGGCCTTACGCTTGAGGACTTAAAGCAAGATCCAGCTGGGGTTTGGCGACGCCTAACTGGAGACAGTCAGCTACGCTGGATTGGCCCCGACAAGGGTGCCATGCACCTCGCAACGGGTGCTGTCGTCAATGCCTTGTGGGATCTGTGGGCGCGGGCCGATGATAAACCAGTTTGGCAACTGGTCGCAGAAATGACGCCCGAGCAAGTCGTGGGCATTGTCGATTTTAGATACCTGACCGATCAACTAACACCCAATGAGGCGCTGGAAATTTTGCGCCGCGCACAAGACGGAAAAGAAAACCGAATCGCGGATTTGAAGCAAAATGGCTACCCCTGTTATACAACTTCCGCTGGCTGGTTGGGTTACCCCGACGACAAGTTGCGCCGGCTATGCGTTGAAGCCCGAGAAGCAGGTTTTACCCACGTTAAGATGAAGGTCGGCCGCGATCGCGCAGACGATATCCGGCGGCTCACGATTGCACGTGAAGCCCTCGGTGATGATATGAAAATGATGATTGATGCCAATCAGGTTTGGGAGGTCGACGAGGCTATCTCATGGGTGAGTGATCTCGCGTTTTCCAACCCTTTCTTTATTGAAGAGCCAACAAGCCCTGATGACATTTTGGGCCATGCCGCTATCCGCAAAGCCGTCGCACCGATCAAGGTCGCGACAGGCGAAATGTGTCAAAATCGGATAATCTTTAAGCAACTCATCGCAAGCGGTGCCATCGATATTGTCCAGATCGACGCCTGTCGCATGGGTGGGTTGAACGAAGTATTAGCTGTACTGTTGCTTGCCGCCAAGTTCGATCTGCCAGTTTGGCCACATGCAGGGGGTGTAGGCTTGTGTGAATACGTACAGCACCTTTCAATGATCGACTATATTGCGGTTTCCGGCAAAAAAGATGGTCGCGTCATCGAATATGTCGATCACCTGCACGAACATTTTGTGTCACCCTGCAAGATCAAGAACGCCGCATATATGCCTCCGACCGGGGCAGGCTTTTCAATCGAAATTAAAGAGCAAACGTTGAAAGATTTCGCCTTTGAAACCTGATGACTGAACCGATTTAAAGCGGCCCAATTTGTCGTCATGTTTCATTTTTACCAACCGCAATGCAGTCCTTAGCTCAACAGGCAGAAACCTCAACACTTGGAATTTGGACGTCAAGATATGACGCTAACATTAGCGCGCTTATCCGATTTTTGACAAAAAATTGCGAGGAATCAAAATAGGACGGGTAGGATTGCTTACTCGCTGAGGACTAAATTACTCAGGGATGCCCGTGTTAGGGCGATGAGTGATGCAGCTAAGTTAGATCGGCATTGGCACCGGTAGGATCGGAGTGCAACTTTCGTAAGCGATCGGTTAACTCTTTTGAAAATTGAGATTGGGGACGTTCCAAAATCGTTGGGAGTGCGATTGGCTCCTTAGAGCCCGACGCATGTGTCAGAGCCCAATTAGACATGTCTAATAAAAGAGGTACAAGATCTATTGCAGCAGGGCTTAAACAATAGATCTTTCGTTGTGAGTGCTCAGGATCATCCTTGAAGTATAATAATCCAATGTCAGACAACCGTTTCAAACGGCCAGCTAACACACCACTAGATATTTTTTCATCATTGTTTGCTAAAATTGATCGAAAAGTCCTTTGATTGCAAATGGCAATATCTCGCAGAATAAGTACAGACCAACGGTCAGCTATGACCTCGGCGCAAGTCGCAAATGGACAATAGATTTCTGCCCCAGTTATCGGGCAAAGACTTTTTGTCCAAGTGTGTCTGTCTAATCTGATAGTTTGGTTCATTTCTGCCTTTTAAATCATCACCAAGTTTCAAAGTTGATAAAATATCTCCCTAAACCATGCAAAATACAAGAGCGGTTTAAAGTGTGCTGTAGTATTTTTTTTTGATGTGTAGTTTTATTTTTTTAGTCAGGGAAACTGACTGACCAATCTAAAATAAGGACATAATAGTATGTGTTTACTTTGGTTCACCCCGATCATTCAAACAACAACAACAAAAGAAAGAACAGCATTATGACATGCATCGTGAACCTACAAATACCTGTAAAAAAGGAGGCAAAGTCAAAGTTCTTTGCAGACTTCGCAACTTTACTTGTTGCAACTCGATCAAGGCCAGATTGTCTTTGGTTATACTTGGCCGACAACGACGAGACTGGACAAGTCGAGGTAGTATCTATGTGGACCAGTAAAGCTGCGTATGAAGAATACCTTAATTGGCGGATGTCCTACGGTGCCTTGGACGGCCTTGCAGATGTTTTGGAAGGAGAGCCAGTATGGCGATATCTAGATGTGCGTCATGCAATGCCTTGATATTATTGAAAGCTTAGAAGGCAATTTTCACGAAGTGGTAACACCAATGAGTGAAGCATTCTGTATTGGATAACAAAGAACTAAATGGGACGGGGTAAACCGCACCAATTTGCTCTATCCCGCCCCAAATCGTTCAAATAGCAACACAATAAGGAAGATTAATATGCCTATTGAAGTCAAAAACTTTGCGTCGCAAGCGGACGAAGCCAAAGATATGCCAAACGCACGAATGGAGGCTGTAAACGTTCTAGGTCAGCGAGTGATGAAACTGACGCTGGCACCAGATTGGAAATGGTCCACTGATATTAAGCCTGTTGTCGGTACGCCAAGCTGCCAAGCCACACATACCGGCGTCATTGTGGAAGGTACAATCCATTGCGTTTGCGACGATGGTTCAGAAGCAACCTATTCTGCTGGTGATGCATATGCCATCTCACCTCACCATGACGCTTGGTGCGTAGGGGGAAAGCGTGCAGTTGTATACGAATTTGCAGGAATGTGGGGAGAGTAGAGATGTCTTTATACCAAAAACTGACGAAAGTTATGAATGATCGAAATGTGGACGATTATGCAAAGCTTCTTCACGAAGATGCCGAGATCATTTTTCACAAATCCGGTAATCAGTTCACTAAAACTGAATGGGTGTCGATGGCCG
>Ga0257120_1001761_pt1 | contig 13798 bp, 12 predicted proteins | sample SI106_10metaG_FD_190153 | JGI IMG/M metagenome (GOLD analysis project Ga0257120, IMG submission 190153) | Marine microbial communities from Saanich Inlet, British Columbia, Canada - SI106_10 | ecosystem: Environmental > Aquatic > Marine > Inlet | place: Canada: British Columbia | collected... | reverse complement strand
CACCGTATGCAAGATATAGATACACTAGATATGAATGATATTGGGCGCATATCACTGCGCACGGCAAAGCCTCTTTTTTATGACGTCTATAAAAAAAACCGCCAAACAGGGAGTATCATTATTATAGATGAGCAAACCAATGAAACCATTGGAGCGGGGATGATTATATAATGATGAAAGAGCAATTAACTACAGCCATCACTGCCGCCCTGCAGGCCAGTAAAGCCATTTTAGAAATCTACCACTCTGGAGCCTTTGATATTGAGATTAAAGGAGATAACTCCCCTTTAACTAGGGCAGATAAAGCATCTCACAATGTGATTATGTCTTATCTAGAGTCTACAGGTATTCCTGTACTCTCTGAAGAGGGAAGAAACATCCCTTATAAGGAGCGTAAAGACTGGAAGCAGCTTTGGATTGTAGATCCAATAGATGGAACTAAAGAATTTATAAAACGCAATGGAGAGTTTACGGTTAATATTGCTCTTATAGAGAATAATAGACCGCTTATGGGTGTTATTTTTGTGCCTGTAACTGGTGATCTCTATTTTTCCAGTAAAGAATTAGGATCTTATAAAGTTGATGTAAATCTTAAAGATTATGATGTTGAATCTTTAATAGCAAAAGCCAATAAATTACCTTTGCAAAGAGAAGATAACACGTTTACCATTGTTGCTAGTAGATCTCATATGTCTGCAGAGACAGAAGGTTATATTGAGAAAATGCGAGACATACATGGAGAGGTAAAATTAATATCGAAAGGAAGCTCTTTAAAACTGTGTATGGTAGCTCAGGGTACTGCCAATTGCTACCCTCGCTTTGCGCCTACTATGGAGTGGGATACTGCAGCAGGGCAGGCTATTTGTGAGCATGCAGGGGTTGAGGTGATAGATTGGGAGACCAAGAAAAATATGTTATACAATAGAGAAGAGCTGTTAAATAATTGGTTTTTAGTACAATCAAAAGTGACTATTTAATAATAACAAAATAACAAGTGACTACCGGTGGTAGTCGAGAAAGAAATAAAGTTGATTCAAGATTATTATTATTATTATTAATTTTTAAGAGATATAAATTGAAGAAAAAGATATTACTAATTTTTGGGACTAGACCAGAAGCTATTAAAATGGCTCCTCTGGTTAAAGAATTTCAAAAACATCCAGACGTTTTTGAAACAAAGGTTTGTGTTACGGCACAACACAGAGAAATGCTGGATCAAGTTTTAGACTTTTTTAATATAAGCCCAGACTATGATTTGGATTTAATGAAACCTGGCCAAAACTTATATGGTCTCACAGCAGACATCATAACAAATTTAAAACCTGTTCTTGAGAGTTTTGAGCCAGATTATGTTTTTGTGCATGGTGATACCACCACGACTATGGCAGGCAGTATAGCCTCTTTTTATAGTGGAGCTAAGGTATGCCATATAGAGGCAGGACTAAGAACGAATAATAAATTATCTCCTTTTCCTGAAGAAATTAATAGACAAATAACAGGCCGAGTTTGTGATTATCATTTTGCGCCTACAACTACTTCTAAAGAAAATTTACTTAAAGAAAACATCCAAGAAGATACCATATTAGTTACTGGAAACACTGTTATTGATGCACTTTTAGATAGTGTAGAAAGAGTTAACCAAGAGCCAAGTTTACTTATAAATGATTTATCAAAAATTTTAGGTGATAAGGAACTGATTTTAGTTACTGGACACCGAAGAGAAAATCACGGTGAAGGCTTTGTTAGAATTTGTAAAGCCTTGAAAAGAGTTGCTTTAGATGATGAAAATCGATTGGTAATTTACCCAGTTCATTTAAACCCTAAAGTTCAAGAACCAGTGAAAAGAATTTTGTCAGAAGTAAACAATGTTCTTTTAATAGATCCTTTAGCTTACCAAGATTTTATTTGGTTGATGAATCGATCAAAAATTATCATTACAGATAGTGGAGGTGTTCAGGAAGAAGCACCAAGTTTAGGAAAACCAGTATTGGTTATGCGAGATACCACAGAAAGACCAGAAGCAGTTGATGCAGGAACAGTATTGTTGGTAGGAACAAATGAAGATTTGATTGTCTCAAAAGCATTAGACTTATTGAATAATGAAGAGAATTTTGAACTAATGTCAAAGTTGCACAATCCATATGGAGATGGTTTGGCAGCTAAAAGAATTGTTGAGTTTATAAAAAACATAAAACGATGAAACCAGAAGTAGTAACCGTTGGATTAGGGTATATAGGCTTACCAACTTCAGCATTAATAGCTAAACATGGAACCCATGTTTTAGGTGTTGATATTAATCAAAATGTTGTTGATACCATTAACAAAGGGGAAATACACATTGTAGAGCCAGATTTAGATAAAATTGTTGCTGATGCAGTTGCTGCTGGAAGTTTTAAAGCAGCAACTCAAGCATCTGCAGCTAATGTGTATTTGATTGTTGTTCCTACACCATTTAAAGGGAATCATGAGCCAGATATTTCATTTGTTGAGGCTGCAACAAAAGGAATTATACCTTTATTAAAAAAGGGAGATTTGTATATTATCGAATCAACTTCTCCTATTGGAACAACCCAAAAAATGCAAGAACTAATCTATACTTCTAGACCCGAATTAGAGGGAAATATTTTTATGGCTTATTGCCCAGAGAGAGTTCTTCCAGGAAATGTAATATATGAATTGGTTCACAATGACAGGGTCATTGGAGGAATTGATGATGCATCAACAAAAAAGGCAGTAGTTTTCTATGCCAAATATGTAAAAGGAGAGTTACATGCCACAAATGCCAGAACTGCAGAAATGTGTAAACTAGTTGAAAACTCATCTAGAGATGTGCAAATAGCCTTTGCAAATGAGTTATCGCTTATCTGTGACAAAGCAGATATCAATGTATGGGAATTGATCTCTTTAGCAAATAAACATCCAAGAGTTAATATTTTGCAACCCGGATGTGGAGTAGGAGGGCATTGTATTGCTGTTGATCCTTATTTTATTGTTTCTGATTATCCAATGGAGTCAAAAATCATAGGAACGGCAAGAGAAGTAAATAATTACAAGTCTTTTTGGTGTGCAGAAAAAATTCAAACAGAGAAACTTAAGTTTGAACTTGAGAATGGCAAAAAACCAAAAGTTGCACTGATGGGCTTGGCTTTTAAACCCAACATTGATGATTTAAGGGAATCTCCAGCAAAATATATCGCTCAAAAAGTACTTCAAAACTCCAATAATGAGGAGCATTTCATAGTTGAGCCAAATATTGATTCTCATTCAGTTTATAAGTTAACTGATTATAATGAAGCAATTAATAAAGCTGACATTGTTGTATTCTTGGTAGCTCATAATGAATTTAAAGAAATTAATATTAACCCCAACAAATTAATTTTAGACTTTTGTGGGATTTCAAGATGATTGTAAATAGATAAATTTAATTCTTTATGAAGAATGTAAAAATACTAATTATAGGACTTGGATCTATTGGTAAGAGACATCTCAAAAATTTAATTTATTTGGGATATAATGACATTGTTTTAGTTAGGCGAAATGGATTGGTTTTGCCAGATTTTCCAAATTTAAAGACTTATGCAACCATTAATAAAGCATGTGAAAACAACAATTTCACACATGTTATTATTTCAACCCCTACGTCTATGCATTTTGATAATTTCACTAAAATATCAAAGTTTGAAATAAAAAATATATACATAGAGAAACCAATTACAAACGAGGTTGATAAAGCCATAGAAATAGAGGAAATCACACTTAATAAAAATTTAAATGTCAGTGTTGGATTTGATTTGCATTTTGATTTAGGTTTGAATAAAGTTAAGGACCTTCTTGAAAAAGGAATTGTAGGTAATGTTTGTTCCTTTCAAGTTGAGGTGGGGCAATATCTTCCTGATTGGAGACCAAATCAAGATTACCGCCTTGGAATGAGTGCAAAGAAAGAATTAGGAGGAGGTGTAATGTTAGATTTGATTCATGAATTTGATTATGTTAATTGGTTATTTGGTCCAATAGATTCAATTTTCGGATTAAATACTCAGATAAGTAATTTGGATATCGAAACCGAAGATGTTTCAATTAATTTAGTTAAAACTAAAAAAGGAGTTTTAGGTGTAGTTTATTTAGATTATTTACAAAAAACACTTTCAAGAAATTGTAAAATTGTAGGAGACAATGGTTCTATATTCTGGAATTACAAAGAATCAACTGTAGAATGGTTTACTCATAAAAATCAAAGTGTCAAAAAATTTGAATACAAAGATTATGAGAGAAATAATAGATTCATTTCTATTTTAAAATCTTTTATGGAATCTTCTTTAACATCGAAAGATAGTAGGTTATCTAATATTGAAAATTCTATAAAATCACTCAATTTAGTATCCCATGCAAAAGAATCAAACATAAACAATAAAAACTTTAAACTATGATATTAGGAACAATTTGCATGAGAGGAGGTTCAAAAGGAGTAAAAGGAAAAAATTATAGAAATTTATTGGGTAAACCCCTTATGAGTTACACTATAAATTGTGCATTAAATTCAGTTTATTTAGATGATGTAATTATTTCATCTGATAGTGATTTAATTTTAGATATTTCTAAAAAATATATTACAGAAGAAAAAACATACAAAAGATCAAAAGAATTATCCTCAGATAAAGCTTCAAAGTGGGATGTGTTTAGAGATTTAGTGATTAAGTATGAAAAAAAAAATAATACAACTATAACTCACCTTGTTGATCTTGATGTAACTGTACCAAGAAGAACAAAAAATCATATCGACGGGTGTATTAGCACAGCCTTAAAATCTAATACTGACGTGGTTATAACTGGTTACGAGCCGGAGAGAAATCCATATTTCAATATGATGGAAGAAACTGAGAATGGAAATGCGATCATTGTTAAAAAGCTAAAAAACCCCATAGTTTGTAGACAAGATGCCCCAACAGTATTTAGTCTAAGCCCCGCAGTTTACGTTGTAAAAAGAGATGCGTTATTTAATTATGATCATTGGTCTAATGCCACTTGTAAGATATATCCAATACCAAGAGAACTAGCGATAGATATAGACACAGAATTAGATTTTAAATTAGTAGAATTTTTAATACAAAACACAAATGAGTAATTTATTTGATTTAACAGGAAAAATAGCTTTAGTAACTGGAGGGGGAGGTTTATTAGCATCAGAACACGCAATAGCATTAGCATCACATGGTGCTAAAGTATATCTGGTTGATATAAACATTAATAAGTGCCAAGAAAAAGCAAATCAAATCGATAGTAAAGAGATTTTTACTGCTAAACTAGATGTTACTAGTAAAGAAAATTGGGAAGAAATTGTAAAAAATATTGTAGGTACTCATGGTTCTCTAGATATCTTAATAAATAATGCTGGTTACACAAATCAGACAAAGACTAACGCTTTTGATAAAAAGTTTGAAAATTTTTCGTTAAATGATTGGAATACAATTATGAACGTTAATTTAACCGGAACTTTTTTAGGTTGTCAGGTTGTTGGTAATCAAATGCTAAAACAAAAAAAAGGATCTATCATAAACATAGCCTCCTTGTATGGAGTTGTCAGCCCAAATCATAATATGTATCCAGGTACAGGCATAGTTCAGCCGGTAGCATATACAGTTAGTAAACACGGTGTTGTAGCTCTTACTAAATATGCAGCAACTTGGTTTGCTAGTAAAGGTGTAAGAGTTAATTCTTTAACACCTGGTGGTATATTTGATGGTCATGATGGTCTGTTTTTAGAACGTTTCAAAAATTTAAATCCAATTGGTAGAATGAGTGATAAAGACGAACTCAGAGGAGGTATTGTATATTTAGCATCAGACGCAAGTTCCCATGTTATAGGTCATAATTTAATCATAGATGGAGGCTGGACAGCTTGGTAAATAATAAAAATATGAAAAAAAATATTGAAATTTTAGGAAGAAAAATTGGACCTGATTACCCACCGCTAGTAATAGCTGAGATAGGTATAAATCATGAAGGTTCACTAAAGGTGGCAAAAGAAATGGTGGATGCTGCTCATAGAGCAGGAGTTGAGGTTGTTAAGCATCAAACTCATATTGTTGAGGATGAAATGAGTTCTGCAGCAAAAAAGGTTATACCAGGTAATGCAGACGTTTCGATTTATGAAATTATGGATAGATGTTCTCTAGACGAAATTGAAGAAACTGAACTAAAGTTGTATGTTGAATCTAAAGGAATGATCTTTATTTCTACACCCTTTTCTAGAGCTGCAGCTGATAGACTTCATAGAATGAATGTATCTGCTTTTAAAATTGGCTCAGGAGAATGTAACAATTATCCGTTATTAGAACATATAGCAAAATTTGGAAAACCTGTTATTTTGAGTACAGGTATGAATACTATTGAAAGTGTTTCAAAGGCTGTAAAGGTTTTTCAAAAGTTTAATACTCCTCTAGCTTTACTTCATACCACAAATTTGTATCCAACACCCTCAAATTTAGTGAGATTCGGTGCAATGACCGAGTTAAGTAACTCTTTTCCTGAAAAAGTTTTTGGCTTAAGTGATCACACTATTAACAATAATGCATGTCTTGGAGCAGTAGCTTTAGGTGCTTCAATATTAGAAAGGCACTTTACAGATCATAAAAGCAGAACAGGTCCTGATATAGTATGTAGTATGGACGAAGACGAATGTAAAACATTAATTACAAGCTCTAAGGAAATATGGACTATGCGTGGTGGTAAAAAAGAACCTGCGTTGGAGGAAAAGGTAACTATAGATTTTGCTTTTGCAACTGTATGCTCAATAAAAAATATTAAAAAAGGAGAATTACTTACAGAAGAAAATATTTGGGTTAAAAGACCAGGAACTGGAGATATTTTGGCTGAACATTTTAGTTCTTTGTTAGGCAAAACTGCCACTAGGGATATTTTAAACGATGAACAATTGAAATTAAAAGATTTTAGATGATAAAAAAAAGAATTCTTTTTTTGACGGGCACTAGAGCTGATTTTGGAAAACTAAAATCACTTATAGAGATTACACGAAATTCTAAATTATTTGATGTTCACATTTTTGCTACAGGAATGCATCTGCAAAATAAATATGGATATACTGTAAATGAGATTGTAAAATGTAATTATGATAATATCTATAAATTTATAAATCACACCTCCGAAGAGTCAATGGATTTAACTTTAGCTAAAACCATACAGGGTTTGTCTAACTACATTAGAGAATTTAAACCAAAACTTATAATAGTTCATGGAGACAGAGTGGAAGCATTAGCAGGAGCAATTGTTGGGTCATTAAATAATATTTTAGTTAGTCATATTGAAGGTGGAGAGATTTCAGGAACAATAGATGAACTTATTAGGCATTCTGTGAGTAAAATGAGCCATACTCATTTTGTTTCAAATGCAATTGCAAAACAAAGATTGATCCAAATGGGAGAAATTGAGAAATCAATTTATGAAATTGGAAGTCCAGATGTAGATTTAATGTTTTCAAAGGAATTACCATCTTTAAATGAAGCAAAAAATCATTACAACATATTATTCAATAGATATGCTATTTTAATGTTTCATCCTGTAACTACTGATCTTGAGAATATGAAGGATTATGCTGATAATTTAGTAAATGCAGTAATGAAATCAGGTCTTAATTTCGTTGTTGTATATCCTAATAATGATCTTGGATCTAGTATTCTTTTGAAAGCATTTGAGAAATTCAAAAATAATACAAAGTTTAAAATATTCCCATCCATTAGTTTTGAATATTTTTTGGTATTACTTAAAAACTCCGATTTCATAATAGGTAATTCTAGTGCAGGAATAAGAGAGGCGCCTTCCTACGGACTTCCAACAATTAACATTGGTAATAGACAACACAATAGAAGCTCTTCAAAAGATATTATCAATTGCGACTATACTTTAGATGAAATTATTAAAGCGATTAATAAAGCTAAGAAATTAGAATTGCATGCAGTTAATGAATACGGCCATGGGAGAAGTGATGAATTGTTTTTAAAAATCTTAGCTTCAAATAATTTCTGGAACACCGACAATCAAAAAACTTTTATTGATTTATAATCATATGAAAATATAAAAATGGACTATTGGCATATGGTTTGAGCACAATTTTAAAATGATTGAATCCATATTTTACACAAAAAGTGTCTTTAACTTTTTTAATAAAAAATCTTTGTAGAACTAAAAGTAGAGATTACAAAATGGAAATTTGGTTAATATATATATAATAAAAAATGAAGAAAAAAATTGCCTTTTATTGTGCTCACTCATTCGCATTGTATGATGTGTTTCCTTTGTTTAATAATTATGATATTGAAGAAAATGATATTTATATAATAACTAAAAAAAAATATTATCGTCTTGTGAAGGAAGTATTCGGAATTAACGATGATAAAATATATTTTATTGATGATTATGTAAATAAAATAGGATCCTATTTTACATATTGGTTTACTCTGTTATTTGTAAGTGAAGACTTCTCTGAATTGTATCAGGATAGGAGAAAAATTAAGTATTCAAATTTTCAGTTACGAATATCTAATTATTTAAAGGTATTGAATCTAAAAAACAACAAAGTTAATACTACCTACAGTAAAGTAATCAATTTATTTTATAAGTTGTCATTAATGAAATCTTTTCCTAAAGATTTCGATAAAGTTTATGTTGTCACGAAAGTTTTTCACCCTTATTTGCTTTCAGTTTATGAGGATAAAATTCATTTGATTGTAGAAAGTTGGGATCATCCATCAAAGGAACCTTTTTTGCTGAATCCTTTTTCTGTTGAGAGTTGGAATGAATCGTTAAACAATGAGTTAGTTAAATATCAGTTTTATTATAATACAACTATAGGTAAGGCTCTGAAATTTAGGTATATTGAGGAGTATAATAAAACGTATGATGAAGAGGTTCTCAATCATGACGAGATTAAAGATATTGAATTTGTAAAAAATAATGATGTTGCAATTTATCCAATATGTTGTTCATCTTCTTATTTTTCATTCTCTGAAGAATTACGTTTTGTCAAAGACTTAGCTTTAAAACTTGACAAAGAAAATATTAAATTATATGTTAGGCCATATCCTTTAGCACCTTATAATGACGTGGCAGCTTTGAAAGAAATCGAAAATGTTAAAGTTGGAATTGGTAATAAACTTATTGATGGTTTAGAGGTTTTTGATATTTCACACATGCTTCATAAATATCTAATTATAAAGCATGCGAAGTATGTGATAAATTTAGGTACAACTTTCGTATTTGATGCTGCTTTAGTTCATTCTAAATGTAAGATTATTCAATTGAAAATAGACATGAAGACTTACGGAGATTTAGGGGCTTATACGAGCGGTACACATGTTACAAATTATTTACACGTAAGCAGTACTCAAGATTTCATTAATTTTAATCCCCTAAAGGGAGACAATTCGTTTAAAAAATATTTAAAAAACTGGTTGAATTCGTAAATGAATACATTGTTAAAACTTTTTTCATTAAAATTTTTAGCATCGTTACTAAGCTTGGGATATTCTATTCTTCAAGTTCAGTATTTTGGTGTTTCAAGGGCTATTGAGATATATTTTGCAGCTCAAAGTTTAATTTATTTAGTAACTTCTTTAACTCAAAGTGGGCAATTAGCAGAAATATTTTTACCAGAGTTTCATAAATTAAATTCTATTAATAAAGGCTTAGGTTATAAAGGCTTAAGTATAGTTTTAAATAGAATGTTTTTATGGGGTGTTTTAATAATTACCATTATTTTTATTTTCACTCCGTTTTTTATAAATTTAATTGTACCAGGTTTTTCGAATGATGATAAAGAGATGGCTACTTTAATGTTTAGAGCTTTACTGCCTTATTTATTTTTACAAATAAATAATTCATTTTTTAAAACGGTATTTAATGCAGAAGAAAAATATGGTAGAGCCGAGTTTTTAGGAGTTACAAATACAATTGTAAATATTTTAAGTCTTGTAATTTTATACCAATATATTGGTATTTGGGCATTAATTGTCTCACTTTTGCTTGGAAAGTTTATTGAATTTGTTTTTTATTCTATTGCGTTATACAAATCAGGTTTCAGATTTAGTTTAGTAATGTCAACACAAGAATTTGATCATAACCTATTTTTTAAAACAATGCAAAGCACTTTAGTATATGTTGGTGCTACACAGTTTTACAAGGTTGTTTTAACTGCGGGTATTTCTTTTTTACCTGAAGGGACTTTTGCTGTTTTTAAATATGTTCAGAATTTATCGGATAAAGTAAAAGGATTGTTTATTCAACCTTTTTTAACTATTTTTTTTACTCAATATTCGATTTTGCTAAGAAAATCTGAGTCTTTAGTCGAGAAATTTAAAGCGAATTTAACTAGTATTGTTTACATAAATGTTATTATTATCATAGGGACTATATTATTAGGAAATTTTATTATTGATTTGATATGGGGTAGTAAAAAATTTGATGCAAATAGTTTGAGTTTAGCATTTATCTTTTTGTTATTTAATATTTTCGGTATTTTCATACTAAGTATAGGAAGTGTTTATAGAAAAATGGCAGTGGCACAAGGTTATGCAAAAAAACTATATCTATTTTGGGTTATTTCTCAATTATTATCAGGGCTATTCTCATACGTTTTAATTAGTAATTTTCAAATAAGAGGTTTGTTTTTCATAATTCCATTAAATCAACTTTTACTTGCTATAGTAAGTTATTTGGTTTATCAGAAAACAAATAATAGTATAAGTTATAAATTTTTAAATAAGAGTAATTTTATTTCTTTATTATTAATTGCTATTGCTGTAATAGTGAAATACAAACTTGATTCTATTTTTTTAATAAATGAAAAGCTAATATTGGTTATTGTACTTTCTTTAGTAACCCTTCTATTGAGCTTATATCCGCTTTTAAAGATGTATAAAACTGTTAAATTAAAATTAGAGGATAACTAATATGATATTTAATTCTTTAGATTTTGCTGTATTTTTACCAATCGTCTTTTTATTATATTGGTTTGTTACAAATAGAAAACTAAAACTTCAAAATATTTTAATTGTCCTTGCCAGTTATATATTTTATGGTTTGTGGGATTGGAGATTTTTATCATTAATAATATTTAGCACAACTGTCGATTATTTTGTTGGACAAAGATTAGGAAAAGAAGAAAATAAAGTAAAAAGGAAGTTTTTACTTTGGGCTAGTATTTTAGTTAATTTAGGATTTTTAGGATTTTTTAAATATTATAATTTTTTTATTGATAATTTAATTACCGCATTTAGTTTTTTTGGTCAACCAATAAATCCGCAAGGATTGAATATTATACTTCCTGTTGGAATTAGTTTTTATACTTTTCAAACTTTAAGTTATACAATTGATGTTTACAAGAAGAAAATAGAGCCCTGTAAAGATTTATTATCTTTTTCTGCTTTTGTTTGTTTTTTCCCCCAATTAGTTGCAGGGCCAATTGAAAGAGCAACAAACTTATTACCGCAATTTTATAAAAATAGAAAATTTGAATACCATAAGGCTGTAGATGGAATGCGCCAAATATTATGGGGTTTATTTAAAAAAATTGTGATAGCGGATAATGCCGCTAGTTTTGCGAATGATATTTTTAATAATTCTGTAGATTATTCAGGAAGCACTTTAGTTTTAGGCGCTTTTTTTTTTACTTTTCAAATATATTGTGATTTTTCGGGGTATTCAGATATTGCTATTGGAACAAGTAGATTGTTCGGTTTTAATTTAAAGCAAAATTTTAATTTCCCTTATTTTTCTAGGGATATTGCAGAATTTTGGAGGCGCTGGCATATTTCTTTATCCACCTGGTTTAGAGATTATCTTTACATTCCATTAGGAGGAAGTAGAGGAAGCATTTGGAAAAAAGTTAGAAACATATTTATTATATTTTTAGTAAGTGGTTTTTGGCATGGATCCAACTGGACTTTTTTAGCTTGGGGATTTCTTAATGCATTATATTTTTTACCATTAATGTTACTTAAAATAAATAGAGTTAATACAGATGTTGTTGCCGAAGGTAGGGTTTTACCCTCTCTGGTTGAATTTACTAATATTATTATCACTTTTTGTTTAACTGTTTTTGCATGGATATTTTTTAGAGCAGATAGTATTACGCACGCATTACTATATATCCAGAGTATTTTTAATTATTCACTGTTCGAAATGCCGAAAGTTTTTCCTAAATCTGTTATAATAATGATTTTATTATTTGTAATCGTTGAATGGTTACAAAGGAGTAAACAATACGCATTAGAACTTAATAACAAAACACCTAAAATTGTGAGATGGAGTTTTTATTTTGTTATTGTTATGATGATATTGCAATTTAATGGCGCACAGCAAGAATTTATATATTTTCAGTTTTAACATGAATCAGATAAATCTATTTATAGTAAACATTTTTAAGATAATTGCAGTTTTTATTACATTAATAATTATTCAGTTTTTTTTATTTAAAGTTTTATTAACTAATAATGTAAATTTTGAAGTATCAAAAGATAAAACTATTTTAATTTTAGGAGATTCTCAAACAGAAACAGCATTAAATGATTCAATTCTTAAAAATTGTATTAATTTTTCAAAAGCGGGTGACCCTTTGTTTTTTAATTACATTAAGTTAAAAAAAATAATAAAGAATAATACCCATATTAAAACTATTATTTTAGGATTTAGTCCTAGTAATTTAGATTCAAAGGGGTTTTATGAAGTACCTAAAATGAAAAGTAAATTCATCACTTATTTCTATTTAATAGATTATCCTAATTACATCGATATTATTAAATATAATCCAGAAGGTCTAATTAGAGGTTTAAGTGGATTAGGAAAATATTTTATTCAATTAAATGAAATAATCAAGGGTAAAGGAATAGAAGATATGAAGATCGGCGGTTTTCGTCCGATACCTTATAAAATAAGTGAATTAAAAGAAAATATTAAAAAAGATACCTTAATAGCCAAAAGCAATCCTAATCAAATTGCAATTAAATATTTTACTAAAATAGTTGAACTTTGCGAAACCAAAGGCTTAAAGCTTATTGTTGTAAACACTCCTATTCATAAATCATTGTCAAAAAGACAACTTTCTAGAAAGGAAGGATACAATATGTTTTTTAGAGAATCACACCCAGACATAATTCTTTTAGACTACGAAAATCTGAAAATGGACGACATATATTATTTTGATAATAATCATTTGAATTATAAAGGGGCAAATATTTTCTCTGAATATGTGAATGTAGAGTTGAATAAATTTAAAATGATTTCCAAGAACTATTTTAAAAAATAAAGAATTTATTAAATATTCATAATTAATATGTCTATTGACAAGGAAGTGAATATTAGATATGAACCACATGACAATTAAAATATAAATAATACAAATGGGAATTGTAGTTTTTAGTAAAAGAGATATAGTTACACATCCATTATCAATATCCTTATTAGAGAATTGGTCCAAAGAGGGACATGTTGACTATTTTACAATTCACACAGAATTAATCATTGAGAATTGTTCTATACATCGGATTACTAACAAAAAATATCTTAAACATAAAAGGGTGAAAAGATATTTGATGACAATATTTTTTTATTTTAAAATGTTATATAAAATTTTTCTTTTTAAGAATAAAAATATATATGTTCCCTTCAGTAATGGAGTGGTTGTAGATAAAATACTGAAATATATTAAAGGAAATAATTTAATAATATTTCATAGTTTTGAATATAATGAATCTAATTTAAGAGCATCAAAGACAGCTGATATTATTAT
>Ga0257120_1001759_pt1 | contig 13800 bp, 15 predicted proteins | sample SI106_10metaG_FD_190153 | JGI IMG/M metagenome (GOLD analysis project Ga0257120, IMG submission 190153) | Marine microbial communities from Saanich Inlet, British Columbia, Canada - SI106_10 | ecosystem: Environmental > Aquatic > Marine > Inlet | place: Canada: British Columbia | collected... | reverse complement strand
ACAGTTGCTTCCGACTTTAGTTGTCATTCTATCAGAGGTGCCCTTATTGATGGTTACACACTCTCGAATGATTGTGTTATCACCAATAATGGTCGTGGTTATTTCGCCACCGTATTTTAAATCTTGTGGCACAGCAGAAATAACAGCACCAGGAAAGATCTTACAATTCTTACCAATTCGAGCGCCATCCATTATAGTGACATTTGGACCAATCCACGTGCCATCGCCAATTTCTACATCTGCATAGATAGTCGAGAAAGGCTCGATGACTACATTGCCCCCAATTTTGGCATCAGGATGTATGTTCGCTCGCAACTCGCTCATCATTTCTCACTTTAATAATTTGCGCCATCAATTCACCTTCAGATACGAGCTGATTTCTGACGTAAGCCTCGGCTTTCATGTTCACTAATCCTCTTCTAACTGGACCGAGCAATGATAGTTTAAAAACAAGCGTGTCTCCAGGAACAACTTTTCGCTTGAATTTCACTTTATCAATCTTTACAAAAAGGGTCTCATAATTCCATGGATCTTCAATTTGACTCATTGTGAGAATTCCACCCGTTTGAGCCATAGCCTCTACCTGTAGCACCCCTGGCATTACTGGATTTCCTGGGAAATGACCCTGAAAAAACTCTTCGTTCATTGTGACGTTTTTGACCCCTACTACATAGTCCTTACCCATTTCAATAATCTTATCGACTAATAAGAAAGGATATCGGTGTGGCAGCATATCACTTATTTCAGTGATGCCATAAACTGGGTCAGCATAGATGTCAAATTCTGGAGCCTTCTTTTGCTCTTTTTTGATTAAATCTTTCAGAATTTTAGCGAAAGCTATATTAGTAGTGTGCCCAGGTCTGGCTGCAAGAATATGGCCTTGAATTGGCTTTCCGACCAAGGCCAAATCACCAACAATATCTAATAATTTGTGACGTGCAGGTTCATTTTGAAAATGCAACTTGACATTATTGAGAATTCCGATCCCTACGGATTGGAGGGCTTCTCGCTCTCTGTTAAAAGCCGATGCCAACCGCTCAATTTCTTCATCCGTGAAGTCAAGTGTGTCTACCATTACTATGGCATTATCAACATCTCCTCCTTTCACCAATCCAGCATTTACCAATTGCATTAATTCCCTGAGGAAAACAAATGTTCTGCAACGGCTTATTTCATCCTTGAACTCACTGAGCTTGTACATACTAGCATGCTGGGTGCCAAGTAGCGGAGAACGATAATCCACCATTACGGTGATTCGATAATCAGGAGAGGGAACTGCGAGCATTTCAACTTCACGCTCTGGATCTTCGAATGTGATGTTTTCCTTTAGGACAAAGAAGTCTTTTTCAGCTTCCTGGTCTATAATTCCAGCGGATTCAATGGCTTCTACAAAAAGTTTAGCACTTCCGTCTAGAATTGGAACTTCAGGACCATCCATTTCTATTAATGCATTGTCGATTCCTAATCCGTAGAGAGCAGCTAAAATATGTTCAGTCGTATGAACTTCCATTTTATCATTCCCAAGAGTGGTTCCTCTGCGCGTATGGATTACATTATCAGCGTCAGCTTTTATTTCGGGCTGGCCATCAATGTCAATTCGTTTGAACCTATACCAATGATCAATACCAGCAGGGTGTACGGTGAGCTTTGTGATTTCACCTGTATGTAACCCAACGCCTTCAATGGTAAATGGGGCCTTTAAGGTTTTTTGCTTTTCAGCCATTTTCTTTGGTTTTCAGGTTAGTCGATAGGTCGTCCAATTTATTCGCAATTTCATCGAGCCGTCTAAAATGAACGTAGGATTTCTTAAAGTCTCTAATAGGCAGTGCAGGCGATCCTTGCACGATGGCCCCAACTTCTTTTATGCTGTTTCCCACGCCTGATTGTGCCGCAATTTTCACTTCGTCAGCAATTTCTAGATGCCCTACAATTCCGACTTGACCACCTATCATACAATTTTTACCAATTTTAGTAGAGCCTGCGATACCCGTTTGCGCTGCTATCACCGTGTTTTCACCAATCTCGCAATTATGAGCGACTTGTATTAGGTTGTCCAGTTTTACTCCTTTTTTTATCAAAGTGCTGCCCAAGGTCGCGCGATCAATAGTTGTATTTGCACCAATTTCGACATAATCTTCTAACACTACATTTCCAACATGTACTACTTTTTGATATTCATTTTCGTTATTAGGTGCGAAACCAAAACCGTCAGCGCCAATGATGGCACCTGGTTGAATCATACAATCATTTCCAATTTGGCACTGATGTCCAACATATACCCTGCTGTGTAAAATACTTCTAGAACCAATATGTACATCCATCCCGATGCTTGCATGACTGTGAATTTGAACTTCGGCATCAATGCTTGCGCCATTTTCAACACTAACATATGGTCCTATGAAAGCTGTTTCATGTACGGATGCGTTTTCATGAACAACAGCCATTGGATGAACCCCTGCAGCAGGTTTTGTCATTTGAGAATAAACCTCGAGCAACTTACCAAAAGCAAGTCTCGCATCAGCTACTTTGACCAAGGTAAGGGTGTTGGGTAAGCTTTGCTCTGTTTTGAAATCAGCTGAAACAATTGCCACTGTGGCCTGAGTATTGTAAATGTATTCAGTGTATGCAGGATTGGCCAAGAAGGTCAGCGTATTCGGCAGGCCAGCCTCAATTTTTGAGAGTCCTGTGACGGTTGCCATAGCATCGCCAACAACGGTTCCGTTTAGTAAATCAGCGATGGTTTGAGCAGAAAATTCCATTAGTTCTTAGTAGCTGCGAAGGTATGCTTTACATATCCGCAATTAGGTCAAAAATAGCTTGTAGTTAGGCATTTCTTTTCAACGATTACCCTAGTTATTAACAGCCATTACTGTAAGTTGAAACCATTTGGGTAGTAGAGATAATGTTTTGTTTCTGGCTCATCCAAATTTCCGAATTGAAATATGCTTGCCGCGTCTGCTAAGTTCTTGACGCTTCCATCCTTATAACGAATGGAGATACTTTCATTATTTCGATTGTAAGCTCTGTTGGTTATAGACTTTTGAAATATCAAGTATTCGACACCTTCTTTCGAAATTCCATTAAGAGTCGCAAATTCATTTCGCATGCTATCAATTTCGCTATCGGACACTGGCTTGATAAGGGGTTTTATCTTTAGTAGGTCACGATAAATTAAGCGCTTGCATAATCTTGAGAGTATTTCGTCTGGATGCTTTGTCCACCTTTTTATTGCAGACATGACATCAAAGTCATCCAATTCCAAAAACATCTCCAACCATTCGTTTGGTTCTAGTTCTTTTAAATCGTTGGTATGTAAAAGAAAGTAACCAAGTGGGTTACCTTCAATACTATGGTTGATGTCACGAATTTCTTGTGCACGCTTTAGAATGTGCATTAAGAGAAATTCAGCACTTACGACTGTTTTGTGAAGATAAACTTGCCAATACATTAACCTTCGGGCAAGTAGAAACTTCTCTAGTGAATAAATCCCTTTGGCCTCAACTACGAGTTCATCATCATTGACATTCATCATTTTGATTAATCGCTCAGAACCAATAATTCCTTCTGAAACTCCCGTGAAAAAACTATCCCTTTTGAGATAGTCCAATCGATCCACGTCAAGTTGACTGCTCACCAATTGATGAAGAAATTCAATGTGGTGCTCACCTTTATATATTGCGATTGCGCGCGCTAGACTGCCATCAAACTCATCATTAAGTTTGTTCATTAAGAGCAATCCGATTCGCTCATGATGGGTTTCCCTTACAATTGTGCTCTCTAGGGCATGTGAGAATGGTCCATGTCCAATGTCATGCAGTAATATGGCAATTTTCGCAGCCTGTTCGTCTTCATTACTTATCGAGATATTTTTTGAGCGAAGAACTTGAATTGCACTATTCATGAGGTTCATTGCGCCAAGGGCATGCTGAAACCTACTATGATTTGCACCTGAGTAAACCAAGTTTGTTAAACCCAACTGGCTTATTCTTCTAAGTCGCTGAAATGAAGGGTGTTCCAATAATTGGAAAATCAATTCGTCATCGATGGTAATAAAACCATAGACAGGGTCGTTAAATGTCTTCAGTGATTTCAAATGGACTTTTTATAACACACAATAGACCTTTTCTCTGAGAAAATTTCGTGTAGGTTTGACCACGAAGATAAACGCTACTTATGACCAACGACCAAGTGAGAATTTTATGGGCAGATGATGAAATTGATCTGCTGAAGCCACACATCATTTTTTTGGAAAGCAAGGGATATCATGTTACTGCCGTAAGTTCTGGTGTGGATGCGATTGATCAAGTATCTGAAAATAGATTCGATGCGGTATTCTTAGATGAGAATATGCCGGGTGTTTCAGGGCTAGAAGCTTTGGGGAAGATCAAGACAATTCAACCCAATACTCCAGTAATCATGATTACGAAGAATGAGGAAGAATCCATAATGGAGGACGCAATCGGGTCTAAAATATCTGACTATCTCATTAAGCCTGTTAACCCCAATCAGATTCTGCTTAGTCTAAAGAAAAATTTAGACAGCAAACGGTTGGTTAGCGAGCGAACCACATCGAGTTATCAGCAAGAATTTCGTCAAATCGGAATGCGATTAAACGATCCACTAGATTGGGAAGAATGGATTGACCTTTACAAGCAAATTGTTTTTTGGGATTTGGAACTTCAAAAAGGTGGAGATCCAAGTATGCAGGAAATATTGAGTATGCAGAAGGATGAGGCTAACGCCCAGTTTGCTCGATTTGTAGAGGATAATTATGTTGATTGGGTTCGCGGTAATGCTGACTCCAGACCGGAGATGGTTCATACTGTTTTTAAAAATTGGGTGGCACCAGAAATAACAAGCGATAAACCTTTGTTTCTCATGGTCATTGATAATCTCAGATTGGATCAATGGAAAGTTCTGCAGCAATTAGTAGAGGAAGACTTTAGAGTAGAGGACGAGCGCACCTTGATGAGTATACTACCCACTGCTACGCAGTTTGCCAGGAATTCTCTCTTTGCTGGTTTAATGCCAAGTGAGATACAAAAGCAGCATCCTGGACTTTGGCTGAATGATGAAGATGAAGGCGGAAAGAATATGCACGAAGAGGAACTTTTAGTTCACCAATTGAAAAGACTAGGAAAATCAGTTAAGCACAGCTATTCAAAGATTACCAATCACAATTTTGGCAAAAAGGTGTTGGATAATATCCATTCTATGGCTAGCAATGATTTGAATGTAATTGTATACAATTTCGTTGATATGCTAAGTCATGCCAGAACAGAAATGGAAGTTATAAGGGAACTTGCAGATGACGAGGCAGCTTATCGATCTCTAACAAAAAGTTGGTTCGAACATTCGCCACTTCGCGATATCATGAAGGAAATTCGAGCAATGGGAGCTAAGATGCTCATCACAACAGATCATGGTACGGTACACGCAAAACATCCGATCAAAGTGGTGGGTGATAGGAATACAAATACAAACCTTCGCTACAAAACAGGTCGTAATTTGAACTATAGCGCCAAGGAAGTATTTGAGGTAAAGAATCCAGGTGATGCATACTTGCCAAAAACAAATATGAGCAGTAGGTATATTTTTGCCAGAACGAATGACTTTTTTGCTTACCCCAACAATTACAATCACTACGTTAAATATTATAAAGACACATTTCAGCACGGTGGTATTTCTCTTGAAGAAATGATCATTCCTTTTATAGTTTGCACGCCTCGCTAAGATTAGGTCTTTAAGAGGTTAATTGTGCCTAGAAATAGCAGTATCTTAGTGTTTCTAATTATCAAGAGTGACACTGACTGTAAGTAACCCTGAAGATCCGCGTGTGTTAGTAGAGGCTATTATTCCATTGATTGGTAAATACCAAGTCTTCTGTTTTAAAGGAGAACTTGGCGCGGGAAAAACCACCTACATTAAGGCTCTTTGCCAAGCATTAGGGGTTAAATCCGCTACAGGCAGTCCCAGCTTTTCCATTGTAAATGAGTACGAGCGAGATAACAATGGAACCATCTTTCATTTTGATTTATATAGGTTATCTAAACCAGATGAACTTGTAGATATTGGATGGTTCGACTACCTAAATAGTGAACATCCTCTCTTCATTGAATGGCCGGAAATGGCGCAGGATCTGATTCCGTCAGATGCTGTATCGGTCGAAATTTCGCAAAATTCAGATGATTCACGTTCAATCAAATTAAACCTTCCATCATGAGCTTGTCAAAACAAACACAACGCGATCTATCTGAATCAGCAATGATGTTGCCTCAAGAACAAATGCAGTCTGTTGGTCAGAAGAAAAAAAGATTGTTCATTGGAATTCCAAAGGAAAATTCACTGCAAGAAAATAGAGTTGCCATAGTACCCGAAGCGGTTCAGTTATTGGTTAATAATGATCACCGAGTAGTTATTGAAACCGGTGCTGGCGAGGCAAGCCATTTTTCAGACAATGAATATAGCGAGGCTGGAGCGCAAATTGCCTATTCAACAAGAGAGATTTATGAAGCCGATGTGATCATAAAAGTGGAACCACTTTCTGATGAAGAAATGGAATTTTTAAAACCTAAACAAGTTTTGATATCCGCCATGCAGCTCAATGTTCATCCTAAGGATTACATCAAAAATTTAATGGCTAAGCGAGTCACAGCAATAGCCTGGGATTACATAGCTGATGAAGATGGTGTTTTGCCAATAGTTCGCAGTATGGGCGAAATTGCAGGAACGACATCTATTCTGATTGCAGCTGAATACCTGAGTAACAATAAAGGTCAAGGGATTATGCTTGGCGGTATTACTGGCGTTCCACCGACACAGGTTGCAATAATTGGTGCTGGAACAGTAGGTGAATTTGCAACAAGAGCTACTATTGGACTTGGTGCTGACGTGCGTGTTTTTGATAATTCTATTTCAAGGCTTAGAAGACTTCAAAATAGCATTGGTCAGCGAGTTTCAACTTCGACAATTCAACCAAAAGTCTTGGCCAAGGCACTCATGCGCGCAGACGTTGTTATTGGTGCCGTTCGAAGTCTTTCAGGCAGAACGCCTTGCTATGTAACAGAAGAGATGGTAAGGAATATGAAGCCATCGTCAGTTATCGTGGATGTTAGTATTGATCAAGGTGGCTGTTTTGAAACATCTCGCATTACAACGCATGATAAGCCAACTTACCGTGAGCATGATGTAATTCACTACTGCGTGCCTAATATCCCATCTCGTGCGAGCAGAACAGCGTCTCATGCGCTGAGCAATGTGATGGCTCCTCTGGTAATGAAGGTGAGTGAAGAAGGTGGTATCGAGAATACTATTCGAAATCACCAGGGAATACAAAACGGTGTTTACCTTTACAATGGAACTTTAACCAATCAGTACTTAGGCGAGTCGCTCAGACTCCCCTTCAAAGATTTGAAGCTATTGTTGGCAGCTTTTTAATTCGAGTCGGCATAATGGGCAGGTAGAGGAGATTCACTAAGTTAATCAGTTTTCCATCACCTTTGGAAACGAGAGCGTGCCCTGCTTCATGCTGTTGTAGTGCTTTGCCAAAGTAGCCATCATAACCGATATGGTTTTCACTGCCTCTTGCGTTTCCTCTGTAACTTGACGCTTCTTAAGCTTTAGGAGAAGTACACCGAATAAACCATTCATAGCAACTTCAATATCAATGCGTTGTCTGCCATCAGATTTGGACTTTAAAGCATCAATGCTGGGCATGGCCTTAGCCACAATATCTTGATATGATTTTTCTTGATAAACCGTCATCAGGCTGTGATGCAAATACTGGATTTCGGTCATGACTTCAGCCAATTCAGTGAGATGGCCTGCATCGCGAATTCCTTCTTCGGTCATTTTATCAATCAGCCCCTTGTACCATCGAACCATTTCTGTTTCGGCCTCAGAATTCAGGTTGAATTTGGATATTACATTTTCTCTAACCTCGTCAATTTCAAAGTTGAAAGAGCGAATCAATTCCTCTATATGCCACATGTAGAGCACATATTCAACGATGTTACTTTCCTTGTATTTAAGAGCGATATACATTACTCAGCCGTAACTTCTGCAAGTTTCGAGTTTGCATACGAACTATTCAATGAATCGATGACTTGATCAGTAATGTCAAATTGTGTATCCATGTACAATACGTCACCAAAACCATTGTAACCATATATCATATGGTAACCTTTAGCCGAAGCATAATCATCAAGAAATGCTCGTAACTTCTCGTATAGCTTATCATTCTTGTTTTGTTCGCTCTGCATAAGAATGGATTCCATTTGCTGCTTTTCCCCCATCAATTGTTGCTCTCGCTGCTGAAGTTTAGCACCTAAAATTTGCAGTGCCTCTTCTGAAAGCTGAGCTGCCCCTGCTTGTGCATCTTGGTAGTCTTTTTCCAAAGCAGCAACCTTAGACTTAAACGAGTTCTCAGCCATTACTTTTTCTTCAATAAACTCTTCTTCTAAATACTTATATAAGTCATATCGAGCAAAAAGGCTGTCAGAATTTATATAAGCCACTTTTAAATCGCCATTAACGATGGATGCATTTGATGGAGTTGCTTCCACAGTGGTTCCCTCGGTCGTGTTAGTCTCGTTTGATCCCTTGTCGCAAGACGATAAGGTAAGGGCAATGACTGCAATGGAAACGATGTATTTAATGTTCATATTTTGTACTTTTGACCGCGAAGATACTAAGCACTTTGAACGTAGGGGAAAGAAATGAAATTGAACTTTACGGAGCCTAATTTAGACGAATGTCGCGGGGTATTTTTAAGCTAGATAAAATCTCTTCGCTTAATTCTATCATATCATCGGCATCACTCGGTACACTCCAGTTTACTTTCACATATTTGCCCGTATCGCTGATGTTTTATATTTGATATAGTATGGCCAAAAGCGAACGAACCGAATTTCAGGTCGATCTCTAAATTGGTTTTATCCTGAGGCTCGCGCGAATATTGCTCCACCCAAGAGATAATGTCACTTAAGAACTCATCCGCATTCAATGGAATAGATTTCCCTTTTATAGATAGTTGACCTGTTTGTTGATTGAATATAATTTCAGGATGAAATTGATCGGCTTGTTTGTTGAATGAGTCCATTTGGTTGAATCCTTTGATACGGTTAAAGCAAAAACGACAACCCCGCCAAAAAGGTTCCATTTTTCATTCCATTGTTATTAACAAGTTATAAAGCCATCATTTCTTTGAGCTTAACCGATTGGCGTCTAGATACCTCCACCTTAGTGCCATCTTTTAAAATCACTAACAAACCACCGTTAAACCAGGTTTCAACCTTCTCTATCCATCTGAGATTGATGATATGTTTTCGGCTAGCTCGGAAAAAGCACTTTTCACTGAGCCGCTCCATTAAAGCATTCAAAGATTTTAGAATTAATGGTCTTTGGTCCATGAAATAGACTCTGACATAATTTCCCTCACTTTCAAACAGTCTCACTCGCTCCAGTTCCACAAACCAACATTTGTCACCGTCTTTTAAAAAAACTTGATCGTTGATATCTAGTTTACCATCATTCTCGGGTTCAGCATTTTCCGTTCTTTCAGCGATACGCTTTTTGATTTTTGTGATGGATTCTCGAAGCCGATCTTCTTCTACGGGCTTCATTAAATAGTCGAGTGCATTCACTTCAAATGCCTTCAATGCGTATTCATCATATGCCGTTATAAATATCACCTCGGGAGCTCTTCCGTCCAATTCTTCGAGGAGTTCGAATCCAGTTTTACCTGGCATTTGAATATCGAGTAACAACAAGTCGGGATTTTCTTTTTCAATTAAATCCAAGGCTTCCTCTACAACTCCAGATTCGGCTACAATCTCAATGTCGCTGAAGTTTTGTAGAAGGTTTCTAATCTCCTGACGAGCCAGTCGCTCATCATCAATAATCATTGCTCTTATCATTAGATGGTGTTTTTAATAGGTAAGTATATTTGAGTTCGAACCTTAAATTCGTTTAAGTTGCCAATGGTCAACCATGCTGATTTTCCAAATGACAAATCCAATCTATTTCTGGTGTTTTCTAACCCTAATGAAGAATCCGATTTTTTGGATGGGTCAAATTGCCCATCATTGATTATATCAATTTTCAAGTGATCTTCAGCTTTTTTGGTTTTGACTTTAATCGTGCCGCCTTTCGGCAACTTGGCTATGCCATGTTTAATGCAATTCTCCACAATAGTTTGTAGAATGAGAGGAGGAATTTTTGAAGACATTGATGCTGGATCAATCTCTAACTCAACAATTAAGCGCTCCTCATATCTCGCTTTTTCAATTTCGAGGTAATCTCTTACAATTTGGATTTCTTTTTCGATTGTAATTAGTTCTTGCTTGCCGGTTTGAAGCGAACTGCGCAGTACGTTGCTTAATTGTGTCACCGCATTTTTAGCTTTAATAGGGTCCTCGTCAATTAGGGCTCGGATTGTATTCATTGCGTTGAAAATGAAGTGAGGATTCATTTGATCACGGAGTCTTCTCAGTTCATATTCATTTCTAGCAGCCTCTAGCTTCAAGTTTTTGATCTCTTCGGTTCTGTATCGCTGAAAGAAGATGTAGGCAAAGTAGATTAGATTCCAAATGAAAAAGAGCATACCCCAAGCGAATAGATTTGGGTCATTCCAACGAAATTCCATATTCCAATTAAAGGTGAAATTCCCAATGCCTATATAGATCCCATGGAAGCCGATAGCTAGCAAGATGCACGATATAAGCACCCTGGGAACCAGACGAAATAAGTCCTTTTCAAGCCACGACATTTTTATAATGAAACCGCGGTATAAGTGTGAGAGGATTAGACCCAAAACAAAAACCAAATAAATACCACCAATGGCGCTTATGTTAATTTGCTTGCCAGACATGATGAAGACTCCTGTAGAAATCAGCACATAGCCCGACCAGCCAACTATTTGCGCTTTGTAATAATTTCTTGAAGCATTCATATTCTATCAAATGTAGTGGCGAAGTATAGATTCGATAATAAGTTTACACGATTGGGTACTCTCATGGAGCAACGGTCAATAACTTTGTCGGTGTGAATTATCTCGCGCATTTTTATTTAGCCGACCCAGAGAAGGACTTAATGTTTGGCAACTACATTGGGGATGGCGTGAAAGGCTCAGACTTGACTGGCTATTCCGAAAATGTGCAGAGAGGTATACGCTTTCATCGGTTTATTGACTCGTATACCGACACCCACAAGATTGTGAAAGAGGCGAAAAAATTGTTTTATCCCAATCAACGAAAATTCAGTGGAGTAGTAGTAGACGTGCTTTTTGACCATTTATTAGCCCTCAATTGGAAGCAGCACGCAGATCAGGAGCTCAACGCATTCGCGAAACATTGCTATGAGGTTATTGACTCGCATCCCGAAACTTTACCCATTAGATCTGAACGATTTTATGGATACATGGTTTCCAATAATCTATTAGAAGATTATGGCTCGGAATCAGGAATTCAGCGCGTTTTTATAGGAATGGATTCCCGAACCAAATTCAGTTCAAATATGTCATCTTCTCTTGAAGATCTTAATACCTATAGGACGGAGTTCAGCCAAATGTTTGAGCAGTTTTTTCCAGACGTAATAAAGGCAACAGGTAAATGGAAGCAGGAAAACGGAGGATAGAGTTGGTTACCAGCGAAGATGGTTCACATACCTTGCGTATCCCAGAACTGAAGGAGCATTACCATTCATACAAAGGTGCCCTGCGAGAAAGCGAACACGTTTTTATCAAAATGGGGCTCAATACCTTGGCGAGTAGGAATGATATCAGGTTGCTGGAAGTGGGTTTTGGCACTGGGTTGAATGCCTTAGTGACAGCGCTCAGAAAGGGAAATCGGTCCATTCACTATATCGGTCTTGAACCCATTCCGTTGAGTCAAGAAATTATTGAGCAATTAAATTACACGCAGCTTTTGGCAGATGACAGCGCAACAGATATTTATCAGAAATTGCATAAAGCGCCTTGGCAGGAAGTCACAGAAATCATGCATGGTTTTTACTTTCAGAAACTAGAACAAAAGCTAGAAGATTATAAATCAAAGGAGCAGGTCGACTTAATCTATTACGATGCATTTGCTCCTCATGCTCAGCCCGAATTATGGGAAGCAGCCATTTGGGAGCAGCTTTACCAAATGATGAAGCCGGAAGGCATTTTGGTAACTTACTGTGCTAAAGGACAGGTGAGAAGAGATTTGCAGTCAGCTGGATTTACGGTCGAAAGATTGCCTGGCCCTCCAGGCAAACGCGAAATGCTAAGAGCTAAAAAATGATTGAAGAAAAACGATTTAATATTCGAGTGTATGGAGTTTTGATCAATGATCAAAACCAGTTATTGGTGAGTGATGAGATTATCAAGGGAATTCAATTCACGAAATTTCCAGGCGGAGGGTTAGAGTGGGGCGAGGGAACTAGAGAATGCCTCGAACGAGAATTTATGGAGGAGTTAAGCCAGCCGATTAATGTTGTCGATCATTATTATACCACTGATTATTTCCAGCAATCTGCTTTTCGCAAAGAAGACCAGCTGATGAGTATATACTATCGTGTTAATTTGAATGGTCATCAGCTTTTTACTACCAAAACAAAACCGTTCGATTTTCCTGACCAGTCACTTGTTCAAGATGAAGTGCATCGTTGGGTTAATCTCCATGAATTATATGAAGCGGATTTTAAATGGCCTGTCGATAAGCTGGTCGTGAGTAGAATAAGATCCGATTTTTCTAAACTCTAGCCTTCAATCATGTAGTTTGGGTCAAAGCGTTTTTCGCTATTTGCTCCACTTTTTGAAATAGTTGCAACGGACGGAAGGTTGTCCATTCCAAATCGTTCAGGGAACCACCAAAGATGAAGTAGTTGTCAATTCCAGTTGCTGAAAAATCATTCAAAACATGGTCTCGTCCGTTGATTAGCGCAACCCATCCATCTTCAACATCTTCAAACCACTCTTCATAATAGCTGTCGTCAGAGCTATGAAAGTTGAAGATGCTTTCTCCTAATAAGATAAACTTATTGATTCCTTCTTGAATTAAGATATCGATGATTTCGCGCTTCAACGTCATTATGTCATTGTAAAGCGTATCGTTCCATTCCCCTATAAATTCTATGAGCACAAAGCCATCTTCATAATCTGCATATAGAATCTTCACAAATAGCGTATTCGATCCTATATTATCCCACTGTGGATGGATATAATGATCGTATACGGCATCCGTATAATAGGTTTCAGAATACTCACGGCCATAAAAGGGAGATCGCTCGTCTTCTTCAGCCAAGTATAAATTGCGCCAATTCCAATATGGTTCTATAGTATGCATTACCCTAGTTCGAAGGACTGACTATAACGGTTGAATTGCAAGGAATGTTTCAGAAAAACTAAAGACTTGCGTCCACCGCTTTTCGCACACTGCCATGCATCTCCAGCTGTGCTTTGGCATCCTCATAATCAAGTCCAGTTTCCGCCATCACCATTTTGGTTCCTCTGTCAACTAGCTTGTCGTTGCTTAGTTGCATATCTACCATTTTGTTGCCTTTCACTTTTCCAAGTTTCACCATTACCGAAGTGGTAATCATATTTAGCGTAAGCTTCTGAGCAGTACCGGCTTTCATTCTGGTACTTCCAGTCACAAATTCGGGGCCTACAACAACTTCCACAGGGAAGTCGCTGACGTGAGAAACTGGCGAATCTGGATTGCACGTTACGCAGCCCGTTGCAATGCCTTTTTCTTGGCACATGAGCAAGCCGCCAATGACATAGGGTGTGCTGCCAGAAGCCGCAATGCCCACCACGAT
>Ga0257120_1001758_pt1 | contig 13803 bp, 13 predicted proteins | sample SI106_10metaG_FD_190153 | JGI IMG/M metagenome (GOLD analysis project Ga0257120, IMG submission 190153) | Marine microbial communities from Saanich Inlet, British Columbia, Canada - SI106_10 | ecosystem: Environmental > Aquatic > Marine > Inlet | place: Canada: British Columbia | collected... | reverse complement strand
AGCCTTGCTGTATGAGCGTTTTTTTTTGAAAAGTCTTAGTTTCTACACCCTACTACAAAACCCAAACATACCTTTGCTTCAGGCAAATGAAGCCTTGATTTTACGATGGCGGCATTCCTTTATTATATAACACTTCCACTCCTCTACTTAATATCATTTCTTCCATTTAGGATGATGTATGGTTTGTCAAATTTCATTTTCATCATTCTTTATCACGTTTTTGGTTATCGCAGAAAAGTGGTCATGATGAACTTGTCAAACTCATTTCCAGAAAAGTCAGAGTCCGAGTTAAAGATTATCGAAAAACGATTCTATCGTTACTTCTGTGACCTGATCCTAGAAACCATAAAAAGCTTGACCATTTCTGAATCGGAGTTAAAGAAGCGCCTGTCTTTCGAAGATTTAGAAGTTTTCAAAAAATACCATGCTAAAAATCAAAGCATAATCATTGTGATGGGTCACTGGGGCAATTGGGAACTGGGCGGAGCGCGATTCGCCTTAGAGCCTCTGCATCGCTTGTTCGTGATTTATCATCCTCTTAAAAACAAACATTTCAACGGCCTAGTATATCACATGCGAACTCGGCTAGGAAATGGCCTCTACGCCATGAAAGATACCATTCGAGGAATGATTAAGGACCGCGATCAATTAACAGCGACCGCGTTCATAGCAGACCAGACACCATCACCTAAAAATGCATACTGGATGGAGTTTCTTAATCAAGACACCCCCGTTTTTACGGGTACTGGAAAGATTGCGATCAAAATGAAATATCCAGTTGTTTATGTGGGCATAAGAAGAGTAAAACGTGGCTACTATAGCATCTCGCTAGAAGACCTTGTTCCCGACCCAAGTAAGCTAAATGCAGATGAGATATTAGCTACCTTTACCAAACGTTTGGAAAAGGATATAAAATCGCAACCCGAGACTTGGTTGTGGACTCACAAGCGTTGGAAGCATAAACGAGAAAAACAAGCGTCTTAAGCGTATCGAACGGAAAGAAAAAGAATTGATTTTGGCAACTAAGAAGTTTGCCACAGAGGATAGATTCAAGAGTTGGTTATATACAATCTCAACGCTCTTGTTCCTAGTCCTATCATTCTTTGGTGCTCTATACTCCTTCCATATTGCAATTAGAATCATTTGCTCCCTTTTGACTAGTCTTTTGCTTTTACGAATGTTCATGCTCTATCATGACTTTCTGCATAAGGCCATTTTAAAACGAAGTAGAATAGCACGAGCAATTTTCACCATCTACGGACTCTACACTTTGAATCCGCCTAGTATCTGGAAGCGCTCACATGATTATCACCACAAGCACAATTCAAAGCTACACACCTCTAATATTGGTTCCTTTCCCATTTTGACTAAAGAAGCCTTTTTGGAATTAACAAAAAGTGAGCGCACAAACTATCTCTTCATTCGGCATCCACTCACCATTGCTGCAGGTTACATTTTCGCCTTTATGTGGGGCATGTGTATGCTTTCCTTGATTCGAAACCCAGGCAAGCATTGGGATTCGGCTCTAGCGCTCATCTTTCACTCTGGAATTGTAATAAGCATATTCATCTCATTTGGATGGCTGTCTTTATTACTCGCCTTTCTTATTCCAGCTATTATTTCAAGTGGCATCGGTTCATACCTGTTTTACGCGCAACACAACTTTCCTACAAGCACATTTGAAGATAAGGAGAATTGGACCTACACAAAGGCAGCGCTTCAATCGTCAAGCTATATGAAGATGAATCCTGTGATGCAATGGTTTACAGGCAGTATTGGATACCATCATATCCATCACATCAACGCATTAATCCCCTTCTACCGGTTGAAAGAAGTGCATCAAGCATTTCCGGAGTTTCAGGCTGCAAAAACCACATCAATGAATCCAATTGAAATGTGGCGTTGCATGCAAATCAAGGTTTGGGACGCAGAACAAAATCGAATGTTGAAATTGAATGAGATTTCATAATTCGATCTACAAAAAGACCTTTATTACTTGTTGGTTTGCCGCTTAAAGCGCAATACCTTTCTTTTGGCAGCATATGACAACTAAAGTTGACTACTTATGGTAGGCCTATATTCAATGGTTACAATCATTGTAATAGGAGTGGTTACATGGGCAGCTGGTTTTGGATATAGCCTAGATCTGCGCCTGTCTCTAGTAAATGTGTGGCAAAACTGTCACGTAGGGTTTTTAAGCTCGCATCTTTTTGGATACCTGCTTTTCACATGGCGGGTCTCATTACAGCTTGCTTAAACGATTGAACGTATTCCGCTCTGTTCAACTGGTCTAAGTAAATCTCGAATGCCCTTTCTATCAATTTATTTTTGGGAAGCCAACTCATTCTCAGCGTTCCATTTGCCCATCTCCGCGTCTAAGAACTCATCAAACAAAAACTTATAGTCATCACCCATTTCTCCCAAATCATTATTCAAGTAAGCAATGCGCAAATTATTTGTTAATATTCGACTCTGCACACCATGTAAGGCCTGAAAAATCAAATATGCAATAGCTGATTCCTCATCTCCGATTGATGACTGAACCTCTTCAACATAGATGTCATTGCGCTTCATCATGTCTCTTATCATATCAACCTTAACTTTTATTAGCTCCTCATCCTTTTTACTCCCCTTTTTCAATTCTAACTTCAGCTCGGTTTCCAATCTATTTATTTCAAAAAGATTGGAATAAATTACTGATAATGAAAGCCTTATGTCGGACAGCATGGCGTCCTGGTTGTTTATTTCAGATGAAGTACTGTCCATTTTGGACTTCATAACCGTCATCTCTGTTTTGAGCTCCTCATTATTCCCGCAAGAAATAAGCATAAATAATTATGGCGTAAAAACTAAAAGGCGTGGATTTCTAATAGGAATAAAGTGTCTTTAACAAAAAGACTAAGCACATTGACTTATAACACGATTTCTTTTAAGACCAGTAATCTTTGATAAGTACATTTGACCTCATGGTAAAAAGCTTATCCATTCTCACCTTGATTCTAGTATCGCTTGGCTGCTTTGCCCAAGAAGAAAAGCTAGTCTATCAATTCGACATTAAGGAAGAAATAGCGGCACCGATATGGCGTAAAGTACAGCTAGCAATGGACGAAGCGCATGAATTAGAAGCTGACGCAATAGTCATAAACATGAACACCTATGGTGGCGCAGTGGACGCGGCAGACTCTATTCGAACCAGAATATTACGGTCTGATATTCCTGTATATGTATTAATCGAAAATAACGCAGCCTCGGCTGGTGCCTTGATCTCCATTGCCTGTGATAGCATATTCATGAAATCGGGCGCAACCATTGGCGCAGCCACAGTGGTAAATCAAAACGGAGAAGTACAAGCAGAGAAAATTCAAAGTTATTTCCGAGAAAAAATGAGAGCCACCGCAGAGGCTAGCGGCCGCGATCCAGATATAGCAGAGGCAATGGTGGATGCAGACAAGGAAGTGGAAGGCGTGTCCGAAAAAGGAAAAATCGTGACGCTAACTGCAAGCAAAGCAATCGAACTAGGTTTTTGTGAAGGAGAATATGAGAGTGTAAATCAAGTACTCAAACACTGTGGAATTACAGATTACACCATCGAGAAGCAAAAGCTCACCACGATTGATGAAATCATCGGTATCTTAATAAATCCGGCACTCAGCGGAATTCTCATCTTAGTGATTTTTGGGGGCATCTACTTTGAGCTGCAGTCTCCTGGAGTTGGATTTCCATTGGCCGCAGCGATAATAGCCGCACTACTCTACTTCATGCCATTGTATCTTGAAGGCTTAGCAGATAATTGGGAGATTCTGCTTTTTGTTGTGGGCATTGTCCTCATTGGGTTAGAAGTATTCGTGATACCGGGATTTGGCATAGCAGGAATAGCTGGAATCACACTAGCGTTTGCAGGACTAACACTCAGTCTAGTTGGTAACGTAGGTTTTGATTTTGAACCGGTTCGTCCTGGAAGATTCGTGGAAGCAGGGCTGATTGTGGTTCTATCAGGTAGCGCCTCTATTTTCGGCTCATTATTCCTTGCCGTTAGGTTGTTCGAATCAGGCGCATTATCCCGATTAGTATTAAATGCTGATCAAAAAAAGGAAGACGGTTACATTGGCACATCGACAACAGAATTTGACTTAATCGGTTCGATCGGAATAGCCTATACAGATTTAAGACCTTCTGGCAAGGTTGAAATCGATGATGAATTGCATGACGCCACCTCTAATTCAAGCTTCATTGAAAAAGGAAGTAAAGTGAAGGTGATTGACTACTCAACCACACAGTTAAAAGTCCGAGCCATAGATTGATGAAGTATCTCGCTGTTGTTATTACACTTATGTTGCTCAGTATTGGATTGATGGCGCAGAGCCGACACCAAAAGAGACCAGCTAAATTCTTGGCTGCAGGAGACACGGTGAAAGCGATAACCATATTGAACAAGAAAATTGCTAAGTTTTCTGATGATGCTGACTTGTATTTATATCGAGGTAAAATCAAACTTAACAGAAATGATTTAGGAGCTGCAATGGTCGATTTCAACACCTTCTGCAGTCTCAATGGAACCTGCGGAGAAACGGCATATCTCAAAAGCTGGATTTTATACCAACAAGGAAACTACAAGGGCGCGATTACACAATTATCTGATGTCACAAGGAAACAACCTTCATCAACGGCTTATCTGTACCTAGGGTTAAGTCATCTTAAAGTGACGAATTATGGACCTGCATTTGGAGCATTTGAGCGCTCCATAGAATTGGACCCAAAAAACTACAGCGCAGTTTATAACGCTGGGCTGGCGGCTTACAAAAACGAAGACCCATCTTCAGCCATTAAATATTTCGAAATAGCGACTAACCTTCTTCCCTCCGATTTTGATGCTTGGTTTGGCCTAGGCTTAGCTTTGAATGCATCTCAAGCTTTTGAAGAATCTAATAAGGCTCTTAGACAAGCTTTAGCAGTTTCGCCAGGCGATGGTAGTTCTCTATTCAATATTGGGGTAAATTATTTCGAACTAGACCACCAAGATCAAGCTTGTAAATATTGGACAAGAGCCCAAGAAGTAGATAACCTAGCTGCTACTCCTTCACTGGAGAGGCATTGCCAAGTGAAAGAAGCCACAGGCCACTAAAAGTTAGCATCCCGTTTATCAGCAAGAGTTCAAAGCCGATCTTGTAGCCATTGAACCAGATGGCAGCATTGTCTTGTAAAACATAACTAAGTACTGGCGCAACGATGCAGACAACTGGAACCCCTTTATCTTGCGTGTGACGCTTTGTAAACATCCCAAATGCATACAGACCCAATAGCGGTCCGTAGGTATAGCCAGCGACCTTAAACAAGCCAGAAACCACACTCTCATCATTGATTGCATTGAAAATGACAATTACTACAAACAACAAAACGGTAAAACCAATATGAACTAGCTTTCTAGTGCCACGATCACCCTCTTTCGGATTCTTTTCCATGTTTAAAAAATCCACACAAAACGAGGTAGTAAGAGCCGTCAACGCACTATCTGCACTCGAATATGCCGCTGCCACTAAGCCAATGACGAACAAGACTCCAGCAAACAATCCTAGCTCCCCGCTGAGTGCCAAGGCAGGAAATAACTTATCCGCAGTGGCACTTGGATCGAATCCAATGGAGTCACGAAATAAGAACAAGATGGCACCTAGACTGAGGAAAAGAATATTGGCAAAGACCAAAACCACGCTGAACCAAAACATGTTCTTCTGCGCTTCCTTAATGGATTTACAGCTGAGATTCTTCTGCATCATATCTTGATCTAAACCAGTCATAGCAATGGTTATGAACATGCCAGCCAAAAACTGCTTCACAAAATGCCGATCGCTATTCCAGTCGTCCCAAAAAAACCATTGTGAATATCCTACGTCAGAAATGGCCGAGCTCATTCCAACAAAGTCCCAATCCATCTTATCCTTTATCACCCATATTGTAGCAAATGCAGCCAGCAACATAGCAGCAGTTTGCAGGGTATCTGTCCAAATAATGGTTTTTATTCCGCTCTTGAACGTGTAGACCCAAATGAGCAAAACCGCAACTAACACAGCAACCCAAAATGGTAATCCAAGTTTCTCAAACACAGCAAGGTGTAATGAAATGGCAACTAAAAACAACCTAAATGAAGCGCCAATGACACGAGATAACAGAAAATAAAAAGCCCCCGTTTTATAGCTCCAAAAACCAAAACGCTGATCTAAATAGCCGTAAATAGAGGTTAGATTTAACTTGTAGTAAAGCGGCATCAAAATAGCTCCAATAACGAGATATCCAGCTAAGTATCCCATAACCATTTGCATGTAGCTGAATTGATTAGTAGCGACCCAACCTGGAATAGAGATAAAGGTTACTCCACTTAAAGAAGCACCGATCATTCCGAAGGCAACGATGTACCAGGGTGATTCTTTTTTACCAATAAAAAACGCCTGATTAGAATCGTCTTTACCTGCGAGAAATGATATCAGAATCAAAACTCCGAAATACAAAACGATAATCCAGATTACTGTTTGCGGACTCATAACACAAATTAAATGGGTGCATTAGCTTCTAATACATCTTACGCCTTGACTTGTCAACAAGAAGACATTATTAGAATTTAGCAGGCAGCGTATCAATAGTAACCCCAATCAAACGCCCCTCTTCTACTTTAAATCCAAACTTTAATTCTCGCTCCAGGATGTCAAAACCATCTCTAGTGGCAAATACATTAAATGATCCATTGGCTGGCCTGCCGCTCCAATAGCCAGCATAGCTATGGTTTTCCTCTCCCTTTTCTAAATGAGACACAAATGTTAAATCTTTAAATAGCTTCAACTGTATTACCTCACCATCTAGATTAAAATCATAGTTATAAACGGGTGAATTGCAGGCGGAGCAAAGTATTATGCTAATAAAAAAGAAAAGATATCTCATGATTGACGGAGCTTAACCAGTTTATTTATCAGCCTCAATCTTGTCGCAAGAAGTGATTTAATTAACTCTAGATTTGAAATAACTAACCACTGCCATCGGATGTATTTACCAGTTTGAATCGTCCATTTATACCAGAGCATGGCAAACCTCCCGCAGCTGTAGCCAAGAACAACACTTAGCACGAACGCTAGCCATACCGCTATAAATTGAGATTCGATTACCCATAGAATGATGTACCAAACGAGGTATACCGCAAGTCCAGAAGCAAACCCGAGAGATCCAGCAAATGCAGAGTTAAGCTGACCCTGAGCGTCTTTCTTGGTGACCTTACCTTTAAAAAAGTGCTTATAGACTCCCTGTGCCATTAGAAATGGAATCAAATTAAATATCGCACCAATGACGAATAATGGCAAGCTAATTATCAGTCCAACAGCCTTCAAAAAAGCCAAAAATCCTGACTCTTCAAATGGGTTATATTGTCTAAACCCTATTGCCTCAAATGTTTCGATATAGGATCGCAATTCGGTTGCTACGACCTTCGCATCTTCGGGTTTATTTGTCGTGATCTGATTTATTTCATTTACAATTTGCTTTCGAATCCTGAACTCTTCAGCAACATCACCCTCTGCTACTCCTAGCTCAGATTTCAGAACCCCAGTCATAAGCTTCTTTACATCCTTGATGAATTCGAACTGCTCCAAATCATCTGGATAGTATAGCAAATCAATCATGCGTTGACGAACACGATCGGTCATGGCAACAACCTTCTCTTTGTCGTCATTCCAACTCTTTGATATTAAATCTGAAAAATCGATTGGCTCACCCACGTTCATTACAACGCTGGTTTGAAATCGATGTGAATTGGTGTAATTCAATCCAATTGGAATAATCTTCACCTTTTTCTCGCCCTTCATGAAATCCTCAGCTCCCAGCATAATGCGCACGGCACCCGTTTTAATCTCTCGTACCCAAGGCACAGTAACACTGCTTGCTTCTGGGAAAATTATAACACGCTTACCTTCTGCCAGTGACTCATAACATGCCCGAAACATCTCGTCATTACTAGATTCTGCCTTTTTTTTATCCTTGGCTAACCAAGGACGATAGACGGGTATCATATTCATTTCATTCCTAAACAACCACTGTTGAAACCCGCTTCCAAACCATTCCGCACCAGCTAAAAAATAAACAGACTTTTTCGCACGACTTGCGGCCACAATGGGATCAAACAATGCACTTGGATGGTTGCAGACATAAATAACACCATCCTGCTCTAGATTCTCAGTACCAATGACATCAATGCGCTTGAAATAGGCATTAAGCGAAAACGTTATAACCGGTTTTAATAATTGATAGAGCATTTGACCCGAAAATATCATTTATCAAGAAAGCAGCGTTTAATCTCTGAATCTTTAGATTGCCATTTATGAAATCGAAAGAAGAAATTATTGCCAATTGGCTGCCTCGATATACAGGAACTCAACTTAAAGACTTCTCGAAATACGTTTTACTGACCAACTTTGATAACTATGTAGAGCGATTTGCGGACAAACACAAGGTGAAAGTCACTGGTAAAGACAAAGCCATGCGCAATGCTACAGCAGACGGTGTTAGCATCATCAATTTTGGAATGGGCAGCCCGAACGCAGCGACCATCATGGACTTGCTTTCTGCTATTGAGTCGAACGAAATAAAAGACTGAAATCAGGCTGAATGAAAGAGCAGATGTCTTAATTTTTTCAGAAGATGAATAAGAAGTTAACCTACAACACATGTTACGATGGAACTGTCGTGGAAGGAACAATTACCAAATTAGGAAAATGGGAGTTAGAAATAGAATCACGCCCCCTAAGATGATTCGATGCTTGTGGTTTGAGCTTTCAGTTTTTAGGTGGTTTTGAGGAATAATTGATCTTTTTTGAATGCTTTTGAGTCAAAGAGAGCAAAAAAATAGTCGAAACGAGGTGAAAATGATGCGTTTTGGGTTGAAATGAGTTTTCCTAAACCTGAGGCATATCTTCCTCGGTTAATTCAGCCACCTCAGAGCCTCTTAGATAGGTTAAGTAGACCTTCTCAAGCCGAAGAAGCACTTCCGTAGATAGATCTGCTTTGGTTTTTCGCTTCATTCACGATGTCTTTTTCTAAAGGAATTTCGGACTTTTCGAGTTCACGGATTACTTTATAAAAGTCATGGCCGGTATACTTATTGTCCTTTATCTTGGCTGGGTCTAATCCTAGAGTAGGAGCAATTGAAAGAACATGTTCGTGATGTTCTTGGTTCGGGAACGATTTTGTGATTTTTGTTTTCGCCTCATGTAATCCATGTAGATGTAATTGTAATTCTATTTTCACTGGATAACCGGTAATATTATCTGTTTCAATAATGAAAATTACATCTTTATAGTTCAGGTTTTCACTCAATTGTGCTTCTGTTACTTTAAAGCGATCCTTAATCTCGATGACCGTATGACTACTCATCTTTTCAATGAGATCTTGAGCTGCTTTTATTCCATCGACCGTGTGGAATATAAAGCTAGCCCTAATTACGTCTTTTATTCTTCCAATATCTCCTCCGTACTTGTCCTCTTCTTTGGTTTTCATACGGGCGTAGTTCTTCAATGGTGCCGCATGAACCTCACCACCAGTGACATTCCCTATTTGTTGTAAAAAGGCATCGTATTTTTTACCGTTAAGCAGCTGAACTTCGATGCCCTCGGCTAATTTTTTAACTTTTGAGCCACCTTTGGCGATCATTTCAATCTCATGTTGAATCAAAGGCATGGTTAAGAGTTGATCTATGTCTCCACCACTTACACCTTTTTTTATCATTTTCGAGCGGCTCTCACTTTCTAGTTTGGCTTTTTTTACTGGGTATCCTTCAATGCCTTCAACATTAATGCTTTTGATAACAGAAACGAATAACTGTTGGTTTTCGGGAGCACCGCCTTGTGCTTCTTCCAGCGCAGCCTCGTTTTCTTCTCGTTGAATAGTGTTGTCGGTCGAGTTGTTGGTGAGAAATTCCTCTTTGGTTACGTCCATAGCCTTACCCGAAGCTTTTTTATCAATAGCGTTAATGGCATCCATATCTGAAAGTGAAGGACTCATATCTTTATCCTTAGCCATTTGGATGGACGCTTTATTAGAAGCCATACTCTTGAGTGATTCAAGCGCCTCGGCGCGAGGATTGTTATTAGCAATTTCTTGCAGTTTCCTTTGGATAGTGGCCTCGGGACGATTATTCTTTAAGGGCTTCGAAGACTTCTTCGAGACTTTTTTCTCCTGAGATCCTAAGGCAGGTTTTGGTGTTTCTTTCTCCTGTTGAATTTGATTTTCTTGGCCCACATTGCAGAGCTATAAGTTTTTACTTTAACCTCCAAATTTTCATCCTACCTCCTGCAGTGGGAATACATTTTTAAGACCCTCAAGGGGCTAATTAGATCGGAGGAATTCCTTAATATATAGGGTCTCTATTTAGAATCCTCTCTGTTTTGTTTTGAATAAATAGTTATAAACATGCTTAGACTCTAGCTACCCCGCTAACAATACCCCACAAAAAAGAAAACCGATTTAGAACAACCCTCCCCCTAATACATGCGGTCGCATTACTCACTAATCGGGCTTTTCAACTTCTTTTTCAACTGCTAACTCATTAAGGTCAGGATGCTTCTTTCGCAATGGTTTGCAGATGATTATTTTGGTAATTTAGTTTTCTATTAAAATATTCAGAAATGAAAAAGAATATAATTCTGAAAGTTTCCTCCAAAAGCTGTTTTGTTCTTAGGTAAATGTGGAGGCCTCAAATCGAAAAGTAGCATTGGTGCTTTCATTTTGCCCCTTGCTGGAATTCGCGGAGAAGGAACCTCCAACGATTACTTCCCTCCTGAAGTACCCGCACTACCCGCTTTCACCTTGCAGCGTTCTGTTTCATCAACCATTCGCGACAAGGGTCTAGATTATTGGACGGGCACTGTTTACACCACTAACCGAAGGGTTTGGGAGCATGATGAAAAGTTCAAGGAATACCTGAGAACAATTAGAGCCATGGCAATCGATATGGAGACCACCACGCTCTTTTCAGCTGGATTTCACAATCACATACCCATAGGCGTATTATTACTCGTTACGGATCAACCTATGGTTCCTGAAGGCGTTAAAACTGATATTAGCGACAAGAGCGTGACCGAAAAGTATGTGGATTCTCACATTCAAATTGGAATAGACGCATTGAAGGAAATTAGAGAGGAAGGTCGTTCTGTGAGACATTTAAGGTTTGAATAAAATTGATTGCTTCAAAAGATATTGTCCAATCATTATCGAATGAGCGATCTAACGCCAACATTCAAAACTTAGTTGAACTCATAGACAAAGAAGGACTGAACTTTATTGAGTTTTTTGCTGAAGTGGATCGTCAAAAGCACCCTGTGAAATGGCATATGACTTGGTTGCTCAAGCATTTCATTGAAAAACACCCCGAAGTGGGCCGATCAATACAACTATCCATTTGGAAACTACTAAAAGCAACTTCCAACCAGAGCATGCTTCGCGATCTTTGGCGTTGTATGTCGCACATTGAAATCAACGATGAAATTTCAGGAGAGGTTTATGCTGCTGCCACGGGAACATTCACATCTCAAAAGCATGCAATTGCTGTCAGAGCTCATTCACTAGAATGTGCTTGCAAAATCGATAAGCCTTATCAAGAATTAAGAGATGGAATGTTACTATTCCTTAAGCCTCTAAAAAATGATGACAGCGCAGGAATGCGATCTAAGTCCAAAAATTGGCTCCGCGCTTTTTCAGACTAAGGTGCCTCTTCAGCAATCTCGCAAACGCATCTAAAGCCAACAGTGGCAGAAGCCTTTTCTAACTTCATTTTTTGGGAGACATCCTCAGACACATGCGTATTCCACGCTCCACCAACATGGGTGTTTTTTTCTAACAACCATTCGCTCATATTGCCTTTTACATTGTACATATCATATTGGTTAGGCCAATAGCTTTCAGCTGGAGCAGTGATATCTGCATTATCGTTTAGCTTGTCTGCTGCATCTATCTTGTCGCCACTTCCACGTTTCATATTGAATCGAGCCATGCCTTGATATTTGCGCTTTCCCTCATCTCCAATCAGGAATGTCTGCTTCGATACATCCTCATACACCAACAACCATTCTTCATATGTTGGTAGGCGATAATTGAAAAACATGGGAGCCTGATCTAATTTCCCTTGAATTTCCAATGCCTCTTTAACCCTCTCTGTGCGCCAGCTGCAGAAATCACTAGCTTGTTTCCATGTAATCCCCACCACAGGATAGTCCCTATACGCTTCATGTTTCAAATAATATTTCACATATGGATCATTGTAACTCAGCTTATCGCGCCAGACCAAAGTATCTGGATATATCGATGTGTATTGCGGTGAATCGGCACCATAAATCTTCTTTGTCCACCTCAGGTATTCAAGCCACCACAGGTTTGTTGCCTCCGTTTGATCATAATACAAGTAATCGGAGATCTTGGTTACACCCGGGAGGATTTTGGTGTAATCGGTTGGCTTCTTTTCGAATGAAAATAAAACGGTGACACAGGCAAAAAGGAGAAGGTTGCGAATTATAGCCATGATTGAAGATTAGGTGAATGCTAAACGAAGATAAAGCAATTCAATTGTATGCTCAACGTATTAATACAGAATGGTAAACGCTCCTCTAGACACATTGCTTCTGCCCTTCGCCAGATAGCTCAAACTATAATAGTAAACCCCTTCAGATACTTTTCCACCGTTCACAAATCCGTCAAATCGATCACGTTGATCTGTCGACCGGAAAACGATTTGCCCCATAGCGCGGATCTTCTAAATAAGGCATGCGGTGCATCTCTGAAGCTTCTATTTGAAAACAACCAAACTCCTCGGTGACTTTACCCACCACCCGATAGATGCCGCGTCCGGTGAAAGGAAACGCCTTTGCCACAAGCGGAAAATGTACCGTATCCAAGAAGTAACCTTTCCGATCGATGAAGTTTCCAAAAAACATGGTCTCGCCCCTTGCTGTGTGGGTTTTTCGTGCGGTGACTAAATAACCATAAGCCACTACCGTTTTACCCAAATACTCGGGCACATCTGCCGCCAATATACCGCCCTTCATGCTCCGATTAGTAAGCATAAATGGGTCGCACAGTGGGTAGCCCAATAATTCTATCTGGTCAAAAGCGTCCTCTAGTGGAGCTGTGTACAAATCAGGGAATGTATAGGCTTTGGGTTGCGGAGTAAACAGTCGCGGTTGCACATCCTTTTTTGGCGCTTTACCCAGCAGCAGTAGCGCTTGCCAAGTCAACTCCTTTTTGTTTTTACCTGTGAATCGAAATACACCTGCCTTGACCAACAACTCCAGCTGCTCCACTCCCACCGATACACGATCTATAAAGTCAGCAATGGATGCAAAAGGCGATTCTTCCCTAGCCTTAAGCAACATACCTGCGGTTCGACTATCCAAATCGCGAATGGTATGGAAGCCCAGAATGATGGTTTTCCCCAGCACAATGGTCTTCATTTCACCCCGCAGCAAACAGGGCGCCTCCACCACCGCTCCATGCATCCGCGCTTCGTGTATATACAACTCGGGGCGATAAAACCCACCACCATTATTGATGGTAGCCACCATGTATTCGATGGGATAATAGGCTTTCAAGAAAAGCGTCTGATAGCTCTCTACCGCATAGGAAGCGGAATGCCCTTTTGCAAAAGCGAAATTGGCAAAACTCTCCACCTCAAACCAGACCTTTTTCACCAACTCTTCACCATAACCCTTCTTTCGGCAATTGTCCCAAAACCGTTCTTTCACACGATGAAACTCGTTGCGTTGCTTAAATTTACAACTCATG
>Ga0257120_1001753_pt1 | contig 13834 bp, 10 predicted proteins | sample SI106_10metaG_FD_190153 | JGI IMG/M metagenome (GOLD analysis project Ga0257120, IMG submission 190153) | Marine microbial communities from Saanich Inlet, British Columbia, Canada - SI106_10 | ecosystem: Environmental > Aquatic > Marine > Inlet | place: Canada: British Columbia | collected... | reverse complement strand
TTCAATGGGATGCTTTTTTAATGCCTATTGTATTTAATAAGAACCGTATTTTTCAGCATCAGCAGGGTCAGATTCAATTTGTTTAAAATCTGTTCTTCGATTCATTTGATGTGCTAATTTGCGTCTTCTCTTAGATCGAATTTCTTCAATAAATTGCTGAGACAAAACATCACCTTTAACAAACCCACTTCTGTCTTCTTGTAAAACTAGAGGTTCTGATTCTCCCATACCAATGGCTTCTAGTCGGGTAGCATCTATGCCTTGTTCAATTAAATAGGTAACACAGGCATCGGCTCTCTTTTGAGATAATGCAAGATTAAAATCATCTCCACTTCTAAAATCAGTATGAGAGCGCAATTGAATTCTTAAATCTTCATTAGTTAGTAATACTTCAACTAATTTATCAAGGTCTTTTTTTGCCATTTCTCTTAAATCAGCAGAACCTAAATCGTATTCAATTTGAGGCAATACAATAGGTAATCTATAAACTTTCATTGAGAGGTCTACCGAAATGGTATACAAAAATCCCTCGTCCGTAGATTCAAAATCATGAATTGTTAGATCTTGAGTTGTTACAGTATCGATAATTTCAACATAAGTATCTTTAGTGTAGGTTACTTCATATTCAACACCTTGCTTAATGGCTTCATCACCAAAATTAAAATAACCATCTCTATTTGTTATGGCATCGTATGAAGAACCGTCAGAGCCATCAATATGAATCGATACGCCTTGAAGAGGATCCGTTGATTCTGTATCAACTAGAATACCCTCCATTTTAAACTTAAGATCTGAAAGGTTCACTTCATAAATATCATCTCCACCACGACCACCTTTTCTGTTGGATGTAAAGAAGCCATTCATTGCATCTTTTCCAGAGAAAATAATACCAAAGTCATCAAAAGAAGAATTAATCGGATACTTCATATTTTTCACTTTCCCAAACTGTCCACTTGGTCTTTTGGTTGCTCTAAAAATATCAAAACCTCCCATACCTAAATGACCTTTAGATGCGAAAAATAAAGTTCCGTCTTTATGAACAAACGGAGCGATTTCATGACCTGATGTGTTTACCTCTGGGCCTAAGTTAACAGGATCTGCCCATACGTCACTTCTTTTATTGAATTGCGACATCCAAATATCAAAATCACCATAACCACCAGGCATGTCAGAAACAAAATATAAAGTTTCCTCATCTGGAGATAAGCACGGAAAAATAACCATGTAATTGGAGTCAATTGGAAGCGATAGTTCTTCAGGAATATCCCATTCACCACCTTTTTTAATAGATGAAAAGACACGAGGAACGTGGGCTTCATTTTTTTTCATGATGGCACGATTAAAGTACATAAGATTACCTCGCTCATTTAAACTAACAGCACCTTCATCGAACTTGGTATTTATAATATCATCGGTCTCTAAATAATCTCCAAGAGACAAAGGCTCAGACCACTTTGGCTTTGCCTGTTTCTTGTTTTTGTTACCACGTTTTTTCTTGCTTTTCTCCACTTCAGACACCCAAACATCAGTGAAATACTGACCTGTTTGTTTACTTATTTTCTTACCCTTAACACCTTTCCTTGCTGTTGTGAATAACAAAAGACTGAAATCGTTCTTTCCGAATGCAGGCATTCTATCATCATTCTTAGAGTTGATACCTTTCATATTTGTAACGGCATAACGAGTTGGATTCTCAGTCCACTCAATAGCTACCTCACAGGCTTCAATTGCTTCTTGAGACCTTAAGTCTCCCGGAACTTTCTCATTATACAAACCAAAAGTTTTAATAGCATCCTCAAATTTTCCTAAATTTCTTTGCATCATTGCTAAATACAAAAGAGCAATAGGGTCATCGTAGCGCATCTTTATCGCACGCTTGTAATAACTTTCTGCCTGTCTATAGTTCCCTATTTTACGGGCACACTCTGCCAATTTAAAACTCATTTCAATTTTTTGAGATCTATCAGAAGATTTTGAATAAGCTCTCTTAAAATGAATCATTGCTTTATGAAACTCGTATTGATCGTAGGCAATTTCAGCTTTTTTTAACTGCTTACCTTGGGCTAATGAATTAAAATTGAACGCTAAAGAAGCAATTAGGAGTAATACTATTTTTGTTAATCTCATTGGATTGAGTTAATGAGTTATTAGTTTGGCTTTCGATACAAATTGTGTGCAAAGATTGCTAAAATAACTAAAATATTAGCAACTAAAAAACATACTGTGTAGAAGCGTAAAGAACAAATCAAAAAAATTGAACTGAAAACAAAAAAGCACCTTAAAAGGTGCTCTTTTATTTAAAGAATAGTATAGCTATTTAATATCTGCTTGCGATACTGTTTTAACAATTCTCGATGCAATTTTATAGGGATCACCATTTGAGGCTGGACGTCGATCTTCTAACCAACCTTTCCATCCTTGCTCTACTGTAATGATAGGAATTCTTATGGATGCACCTCTGTCAGAAACACCATAACTAAATTCGTCTATAGATGCCGTCTCATGTAAACCCGTCAAGCGCATTTCATTAAACTCTCCATAAACAGCCATATGCTCTTTTACAACTGGCCTAAATGCTTCGCATACTTTTTCATAAACTTCTTTAGACCCGCAAGTTCTTAGTAAGGTGTTAGAAAAATTAGCATGCATTCCCGAACCATTCCAATCTCCAGCTACAGGCTTTGGATGATATTCAATGTAGTAACCATACTTTTCGGTTAGCCTGTCTAACAAATAGCGAGCAACCCAAAGTTCATCACCTGCTAATTTTGCCCCTTTTGCAAACAATTGAAATTCCCATTGCCCTGAGGCAACTTCTTGATTAATTCCTTCAAAGTTTAAACCTGCTTGAATGCATAAATCAGCGTGTTCTTCAACAAAATCTCTTCCGTGGGTATTTCTACCTCCTACTGAGCAATAATACATCCCTTGTGGGCCAGGAAAACCGCCAATAGGAAACCCTAATGGAAGCTGAGTGTCCGTATCCATGATAAAATACTCTTGCTCAAATCCAAACCAAAAGTCATTGTCATCATCCAGTATGGTAGCACGTGCGTTAGATACGTGAGGTGTTCCGTCAGAATTTAAAACTTCTGTCATTACCAAATAAGCATTTTCGCGCTCTGGATCAGGGAAAATTGCAACAGGCTTAAGCAAGCAATCTGAAGAACCACCTATAGCTTGTCTGGTAGAACTTCCATCGAAAGACCACATTGGGCATCCTTTTAATGTACCGTCAAAGTTTTCTACAACCTTTGTTTTACTTCTCATGTTTTGAGTAGGATAATATCCGTCTAGCCAGATGTACTCGAGTTTTGTTTTCATAACAATGAAATAGAGTTTTAAATTAGCTACAAATATAAACTCATTATTTGATAGATGTAAAATTTACAACTAAAATTTTACAATTTAAATCGTACACAATCAAATGAATATCAGAATAAAAACAATATATATATTGTGTAGACCATGAGCAAGACAAGGCCTTCAACTCTTCCAAAATAGTCTTTCTTAAACAAGAACATCAAGGGGTAAAGCAAAACTGAAATTCCAAGCATCCACCAGATGTCATTCGTTAATAGACTTTGATCTAGCACTGCTATAGGTTTTACCATAGACGTAATTCCTAACACAGCCAAAACATTAAAAATATTAGAGCCAATAAGATTACCAATAGACAAATCCTTTTGTTTTTTTAATGCAGCTATTATCGAGGCTGCTAATTCAGGAACAGAGGTGCCGAAAGCTACAATAGAAACAGATATAATACGCTCACTTAATCCTATTTCTCTTGCCAAACCACTAGCGCCATTAACTAAAAAGTGAGACCCAAAATAAAGACATGTCCCCCCAGATACAAGGTAAAATGAAAGTTTAAACAAAGAAATAGAATCCACATTAACCTCTTTACTAAGGTCCTCTTGCTTCCTAGATTTTTGTATTAAATATAGCGTAAGTATACAAAGCATGACAATAAAAACAAAGCCTTCCCATGCCTCTAGTAATGCATTCGTAAATAAGAATATTGCAAACAACACACAAGCCGTTAGCATTACGGGAATATCAAATTGATACAACCGTTTCTTAAAACTCAATGGATATACTAAAGCTGTCAAGCCTAAAACTAAAGAAATATTGGCAATATTTGACCCAATCACATTACCTATAGCCATATCAGGATGGCCAGTTAAAGCAGAATATACACTTACAATAAGCTCGGGTGCAGATGTAGTAAAAGACACTACAGTTAAACCAATTACAACCATAGAAACTCTCATTCTTATAGCTAGAGCTATTGAACCCTTAACTAAAAAATCTCCTCCAACTATGAGAAGTACAAGTCCTAAAACCAAATAGAAAATATCCAAAATTTAGTTGTCTATAGATTTCTTAACACCTCTCTTTACTGATTGTGCTAAACTTTCAATTTCCTTAAGATCACTTTGAACATCTGATGAAATACTGTCCACGCTTTTAGAACTGGCATGAATTTCTTTTTTAACATCGTTGCTTGCATCTTTAATCTTTCGAATTGCACGACCAGCAGACCTAGCAAAACCTGGGATTTTGTCCGGACCAAAAAGGAGCAGAAAAACAAAAGCAATGAGGACAAACTCTCCTGTACCTAAAAAATTTAAAAATAAAAATGAATTTACCATTAGGCTAAAATAAAAAAAGTCCTGCGATTGCAGGACTTTCTTAGCATACTAAATAAAAATTATTTTTCAGTTTCTTCCTTTAAAGTATCAACCATAATAGGTGTAGCAATAAACAATGAAGAGTATGTACCTACTACAACTCCAATCATAAGGGCAAACATAAAGCCACGAATTACCTCTCCACCAAATACAAATATTACAAACAACACAAAGAAGGTTGTAACAGATGTGTTTATTGTTCTACTCAACGTACTGTTAAGCGCGGCATTAACGATGTCATGTGTAGTACCTTTCTTTTTAGAGAAATATTCTCTTACTCTATCAAAGACAACAACAGTATCGTTTAATGAGTAACCAATTACGGTAAGAATTGCGGCTATAAATGCCTGATCAATCTCTAACGAGAAAGGTAATTTTCCGTAAAAAATAGAGAAAATAGACAATACAATTAGTACATCATGGAATACCGCAGCAACTGCACCTAAGGAGTAAGACATCTTACGGAATCGAATTAAGATGTACATAAAGATTACAATAAGAGAGAATAAAACCGCCCATAGCGCAGATTGTTTAATATCATCTGCAATTGTAGGCCCTACAAGTTGAGAACTCATAACTTCATAATTCATTCCTAAGCTAGACAAACCTTCAGCTAATTTAGCATCTACCAATTCATCAGAACCTTTTTCATCTATCATGAATTTGGTTGTAATTTTAACCTGATCAGCTTTACCAAAAGTTTTCACTTCTGGAGCTGTCTCAAAAGGAGTCGCTAATGAAGAACGAACCTCTTGAGTAACAACATCTTGATCAAAACGAACAACAAATGTACGCCCACCTTTAAAATCAACTCCTTCATTAAGACCTCTTGTAGCAAGAGATGAAACACCTAATACAATTAATAGGGATGAGAAAATATAGGCTGTCTTGCGTTTTGCAATAAATGCAAAGTTGTTGTTCGCAAACCAGTTCTCCGTCATTTTAGATGCAAACTTAATTGGTTTTTTAGAAGCCATTTTAGATTCAAAAACTAAACGAGTAAGGAAAATTGCAGCAAACAAAGAAGTGATAATACCAATAATTAAGGTAGTTGCAAAACCTTTAATTGGTCCCGTACCAAAAGTATACAATATAACACCCGTTAATAAGGTGGTTACATTGGCATCTATTATGGCTGCATAAGCATTATTGTAACCATCCGAAATAGCAAGACTCATTCCTTTACCAGCTCTTAACTCTTCACGAATACGTTCGTAGATAAGAACGTTTGCATCTACTGCCATACCTATCGTAAGAACAATCCCTGCAATACCAGGTAAAGACAATACTGCACCTAATGAGGAAAGAACTCCAAATATGAATAAGATGTTTAACACCAGAGCGAAATTCGCAGCCAAACCAGCAGTTTGGTAATAAAAGATCATGTAAACAAGTACAATCAATAAAGCAATAGCAAACGATGTAAACCCTGAACTAATTGCTTCGGCACCTAAAGAGGGCCCAACGATCTCAGATTGAATTATTTTTGCTGGGGCAGGTAATTTACCCGCTTTTAAAATATTCGATAAATCTTCTGCTTCTTCAACTGTAAAGTTTCCTGAGATACTTGAACTACCATTTGGAATAACATCATTTACTGTTGGAAAAGAATAAACATAATTATCCAAAACTATAGCTACCTGACGGTCAATATTGTTCTCCGTTAACTTTTTCCATTTCTTTGCACCTTCAGCATTCATCCGCATGCTTACATTAACAGATCCTGTTGGATCAATTTGCGAGTTTGCATCAACAATAACGTCTCCACCTAATTGAGGCGCATCGTCTCTATTTGATTTGATGGCAACATACTCCAATCCTACCTCTTCTCCTTCTACTTCTAGAGGTTTAGCAGACCACAAGAATTTTGTATTTCTTAAATCTCCAGTTAGTAAAGCGCGAATATCTGCTCTACTCATTAATGCATTTACTTTAGCAGTATCTTCTTCAGATACAACACCTAAACGAGCACCAAAAGCGTATTGAACACCCATTAATTCGAAGAAAGGATTTCCTGCACCTGTATCTGGAAGGTCAAGTGAATCTATACTTAAAGAATCTGTATCAAAAATAGAAGGACTTTCAACTTCTTTCTCTGCCGTAACAATTGTATTTACATTTGTTAAGAACAATTGAAGCTCTTGAACATTGGTAGTCTCCCAAAACTCTAACTGAGCGGTGCTTTGCAACAAACGCTTCACACGTTCGTGATCTTTAACACCAGGAAGCTCAACTAAGATACGACCTTCTTGCTCAAGTTGCTGAATGTTTGGCTGAACTACACCAAACTTATCTATACGAGCACGGAGTACTGAAAAAGCACGATCTATAGCACCCTTTAATTCTTCTCTAACAACAGCAATAACCTCTTCATTCGAAGCGTTGACCTCAAATTTATCAAGCATATTTCTGTGACCGAAAATACGAGGAGAAGACAACAAAACAGTTGTATTATTCGCTGCGTTTACTTCATTAAATGAGGAAACAAAGTCGTCTATGTAATTGTTTTGAGAATCACTTTGCTTTGCATTAGCTTTTGAAATTGCTTCATTAAAAGTAGCATCGGCAGATTTATTTGCCAATATTCTAAGAATATCTCCAACAGATACTTCAAGCGTAACGTTCATTCCACCTTTTAAATCTAAACCTAAGTTTAGCTCTTGCTCTTTACATTCTTTGTAAGAATAGCCAAAATACAATTCTTCAGATGCTATAGAATCAAGATAAACTTGCTCAAGATCATAATCGCCGTTACTGAATGCCTTAGCCTCTTTCTCTACATTTTTAACCATCCATGTAAAGGCCAATTGGTATATACAGATTAGTGCAAATACAATAGCTATAAATTTAGTAAATCCTTTATTACGCATATTAAGTTTATTTTAGTGTCCTTTATTTAGGGCTGACAAATATAAACTTTCAATAAAAAAATACCAATTTATTTAAGTTTATTATAGTTTAACTTCGGCACAATTCTTGTAAATTTGAAAATAACACTGATTCTACATACCATCATGAAGTATTTGATTCCTATTTTTCTTTTGAGTATCACCTATTTTAAAAGCTATTCACAGCAATCATTTCAACAATCACAAAGCATTAAAGTAAAAAAAAATGGAACTGACTTAATTAATCCGTGGGCTGGCGGTGCGAATGTCCCGCAACTATCATCTATTGACCTAAACAAGGACGGAATTCTAGATTTAATTATTTTTGATAAAAACGGTGATCAAATAAATTGTTTTACAAACAACGGAACACCTGGTCAAGTTGATTATCATTACACCCCAGAATACAATACCTGTTTCCCAATACTTGAAGATTGGGTGTTACTAAGGGATTTCAATTGTGATGGCGAAATGGATATTTTCACCTATAATAATGGTGGAATTCGTGTGTACAAAAACGTAAACAACAACGAACTTCTTAGTTTTGAACTTGTAGAAACCATTCGCACAAATCGCGGTTCTGGACCAACTAATTTATATGTGAGCTCTGTAGACATACCTCACATTGGCGACTTGGATTTTGACGGTGATCTCGACATACTCACCTTTAGCATCATTGGCAACAATGTGGAATGGCACAAGAACAACTCCATAGAAGAATTTGGAGATTGTGACAGTCTCTACTTTACACTAGAAGACGATTGTTGGGGAGATTTTAGTGAAAATTTCGCTAACAACTCGGTTACTTTAAACGACTGCTCTCAAAAAAAACAAACCTACGTAGAACAAGCAAAACATTCTGGCTCAACGGTTACAGCTATAGATCTAAATGCAGACAGTTTTTACGAACTTCTCCTAGGAGACGTCACTTTCGACAATATAGTAATGCTTGAAAACAGTGCACCAAATACAGAAGCACTTATGGTTGCACAAGATGTGAATTTTCCAAGTTACAATACTAGTATAGAGCTCACTAAATTCCCTGCAACCTATTTTATAGATTTAAATAACGACCAACAAAAAGATTTAATTGTTACCCCTAACGGCAATAATGTTTCACATAACTTTAAAAATATTTGGTTTTATGAAAATATTTCAGCTAACGAAGAAGTAAACCTTAACCTGGTTCAAAAAAATGTTTTAACAGATGAAATGATTGAAGTAGGTTCTGGAGCGCATCCTGTTTTCTTTGACTACAACTCCGACGGATTGATGGATTTAATAGTTGCAAATTATGGGTACTACCAAGACGGAGGCAACTTTAACTCTCAACTTGCATTGTACAAGAATTCAGGAACATTAGCACAACCTTCATTTGAATGGGTAACAGATGATTTTTCAGGGTTAGGAGCTCTTAATTTTGAGAACAACATCATCCCTACATTTGGCGACTTAGATAACGACGGTGACCTAGACATGATTGTAGGAGATTCAAATGGAAATATTCATTTACTAAAAAACATACCCAATACTAGTAATGAAGCAGAATTCTATATAAATACAATAGAGTACTTTGACATTGATGTAGGTAGTTTTGCATCACCTTTTTTAGTAGACATTGATCGAGATGAAGATTTAGACCTCATTATAGGCTCAAGACAAGGTGCCATAAGTTACTACGAAAACCAAGGAGATCTAAACGATGCTAATTTTGTTTTGACAAACGATACTTTAGGAAATATTGATCTAACAGATCCAATTTACAATACTGCCTACACTACGCCATGTTTTGTTGACTCCGAAAATGGATTCGAGCTTTTTGTTGGCACAGAAAAGGGAGCACTACACCATTACAATACCATAGACGATAACCTAAATGGTAGCTTTGAAATAGTTTCAGATTACATGCAGTTGTTCTCCAAAAGCATAAAAACCGCACCAGCAATTTACGATTTAAATAACGATGGCTGGAATGACATGTTGATTGGAGTATTTACAGGCGGCGTTCATTTGTTATGGGGTAGTGAGCTAAGTAGTTTTTCTTTGAAGGAATCCAATCAGAATTCCGTAGTTATCTATCCAAACCCTTCACAAAGCATTTTTAACATCAAAACAAACAAACTAATATCTAATGCAACTGTATTTGCCCTAAATGGCAATGAAGTTTTAAAAAGTTACAACAGCAGTAAATTCGACTTAACTGAATTTAAAAATGGTCTCTATTTTGTAAAGATTATTTTCGAAGATCAATCAACTCAATACAGCAAGATATCGCTCCTGAAATAAATAACAAAGCTACACTCTACTTTGATGGGCACTGCATTATGTGTAACAGAAGTATGAAATTTCTAATTAATAGAGATAAAAAAGAGGTGTTTAAAATTGGATTTATATCAAATCAATCTCAATTCAAATCGATGAATTCTATTGTTTTGGTACATAATGAAAAAACATACACCAAATCTACGGCTATTATTAAGAGCTTAATTTTACTAGGTAGCGGATACAGAGCAGCTAGTATTCTTTTAGTTATTCCTCAATTCATAAGAAATGGAATTTACACTGTAATCGCTAAAAATCGTTACAAGTGGTTTGGTAAATTAGATACATGCCCCACCCTTCCCCATGATTGGGTAAAGAGATTGGTTAAAACAGAAGATACTTAGTCTTAATTAAAATCTTTCATTGCTCGATCCATTTGTCGCTTGTCATCTTTGGCCTTAAGGTCATGCCTTTTGTCGTGTAATTTCTTACCTCTAGCCAGAGCAATATCAATTTTAGCCCAACCTTTAGGGTTTACAAAGAGCTTTAAAGGCACAATGGTAACACCTACATCTTGCAAAGCATCTGAAATGGTTTTAATTTCCTTTTTGTTAAGCAACAACTTACGCAAACGCTTAGGCGTATGATTTAAATAGGAGCCGTAACTGTATTCAGCTATAAACATGCCAGTAACCCATACTTCACCATCCTTTTCATAACAATATGCTTCTGCTAGGTTGGCATTACCTTCACGCAAAGATTTTATCTCGGTACCCTGTAACTGTAAACCAGCGGTAAAGAATTCTAAAAGCTCGAACTCAAATCGTGCCTTGCGGTTTAAAATGGAAACCGATTGGGTTTTTATTTTTTTTGCCATTAGAGTCTGTTTTGCTTCCACTTAGATTTAGAAACTTGAGTTTCTGTAGATCTTGAATGTTGGGATTCATTAAAAAAATTAGCCGCAAACCAAGCAGCAACTTCAAGCTCATCTTGAGATGGCTCTTTAAGTAAACTTGGGTTAAAATGCTTCGCAACAAAATGGGTATCAAAATCTCCAGAAATAAAAGATTCGTGGTTCATCACAAAAGCACCAAACTCTAAAGTAGTTTGAATACCTGATATTTCATAATCTTTTACAGCTCTACTCATCCTAAAAATTGCTTCGTCTCGATCTTTACCAAACGTAATTAGTTTAGAAATCATTGGGTCGTAATAAATAGGCACTTCCATTCCTTCTTCAAAGCCATCATCAACACGAACTCCTATTCCACCTGGACGCCTATAGGTTAACAATGTTCCAATATCGGGTAAGAAATTATTCTTAGAATCTTCGGCATAAACACGAACCTCAATTGCATGACCTGAAATTGAAAGACCTTCTTGAGAAAAAGATAGTTTTTCGCCACGAGCAACCAAAATCTGTTGTTTAACCAAATCTATTCCAGTAATCATCTCAGTAACCGGATGTTCGACTTGCAAACGGGTATTCATTTCTAAAAAATAGAATTCATGATTTTCATCTAATAAAAACTCCACAGTACCCGCTCCTATATAATCGCATGATTTAGCCACATCTACTGCACACTGTCCCATTTTAGCTCTAAGTTCTGGAGTTAAAACAGAAGATGGGGCTTCCTCAATAACTTTTTGATGCCGACGCTGAATAGAGCATTCTCGTTCGAATAAATGAACTACATTTCCGAATTTATCTGCTAAAACTTGAATTTCAATATGACGCGGCGAAGCCACATATTTTTCAATGAAAACTGCACCATTTCCAAAAGAAGAAACTGCCTCACTCACAGCCAAATTCATTTGTTCTTCAAAATCTTCTGCTCGTTCTACAATTCGCATTCCTTTTCCTCCGCCACCGGCAGAAGCTTTAATTAAAATAGGAAAACCAATAACTTGAGCAATTTTCTTTGCAGCTTCAACATCTTCAATAGCTTCATCAGTTCCTGGAACCATTGGAATGTTGTATTTTTTTACAACGGCCTTGGCCGATAATTTATCTCCCATCAATTCCATAGATCGTGGAGAGGGGCCTATAAACGTTATCCCAGCCTCCTTTACTTTTTGAGCGAAAGTGGCATTCTCAGACAAAAAGCCATAACCAGGATGTATGCCATCCACCCTTAATTCTTTACATAAAGATATAATCTTATCACCTAGTAAATACGATTCACTTGAAGCTGCTGGACCAAGAAGTACTGCCTCGTCTGCATAAAGAACATGAGGCGAAACTCTATCTACCTCAGAATATACTGCTACCGTGCTGATTCCCATTTCTTTAGCTGTACGCATAACCCTTAGCGCAATCTCTCCTCTGTTGGCAATTAATATTTTTTTCATATGTAAAATTAAGTATGGCAAATTACAAAAAATATGTGCTCAATTTTTATTAAAATAAATTGCATTTAAAGATATAGTATTCATATATTTGAATATATGAATATAATAAAAATCTATGAGAAAAATTATCTGTATTTGTTTCGTTTTTGTAATCTCAGGTATTGCATCTAGTCAAACATCAAAACAATCGTTTCCTAAAGGAGTAAAGCAAGCAAACAAGGGAATTAAAACAAAAAGTAGAAAAGACAACAAGGAAAAGATTTGTCTCTTCTCAAAAAGAATGGATTTCGCACCTATTTCATCAGAGTATAAACTTTTTAGTAATGGAATGTCAGAACAAATCATTGGTAAAACTTATTACGACCTTCAAACAAATAATTCTATACAAAATAGATTGTTTGTTCATGATGACAATACTATTTCAGCTACCTGGACGATGAGCCCAGATATCCAAACCGACTTTCCTAACAGAGGCACTGGTTACAATTATTTTGATGGTACATCATGGATGGACATACCAGAATCTAGAATTGAAGAAGAACGAACAGGTTGGTCTTCCATAGCGGGTATAAATGGCGGAGAAATTGTGACAAGTCACGTTTATGAAGATCCAAATACTTTTACAAACATAGCTAGTAGAACCGAAAAGGGATCAGGCGAATGGTCGGAAAAACACCTTCCAAACACCGATGCTAATACAAATTACAAAAATGTATGGCCAAGGATGAAAGTTGGTGGAGCTGATGGGCAAAGTGTTCACATCATTTCGCATACTTATGATATGACTGACTCTGCAGGAGTATCAACAGGTAATTTCATCACTTACTCACGTTCTCAAGATGGTGGAGAGAGTTTTGATATTATTGATTATCTATTACCGGAAATAGGACCAGAATTTTACACTAATTTTAAAGCTGATACTTATGCTATGGACGTTAAGGGAAATACCGTAGCTTTTGTACTCGGCGATGCTTGGACTGATGTTATTTTGATGAAATCTACAGACAACGGAACGACTTGGACTAAAACAATCGTGAAAGAACACCCGATTCCGATGTGGACGGACAGTGTTACAGTAAACTCTATAAATTATCCAGAGTATAATGGTAGAATTGAAAGTACAGACTGCTCATTTAGCATTTCATTAGACAATGATGGAAACGCACATATTTTTCTATGGATTAATGAAATACTCTAATTCTAACGATCCAAACGATGAAATAGGAACCTACACGTATTATTATACTACAGATGGCTTGGCCTATTGGAATGAAATTAGCAAAACTGAACAAGAAATCACTTACGTCCAGGATTTAAACGATAATGATACTCTAGATATTCAAATCGATGATGAGGGGAATTATCAGATTGCAAAGTATGAAAAATCACTCGTAAGCTACCCAAGTTCAGTGATTGCAGAAAATGGAGATATTTACTTAATTTATTCTGGTATTATAGAATATTTCTACCCAGAACAAATTGAGATGAGTAATACTACAGATGGTGAAAATTTCCTTCAACATTACAGACACATGTATTTAATGCGTTCGCAAGATGGAGGAGCTAGCTGGTCAACTCCATATGATTTAATGACTGAAGTTACGGATCCAGAAATAGGGGACCCATTACAAGAAG
>Ga0257120_1001750_pt1 | contig 13846 bp, 9 predicted proteins | sample SI106_10metaG_FD_190153 | JGI IMG/M metagenome (GOLD analysis project Ga0257120, IMG submission 190153) | Marine microbial communities from Saanich Inlet, British Columbia, Canada - SI106_10 | ecosystem: Environmental > Aquatic > Marine > Inlet | place: Canada: British Columbia | collected... | reverse complement strand
AAAACTTGATTGACTAATTTTCCTTCGGCTGAAGTTTGAGGAGTTACTAACATCATCCCTAAAATCTCATCAGAAATACGTTGTACTTCGTCTAAGTTTTTAGCCAACTTCACACCACCTCCTTTACCACGGCCACCTGCGTGAACCTGTGCTTTTACTACGTACCAACCTGTTCCGGTTTCTTCAGTAAGTTGTTTTGCTGCTGCAACTGCTTCTGCAGGAGTGCTGGCTACAATTCCTCTTTGAATTCTAACTCCAAAACTATTTAATATTTGTTTTCCTTGATATTCGTGTAAGTTCATTTAATAAATGTTTAAAACGGTGACAAAAATACAAATTCAGAAGAGAAGTGTTGCATGCTTTTCAATAAAATAATAGAGAAAAAAAATAGCTACTGAATTTTATTTAAGAATTCTTTAACAACCAAAATTGTAACAGAAAGCTTTTGAAGAAGTCTTTATAGCAATGAATCCGGTTTCATCTTTTCCTTTTAGCAAAGAGAAAAGGGTTTGATTAGTGATCTGTAAATACAAAAAATGTTAAAAAAAAGTTTCCTAAGCCTCCTTGCCTTTGCAATGGCAAGTTTGCTCAATGCACAAAAAATTAAAGAAACCCGAAAAACCGTAGAAACAACACGTATTCAAAAATCGCCAAAAATTGATGGCGTTTTGGATGATTTGGCTTGGAAAGACGCAAAATTACTTACAGACTTTGTCATTTTTAGACCCGATAACGGTAAATTGGTGACGGCCCCTTACCAAACTACCGTAAAAGTGGTGTATGATGATACAGCCATATACATCGCTGCCACGATGCTTGACCCAGATCCAGCAGGAATCCCAATGGAATTTTCAGTTCGAGATAATTTCAGTCAGGCAGATTTTTTTTTAGTAACCATCAACCCTAATGACGATGGTCAAAATCCCTTTGAATTTGTTGTACAAAGCACCGGAAACCAAGGAGATGCGAAGGTATCTAATGGAAGAGAAGATTTTAACTGGAGTGCTGTCTGGGAAAGTGCCACTAAAATCACAGATAAAGGCTGGAACGCAGAAATTAAAATTCCTTACAGATGTTTGCGCTTTGCAAACCGTCCTGAACAATCTTGGGGGTTTAACTTTCACAGACGATTGGAACGATTGAACGAACAACATACCTGGACATTTATTGATAATGCTGTAGGGCGTTGGACACAATATGACGGTTTGATTACTGGGTTTAAAAACATCAGCCCTCCGAAAAGAATAAATTTATACCCCTATGCATCTACAACCACTAAGGTCTTTGAAGGGAAAACCGACTTTGATTGGAGTATGGGAATGGACATCAAATACGGATTGACCGAAAACTTCACGCTAGATGCCACACTAATTCCCGATTTTAGCCAAGTTGGTTTTGACAATGTTGAACTGAATTTGGGTCCTTTCGAACAACAATTTACAGAGCAACGGCAATTTTTTACGGAAGGTACCGAGCTCTTTAACATAAGCAACTTATTCTACTCTAGACGAATTGGAGACGCACCAATAGACCAATTTGCTAGCGAAAGAAGAAACGATGAAGATTTTGAAAACAATATTAAAATCAATGAAAAACTAATCAATGCTCCGCAAAAGGTTACCATGCTGAATGCTGTAAAAATTTCTGGAAGAACTAAGGAAGGACTGGGAATTGGTTTTTTTAACGCCATTACAGAAAAAACAACCGGGCAGGTAGAAAAAACCACACAAACCAAAACAGGAAATGACATCATTACCGAAAAAAGCAGTTACGAAACCGTATTGAGCCCTTTTACTAACTACAATATTCTGGTGTTAGATCAACAATTCAATCAGAATTCTACAGTTTCATTGATCAATACCAATGTTACGCGTGACGGACGATTTAGAGATGCAAATGTAACCGCTATGGATTGGCATATAGAAACCAAAAATAGCAAGTACAATGCAGACGGTTCTTTTGGAGTGAGTAATATTACAGACGATATCAGCAACCCCAATACTGGGTTCACTTTTGACAATAGTTTTGGATACAACTCTGGCCATTGGAATTGGGAAGTGGGTTACAACTTCAGAAATAAAGATTTCAACCCTAACGATCTGGGAATCTTATTTTCTAACAACGAACAAAGTGTATATGGAAGTGCAGGCTGGAGAACGCTTCAACCTACCAAAAAATTCAACAATTATCGGTTCTTTTTCTACAACCAACTGAATTTTCAACACTTTTCTGGCATTTATACAGGGTACAATTCTGGTCTCAATTTTTACGCCCAAACAAGAAACCGCTTTACTTTTGGAGGAAACCTAAATTACGGCTCCGAAACCAAAGATTTTTTCGAACCCAGACAAGGAACTACTAGCGGAGTGTATTTTATTCAACCTGAAAGGAAAAATATCAATGGATGGATTTCTACAAATTCCCAAAAATTGTTTCAGATCAACATGGAAGCCTATTATACGGAATATTCTAAAAATCCAAAAACGAATTTTGGGTTTAGCCTTGCTCCTCGCTATCGCTTTAACAATCAATTTTCATTACGCTACAGAATCAACTTCAATAAAACATTGAACGACCAGGGCTATGTAAGTGAAAATTCAAACAAGATCATTTTTGGAATAAGAGACCGAAAAAATTATACAAATACCGTTTCAGGAAAATACAGTTTTAGTACAAAATCTTCTCTATCCCTCAGTTTTAGGCATTATTGGAGTGCTGTAAAATACGATAGTTACGCCAATTTATACTCAAACGGAAGACTGTATCCGAACACAACCTATACAGGCAAAGACGTCAACTTTAATAGCTGGAACTTAGACTTGAATTATATTTGGCAATTTGCACCTGGAAGTCAATTAATCGCTTTTTATCGAAATTCAATCTTTAATTCGGACACAAATTCCGATCAAAGTTTTTTTAAAAACTTAGACAATTTGTTTGAACAATCCAATCAACATACCTTCTCTGTTCGTTTTGTCTATTTTATCGATTACAATCGACTCAAAAATATCTTTTAATCCTTTCAAAATTGGAGGGATATCAAAAAGGCTATCCAATTTTTTTTTAATACTTTCGTTAATCAGATTTTATACGATGATTGTAGCAAAGAACATCCATAAATATTATGGAGAGGTAGCGGTTTTAAGAGGGGTTGATTTCCATATCAAAAAAGGAGAAATCGTTGCGATTGTAGGCCCTTCAGGCGCTGGAAAAACAACGCTTTTACAAATTATCGGTACTTTGGACACCCCCTCAAGGGAACAAAACTTTGAACTCACTTTAAACGGAATCTCCTTAAACCATCTTTCAGACAAAGAGATTTCCTCCTTTAGAAACAATCACATCGGGTTTATTTTTCAATTTCATCAGCTATTACCAGAATTTACTGCCCTAGAAAATGTATGTATCCCAGCATTTATTGGAAATCATTCAAAAGAGGACAGTGAAAAAAGAGCTACTGAAATTTTAGAATTTCTGGGTTTAGGACATAGAATTCATCACAAACCCAATGAACTTTCGGGAGGAGAACAACAGCGAGTTGCTGTTGCTAGAGCCTTAATCAACAAGCCCGCGGTCATTTTAGCCGATGAACCTAGCGGAAATTTGGATAGTGAATCTGCCAAAAATCTCCATAAATTGTTCTTTCAACTACGGGAAAAATTTGGTCAAACAGTTGTTTTGGTTACTCATAATGAGGAGCTTGCAGAAATGGCAGACAGAAAATTGGTTATGAAAGATGGAAAAATAGGATAACATTCATGGATATTGAGTTTTTAAAAGAATTCTTAGACGAAAAAGTACACCAATACCACAAGCCTGAATTTATCGACTCAGATCCCATACAAATTCCGCATCTTTTTTCCTGCAAAGAAGATATCGAAATTGCAGGTTTTTTAACGGCAATCATTTCATGGGGAAACCGTACAATGATCATTCGAAACGCATCAAAAATGATGGAGTTAATGGACAACGCACCGTATGATTTTATTCGAAATCATCAAGAAAAAGATTTAAAAAAACTAGAGACTTTTGTACACAGAACCTTTAACAGCATTGATTTACAACAATTTATTCGTTCTTTGCAACATTTATACTTGCACCACGGTGGTCTAGAAGCATCATTAGTCATTAAAGACAATAGCGACACCTATCAAACAGCCATTCATCATTTCAAAAAACTTTTTTTTGAAGTGCCTCACTTGCAAAGAACAGAAAAACACATTTCCGATCCTTTAAAAAACTCTGCGGCTAAGAGAATCAATATGTTTCTTCGTTGGATGGTTCGAGACAACAAAGCTGGAGTTGATTTTGGTCTTTGGAAAACACACAGTCCCGCAAACCTTTCTTGCCCCTTAGACGTGCATTCTGGCAACGTAGCAAGAAAACTAAAGCTACTACTGAGAAAACAAAACGATTGGAAAGCAGTTGCTGAATTGGACATGAATTTAAGAAGAATGGCCCCAAATGATCCTGTCAAATACGACTTCGCATTGTTTGGTCTGGGAGTTTTTGAAAAGTTTTAAATAGAAATTAACAAGGGTTTTTAAATTCTTTTTTTTATGTTACTTTAGAGGTATCATAGAACCATTCAATAGCATCCATGCAATTTAAAAATCCCGCGATTTTATACTTTTTAGCCCTACTAATTATCCCAATAATTGTGCATTTGTTTCAATTGCAAAAATTCACAAAAGTTCCTTTTACAAATGTTGCCTTTTTACAACAATTAACACTCCAAAATCGTAAGAGTTCACGCATCAAAAAATGGTTGATTTTAGGCACCAGAATGCTATTATTTTCAGCGATACTTTTCGCTTTTTCGCAGCCCTATTTGAGTGAGCAAATCAACACAAAACAGCAAGTCCATTTCATCTATTTAGACAATAGCTATAGCAGTAGTTCGAAAGGAGAAAGAGGAAATTTATTGAAAGTTGCAGCCCAAGACATCATTCAGTATAGTCCAAAAAAAAGCAGCTACACGCTAATGACAAATAATAGTTTTGAGGTAAATCTCACTCAATCTGAATTGAAAAAAAGCCTACTGAACATCAAAAACACCTCCAAAAAAGTTAAATTAAGTACCGTTTTACTGAAAATTAACAAGCTTCAAAAAAACAAAAGCAACACTTTATATAAAACATCTTTAATATCTGATTTTCAAGATACTTATGAAAAAGAATTTACAAATGTAACACGCTCCATTTCTCTGATAAAACTAACAGCAAGTACGCAAAACAACCTTTCTATAGACAGTGTTGCCATTGCCAGTACAACCGTTGACAATAGCATTGTAAAAGCCCTCATAAGAAATCAAGGAAAAGAGCAAAATAATGTTCCTATCACCCTCTACAACGGTCAAAAACTCATCAGCAAGCAATCCTTCTCTATCGATAAAAACAGTACGAAAACAATCACTTTTGAAATTGACAAAAGAACCGATTTTTTAGGAAAATTAGAATTAACTTTTAGCGACACTTTTATTTTTGACAACCAATTTTTATTCGCTGTCAATCCCAATGAAAAAATCAATATTTTATCCATTGGTAACGACTCAAACTATTTATCAAAAATCTACAACACTGCTGCCTTTAAATTTACGCAATCCACTCTTGAATCGATCAATTATAACCAGTTTGAACAACAACAACTAATCATTTTAAACGAACTAAAAAACATTCCTGTTTCTTTACAAAATAGTTTGTTGGAATTCTCAATACAAGGAGGCAACCTAGTCATCATCCCAAATACATTTTTAGAACTGAGTTCGTACGCTTCCTTTTTTAGAAAACTGGGTATAGGTAGTATCTCTTCAAAGATAAATACTCCTCTAAAAATGACCCGCATACATTATGAACACCCCTTTTTTAAGGATGTATTTAATAATCGTGTGGAGAATTTTCAATACCCTATTTCTCAAAACCACTACCCTACTTCATTTTTCAACAGTAACCATCTTATTTCTTTCGAAAATATGGAAGGATTTCTTAAAGAAGTAAGAACAAAAACTAATCGTATTTTCTGGGTAGCTAATTCATTAGAGAGGGCTTATAGTAATTTTATCAATTCTCCTTTAGTGGTTCCTGTTTTTTACAATTTTGGACAATTGAGCCTAGCACCCACCCAATTGTACTATCCGCTAGGACAAGAAAACAAAATCGAAATCAAATCTAGGATTGAAAAAGATGAAATTCTTAGTCTGAAAAACAATGAGAACTCCTGGATCCCCTTGCAACAACAATTTCAAAACAAAGTAGTTCTAACCACTAGAGATCATCCAGAAAATCGAGGGTTTTATACTGTCACAAAAAAGAATATTCCTCTAAAAACGCTTGCATTCAATAATCCAACAGAAGAAAGTATGCTCTCTTTTTTGGACACAAATACGCTAGTTACAGAGTACCCAAATATTTCTGTTTTCAACTCAGTAAAAGACCTATTTAAAGAAATTAGCGAAAAAAATGAAGTTCATTGGCTTTGGAAATGGTTTTTAGCATTAGCAATTGTATCTTTGCTGCTAGAAATTTTGATTTTAAAATTCTTCAAATCATGAACACACTTCTAAAATCGGCAACGATTATTGATCCCTCTAGTGCTTACCATCAGCAAACAAAAGACATTTTAATTATTGACGGAAAAATTACCCAAATTGCAGCACACATCCCTTCTGAAAAAGAGTACACTGTAGTTTCTAAAGATAATTTGCATGTTTCTATAGGCTGGTTCGATACAAGTGTCTCTTTTGGTGAGCCTGGTTTTGAAGAACGTGAAACCATTCAAAACGGACTTCAAGTGGCTGCAAAAAGTGGCTTTACAGCTGTCGCAGTCAACCCAAATACCAATCCGATAATTGACAATAAGTCAGCGATTGAATTTCTCATTAACAAATCGAAGGATTTCGCTACAAAGCTTTATCCTATAGGGGCCTTAACTCAAGACAGCAAAGGAATTGACATGGCAGAAATGTATGACATGCAACAATCTGGTGCCATTGCCTTTGGAGATTACAACCTCCCTATTGCCAATGACAACTTAGTAAAAGTTGCCCTACAATATGCACAAAATTTTAACGGATTAATTTTCAGTTTTCCCAAAAACAATTCGATTGCTAGCGAAGGAATTGCCAACGAAGGAATCAACAGCACACGATTGGGCTTAAAAGGGTCTCCAGCACTGGCAGAACACCTACAAATTTCTCGCGATCTGTTTTTATTGGAATATACAGGAGGCAAATTGCACATTCCAACAATTTCTACAAAAAAATCTGTAGAACTCATCAAAGCTGCTAAAAGCAAAGGTTTAGATATCACTTGTAGCGTTGCTGCACATCATTTGATTTTAACCGATGAGGAATTGCATGGATTTGACAGCAAGAACAAAGTCAACCCACCACTAAGAACCAAAGAAGATACCAAAGCATTGCAAAAAGGGGTTGTTTCTGGAGTTATCGATATGATTACCTCCGACCACAACCCAATTGATATCGAACATAAAAAAGTAGAATTCAGCGAAGCCAAAGAGGGAACGATTGGTTTGGAAAGCTTGTTTGGTGCTCTTAATTCAGTTTTAAATCCAACTGATTTTATAGCTGCCATCACCCACAAGCCTAGAAAACGATTTGGAATTGCCGTCCCTACTATTGCAGAAGGAAGTCAGGCAGACCTTACTCTTTTCAATCCAGAAGGGTATTACACCTTTCACACAAATAACATCCTCTCAACATCTAAGAACAGTATTTTTATGGATAAAAAATTGAAAGGAAGGGTCTACGGAATCTTTGCAAACCATCAGTTTATCCTTAATCCATAAGCCCTGTGAATTCCTTAGAATATGTAGTTCGACAGCCCAAAATCACTACAGAAAATCCGCCTTTATTAATTTTATTGCATGGCTATGGGAGCAATGAACACGATTTATTTTCATTTGCCGAAGAACTTCCTCAAGAACTGTTAATCGTTAGTGCAAGAGCCCCATACGACATGGGAAATGGTGGACATGCTTGGTATGCAATCAATTTTGACACTAGCAATGAAAAATTTTCAGACCTAGACCAAGCCAGAACCTCGATAGCAATCATTGCAAATTTTATTGCAGAAATCAAACAAAAATACAATACGAACCCCGACAAAACCTTTTTACTCGGCTTTAGTCAAGGGAGCATTTTAGGCTACGCAGTGAGCTTTTTACACCCCAATATGGTAAATCACCTCATTGCTTTGAGTGGCTATATCAACGAAGAATTGCTGCCTCACAACATGGCAGAATTAGACATCCAAACGTCCTACTATATTTCTCACGGAACTGTAGATCAAGTCATTCCCGTAGAATGGGCGCGAAAAGCCCCATCGATCTTACAAAATTTGAATATTGAAAACTGCTATACCGAATATCCTGTGGGCCATGGCGTTGCTCCTCAGAACTTCTTTAGTTTTAAAACTTGGATCGAAGAGCGTTTGTAAGCTTTTAAACACTCCTGTTTTCCTTTCATAAATTGGAACTCTGCATTTTTAAAAACAAAATTCCACAAAAACGATAACAGCATTTAGTCTACCTTTGCAAAAAAAATACCCAAATGCAGTTTACCGACTTACAACTTAATGCTTCTATTTTAAAAGCCATTGCCGAAGAACGATTTCATACACCGACCAAGGTGCAAGAACAAGCAATTCCGCCCATATTAGCAAAAAGGAATGTCATTGTATCTGCACAAACTGGAACAGGAAAAACAGCCGCCTTTGCCTTACCAATTCTTCAATTATTATTTGAAGAAGAAAATAATAAAAAAAAGTCCCCTAAAATAAAGTCTTTGATCATAACTCCTACACGCGAGTTGTGTTTACAAATTGAAGAAAATTTTAAAAGCTATGGCAAATACACAGAGATAACGACCACTGCTGTGTATGGAGGAGTTTCTTTGGAACCACAAAAAGAGGTCCTAAAAAACGGTGTAAACGTCTTAATTGCTACCCCAGGAAGACTGATTGATCTTCAAAAACAAGGTGCCATTGATTTGAGTGGTATTGAAATTTTTGTATTAGATGAAGCCGATTTAATGTTAGATATGGGTTTTGTCAATGATGTAAAGAAGATTGAAAGCTTATGCCCTCGCAAGAAACAAAGTCTATTGTTTTCTGCTACCATTCCAGAGAAAATTGTTGAATTATCCAAAACAATTTTAAAAAATCCTGTAACCATTAAAATCAATCCTGCAGAAACAACCGCAAAAACCATTGGGCAACTCCTCTACTATTTACCTAAAAAAAGGAAGACAGACTTGTGTCTGCATTTACTGAGAAACACCATTAACGGAAAAATTATTATTTTTAGGAGAACCCGAATAGGTGTTGATAAATTAGAGGAAACATTGTCTAAAAATGGCTACAAAGTCACCAGTATTCATGGTGAAAAAACGCAATTGATCAGAAACAAAGCCATTGAGGATTTTAAAAACAAAAAAGCATCTATTCTTATTGCAACCGATGTTGCTGCTCGTGGAATTGACATCGACAATGTAGATGCAATTATCAATTTTGACATTCCCAACATCTCTGAAACCTATGTCCATCGAATTGGTAGAACAGGAAGAGCTGGAAAATCTGGAATTGCATTTTCATTCTGTAGCCCCGATGAAAATGCTTACATCAAAAGTATCGAAGAATTACTACAAAGGCCCATCAAAGTAATTACCGATCACCCCTACCCTTTGGTTCAATCTAAAAAACAAAAGATACAACCCAACACCATCAGTCAACACAAAAAAGGGAGAAAATCGGAAGCTTCAAAAAAGAATAAGAAACGTTGGTATTAATAGCTTAACCCTATTTTTTCTCGAACAAGATCTAAGGTTTTGATGAGGTTTTTAGAAAATTCAAAACTCATCAAATTGCTTTCTGTTTTACCTGCTCTTAACAGCCAATTAAAATGCTCAATTTCGTAACTATACCCCATTGATGAGCGTTCAAAAGTATGTACTTCTTCTTTTCCATTTTGAACAATACATACCCTTTTAGATTCATGAAAACGACTGTCTATTTGAAGTTGCGCGTTTTCAAAAGTAAAAATAGCCTCAGTAGCTGTTTCCTTTAAAAAAGTACTTTTTAAAACTGCTTGAGCATTCGAATATTGAAAAACCATATCGCAACTAGCATCGGCTCCATTTTCATAAAAAGTAGCAATAGCTTCAATATTCTCTGGAAGCCCCAAAGTTGAGATGGCCGCAAAAATTGGATAAATCCCAATATCTAAAAGGCTTCCTCCCCCGAGTTCTTTTTTAAATACTCGACTCTCAGAATTAAAAGGAGCATAAAACCCGAAATCAGCTTCCAATCCTATCAATTTCCCAAATCGCTCCTCTTTGACAATCTCCAAAACAAAAGTATAATGAGGTAAGAAATAGGTCCACAAAGCCTCCATTAATAAAACCTTCTGTGCCTTGGCGACAGCTATCATCTCAGACACTTCTTGCAAATTCATAGCAAAAGGTTTTTCACACAAAACAGCTTTTTGATGCTGCAAACAGAGTAAGGTATGCGCCTTGTGAAAACGATGCGGTGTGGCAATATAAATGGCATCTACTTCTGGATCATTCACCAAATCCCCATACGAACCGTAGGCTCGAGTAGCATTGAATTCGTGAGCAAATGCATTGGCACTTTCTTGACTTCTGGAAGCAACTGCATAGAGCGATGTATTAGGAACATTCACAAGATCCGTAGCAAATTTATGCGCAATTTTCCCAAGCCCAATGATTCCCCAACGTATACTTTTAAGCGATTTCTCATTCATTTCGATCTTTATTTAGTAGTTGAAGTCCCATAGCTAAGCCCATGACCAATATACAGCCTAATAAGTTGAGCCATAAATAGGGCAACCAATCCAATAAAAAAACAGCAATAATAAGTGCCTGAGTCATTAATGCCGCAATAAAAACAGCATTTCCTTTTACAAATTTAACAAAGAATGCCAACAAGAAAATTCCTAAGACATTTCCGTAAAAAATAGAACCAATAATATTGACTAACTGAATTAAATTATCAACCAAATTTGCCACACAGGCTACCGAAATCGCGACGATCCCCCATGCCAATGTAAACCATTTAGAAGCACTTACGTAGTGCGCCTCAGTCTTTTCTTTACGCACATTTCGTTTGTACAAATCGATAGCCGTAGTACTTGCCAAGGCATTTAGTTCAGAGGCTGTTGAAGACATCGCTGCCGACAAAATAACCGCCAACAACAAGCCAATTAAACCACGTGGAAGATTGTTCAATATAAAATGAATAAAAACATAATCCTTATCGTTCGATTCAATTTTTTCCAAAGGTTGATCCTTATCAATTTGATCGATAATATCTTTCGATCTTTCTTTCAATGCAAAATCCCTTCTGTTCAACTCTTGAATTGCTGCAGTTTCTTCTGGCTGAAAACCGTCTGCAAAAATTCCTTTTTTAGTATTTTCTATTTCGACATGCTCGGCTTCCAACTCTTGATATTCAGAAACATAATCAGATTTTGCGACTTGCTCAGCTGCTCCTGGATTGAAATTTAAAGGAGCGGGATTGAATTGATAAAACACAAAAACCATCACCCCAATCAGCAAGATAAAAAACTGCATGGGCACCTTTAACAACCCGTTAAAAATTAATCCCATCTGACTTTCTCGAACGGATTTCCCAGACAAATAGCGTTGCACTTGGCTTTGATCGGTTCCAAAATAAGACAGCATTAAAAATGTTCCTCCCAATATTCCTGTCCAAACGGTATATCGATTGGACAAATCGAATGAAAAATCGATGACCTTCATTTTTCCACTTACACCTGCAATTTCGAGGGCTTTGGAAAAAGTAATATCGGCTGGAAGCTGGCTCATAATCATATAAAAGGCAATCAGCATTCCTATAAAAATGACCACCATCTGTTGCTTTTGTGTCACATTGACTGCCTTAGTTCCTCCAGATACGGTATAGATAATCACCAAAAGACCAATAATGATATTTAAACTTAATAAATCCCAACCCAATACTGCCGATAAAATAATTGCGGGTGCAAAAATGGTGATTCCAGCTGCCAAACCTCTTTGAATCAAGAATAAAATCGCCGCCAAACTTCTCGTTTTCAAATCGAACCTGCCTTCCAAAAACTCATACGCAGTATAGACCTTTAGCTTGTGATATATGGGGATAAAAACCACACAAATGATCACCATAGCAATGGGCAAGCCAAAATAAAATTGGACAAAACCCATTCCGCTATGAAACGCTTGACCTGGTGTTGATAAAAAGGTAATTGCACTGGCCTGAGTTGCCATCACAGACAAACCAATAGTCCACCATTTGCTGTCATTCCCCCCTTTGATATAGTCGGTTACATTCTTGTTTTTTCGAGTTACATAGGTTCCATAAATCACTATGAATATCAAAGTAAGCGATAATACAATCCAATCTACCGTATGTAATTTGCTTGCAATTTCCATAAATTAAACGATAAAATATTTTGTGATACAGTAGAATGCAATCAAATAAAGAAGGTTTAAAACCAAGACCAAAGTGTATGCTTTTTTCCAAATGTACTTTTGATTGTTCATAATGTTTTGTTGTTGAATTGTTCCATTGCTACCTAAACTACTCGTCTTTACCAACAGACAGCATGTTTGCAAACAATTTGTATGCTCCAGTCACGCCTGCGGGCAATTCTCTAAAGAAACTCAACCCAGTATAGATATAATTTCCTTTGCCGTATTTTGCAATTAACAAGCTTCCGTTTTTAGGGGTTTCACCTTTATCATTCATCGATAAAAGAGGGGTGTATTCTTTACTCCAAAAACTTGGAAAATACAATCCCCTTTCTTGTACCCAACCTTCAAAATCTTTATCAGTAATTGTATTCGGAAAGTTTAAAAGCGAATGCTCTTTGTGTAAAATTCGAACCTCTGCTAGCTCATCGGTAACACGATCTGTTGATAAAGATAATGAAAAAGGTGCCTCAATGCTTACATTCCTACTGGTATTGTATTGCACGATCATATTTCGACCATTTTCAACATACTGCAATAAATATTTTTGCTTGAATTGCAATTCTTTCACCACATTATATGCTCTAATTCCCAAAACAATCGCATCGTATTTTTGCAAACTCTCTGGACGAATATCCGCTGGATTCAGTAGCTCGACAGTGTACCCAATTTGCTGCAAACTTTCGGGGACTTTGTCTCCTGCCCCTTTGATATAACCGATATAACTTCCTGCTTTTTGAATATTTAAACGAACCACTTTTGCTTCTGACTTGAGTAAAACAGATTGCTTTGGAATATGATTGTAGGTAATTTCCACCAATTCGTCTGCATAGGTCTTCCCTTCAGAAATGGCAAACACCTTCAACCTTCCTTCAGATTCCTCATTTGGCGGGGTTACAAAAAACTCAACCGTTTGTTTGTCTCTTTTCTGAACAATTGAAAAATCAATACTGGCTGGTGAAACCCTCCAATTTTTGGGAACTTCTAAGCATACCTTTCCAGTAACATTTTCAACTCCAGCACGAATCTCTACAGCTACTTTCTGAGTTGTGGCATCTGTAAAAAGAATGACTTTATCTTGCAATTTGGTGGTTATTTTGGGTAAAATTTGAAAAGGCTCATAAATCTCTCCTTGATCTCTTTCTGATGTTCTTCGGAGTACATTTTTCACAATAGAAATGGATTCATTTCCAACCAACAAATTAAATTGAACCTGAATGGGTCTCGGGGTTTCTGGCTTCCCTATCAATTTGGGGTCTGTTACAGAATACATTCCTAAAGAAGCTGGATTGACTAACCAGTAGGGCGCAGAATAGGACAACGAATCAGTTGCAATCG
>Ga0257120_1001749_pt1 | contig 13852 bp, 11 predicted proteins | sample SI106_10metaG_FD_190153 | JGI IMG/M metagenome (GOLD analysis project Ga0257120, IMG submission 190153) | Marine microbial communities from Saanich Inlet, British Columbia, Canada - SI106_10 | ecosystem: Environmental > Aquatic > Marine > Inlet | place: Canada: British Columbia | collected... | reverse complement strand
CAGCGGCATGTTCCTCTAGGAACGCAGCAACGGTTTCTGGATCGTGTTTGGACAGCTCCAGCAACCAACCTGCGATCGCTTTTTGAACAAACCATGCACGATCTGGAACAAGCGTTGCAGCCCAGCTCAAGACACGTTGGCGGATTGCCATGTCTTGCTTTTTGGGGTGGTTCTGTTTGGTCCAAGGCAAGGTGATGATTAGGGCCGCACGGCGCGTCCACATATGTTCCGAGGTTACCCATGCCTCAATATGATCGATACGGGATGGGTCCGCCACAACGCGCTTTTGACCTGCCATACAGGCGTAATCCGCAATCGCAAGGCTATCAAACTCATCCACCCATGACGCTATCAGGCCCCAGACGTCGTCATCTTCTCTGATGCGCGCTTGGGTCAGCAACTTGGCTGCAGCGATGCGTGCCTCAAAGATATCGGTTTCCCATAGGGCGTCAGCCAGATCGACGCGTTGTTCCAAGTCCATCTGTGCGCGCCACTCTTTGGTCAGATCATTGATGATCGGATTGGCAACACCAAGGTATGGGCGGGGTGCCTTATGGTAGGCCGCAGAGCTTTCAGCTTTTGCAGCGTCTTGGTGTTCGTTGAGTTGCGCAAGTGCGTCCTCGAGGTTCATGTCGGATGTATCCAGTATATGCGTTGGTAAGCCATCCAACGTGATGTATGTGGCCCGCCAGTTTTATGGCAGGCCGAAGTGAGCTAAACGCCCTTTACTCTACCGTTACGGATTTGGCCAGATTGCGTGGTTGATCCACGTCTGTGCCTTTGGCAACGGCGGTGTGGTAGGCCAGCAATTGTGCAGGAACCGCGTAAACGATTGGGGCGACAACGTCTGGTACCGTTGGCATCTCAACGGTTGCCCATGTGCCTTCACCCGCTTCCTTGAGCCCTTGGGCATCAGAGATCAAAACGACGTTACCTTTGCGGGCCATAACCTCTTGCATGTTCGATACGCTCTTATCGAATAAAGGATCGCGCGGGGCCATCACAACGACTGGAACATGCTTGTCTACAAGTGCGATTGGTCCGTGCTTAAGTTCGCCAGACGCATAAGCTTCTGCGTGTATGTAGCTAATTTCTTTGAGCTTTAGCGCACCTTCATGAGCCAATGGATACATTACACCACGACCCAAGAACAAAACGTCGCGTGCCTCAGAAATCTTGCGTGCAGCGCTTTGCATTTGTGCGTCTTGGTCGATAGCTGCATTGATCAATGCCGGTACATTGCGCATTGCAGCGACGTGATCTGCGAGCTGTTCTGGCGTTATTTCACCGCGATCAGATGCTGCCTTTAGGGCCAGCGACAGAAGCACCGTCAATTGGCAAGTGAAGGCTTTGGTCGATGCAACGCCAACCTCAACGCCTGCAAAAATGGACAGGGCTAGATCGCTTTCACGGGCGATTGAACTTTCGGGGACGTTGACCACCGACAGGACCTTGTCCACTTTACCTTCGCAGTAGCGTAGCGCGGCGAGGGTGTCTGCTGTCTCGCCAGATTGACTGACGAACAGGGCAACGGTGCCTTTGGTGATTGGAGGCTCGCGGTAGCGGAATTCTGATGCCACATCGATTTCAACAGGGATGCGTGCGATCTGCTCGAACCAGTATTTGGCGGTCATGCAGGCGTAGTAGGCAGTACCACAGGCAACCATTGTCAGGCGTTCGATCTTAGTAAAGTCGATGCCTGGATCTGGAAGATTGATTTCGCCCTCTGGGCTTACGTAGTGGGACAAGGTGTTGCCAAGAACAGTTGGCTGTTCGGCAATTTCCTTGGCCATAAAGTGCTTGTAACCCGCTTTATCGACGCGTGAACTGTCAATTTCCATGGTTTTGACGGCGCGATTTGCCAATTCGCCATTTTGGTCACGAATTTCGAGGCTTGTGCGTGTTAGGACCGCGCAATCACCTTCTTCAAGGTAGGTGACGCGGTCGGTCATTGGCGCAAGTGCGATGGCGTCTGATCCAAGGTACATTTCGCCGTCACCGTGACCGATTGCGAGGGGAGAACCCTTGCGCGCTGCGATCATAAGGTCCTGTTCGCCGTCAAATAAGAAGGCGAGGGCGAAGGCACCGTCAAGTTTTGCAAGTGTTTGGTTTACAGCTTCAATTGGTGTGGCACCCTGAGAGACAAAGTAATCCGTCAACATGGCGACGGTTTCAGTATCCGTATCAGTTGTGAACTCAAGGCCGTGTGTTGCGAGCTCTTCGCGTAATTCACGGAAGTTTTCGATGATGCCATTGTGCACAACGGCCACTTTGCCTGACTTGTGCGGGTGCGCGTTGTTCTCATTAGGTGCGCCGTGTGTCGCCCAGCGGGTGTGGCCAATTCCAGATTTACCTGCGAGCGGCTCATGGACCAAACGATCCCCAAGGTTCACCAGTTTGCCGATAGCGCGACGACGGTCCAAAGTTCCATCGCTAATCGTCGCAATACCGGCGCTGTCATAGCCACGATATTCTAAGCGTTTGAGCGCTTCAACGAGGATTGGTGCAACTTCATTCGTCCCAAGGACCCCTACAATACCACACATTTTAGCTGCTCCCTTTCAGTTTTACCTTCTTGGCCTGTAAGATATCGAACAATTTCTGTGCCATACCCGGTTTTGACACTTGGCGTGCACGACCGATGGCCAATGCCTCGGATTCAACGTCTGAGGTGATCACTGAACCACTGCCTGTCATAGCGCGATTGCCAACGGTGACGGGTGCAACCAGCATTGTGTTGGACCCGATAAACACATCGGCCCCAATTTCGGTGTGATGCTTTAGGACGCCATCATAGTTGCAGGTAATTGTTCCTGCGCCGATGTTACTGCGTTCACCGATTGAGGCATCGCCGATGTAGGACAGGTGATTGACCTTGGCCCCTTCAGCGATGGTTGAGTTTTTAATTTCAACAAAGTTGCCGATGCGAACGTTTTCGGACAATTCAGCGCCAGGGCGCAGGCGGGCGTAAGGGCCCACGACACTGCCGCGTGAAACATGGCAGCCCTCGAGGTGTGAAAATGCGCGGATGGTTGTGCCGGATTCGACTGTAACGTCAGGGCCAAATACCACATTTGGTTCGATGATTGTGTCCCGTCCAATGATTGTGTCCAGCGATAGGTACACGGTGTCAGGTGCAACGAGCGTTACGCCGTCTTCCATCAGTGTGAGGCGGGCGGCGGCCTGATACATTGCATCAGCGGATGCAAGTTCTGCGCGTGAGTTAACGCCGAGGGTTTCACCCTCTGAGCAGGTCACAACGGTTGCTGAATGGCCCGCATTGCGGGCAAGACCAATCACGTCTGTAAGGTAGTATTCACCAGATGCGTTGTTGTTTTTAACTTGGCTCAGCAAGTCAAATAGCAACGTGCCATTGCAGCAAATAACTCCACTATTACAGAGATTTATTCCACGTTCTTCAGGTGATGCATCTTTAAATTCAACGATGCGTTCTAGGGATGAACCATTGGTCACTAGGCGGCCATATCGGCCAGCGTCTTGTGGTTCAAAGCCAAGGACAACTACGTCCGCTTTTGCATCTAACATAGCCTGCAAGGTTTCGGGTTTCACGAACGGCGTGTCGCCGTATAGGACGATCACCTTGCCCTCAAAACCTGCCAACGCGTCGGCGGCTTGGGACACGGCGTGGCCGGTGCCAAGCTGTTCGGTTTGCAATACGACCTTTGCGTCTGGGTCATAAGTTTGGGCCGCTTTGGTCACTACCTCTGCGCCGTGGCCAGCAACAATAACGGTGTGGGTCGGATCAAGTGTTGCGCCTGCGCGCATCGCGTGGACCAACATCGGTGCACCCGCGATGGGGTGAAGTACTTTTGGTAAATCAGAATTCATCCGTGTGCCTTTGCCGGCACCCAGAATAATTAAAGCAACACTCATGCAAAATCTCTTTTGTTCTATTCGCGCCCGTTTTATCCATTTGTACCAAAGGCACAAGGTATTTGGGCATCAATTGAAATTGCGGGTTGCAACACTCGCAAGCGGTTGACCGCCGAAACCATCAAAGGGGCGCAGGCTATGAAGACAGTAATTTTTGATTTGGACGGCACATTGGCCGACACCAGCGGTGATTTGATTGAGGCCGCCAATGTTTGTTTTCGTGACATGGGCGTTGGCGATATGTTGGACCCTTTAACCGATGCAGGCACGGCGCTGCGCGGGGGGCGGGCGATGTTGTCGCTGGGGCTGCAGCGTTTGGAACGTGCCAATGATGCGGATGTTTTGAATCACTATTATCCCGTACTGCTCAAGGCCTATGCCAAGGACATAGACAGCCGCACGTTGATGTATGACGGCGCGATGGATGCCGTCGAGGCCCTGAAAACGCTGGGTTACGGCGTTGGTATTGCCACGAACAAGCCCGAAGGGTTGGCAGAGGAGCTGTTACGCCGCCTTGGTGTGCGCGATGCGTTTGCATCGATGGTTGGCGCGGATACGCTGTCTGTGCGTAAACCAAACCCCGAACATTTGTTTGAGGCGGCGCGCCGTGCGGGTGGTGATCCTGCGTTGACCTGTCTGATTGGGGATACGGATACGGACCGCAATACTGCGCGCAACGCTGGTGTGCCATGTGTCTTGGTCACCTTTGGCCCTGCGGGTGGCGATATGGCAGCATTGGAGCCAGAGGCATTGTTGGACCATTATAAAGACCTGCCAGACATTGTGACCAATTTGTTGGGGTGAAGGAGTTGTTTTGGGGTTTGTAAATCTGCGTTGTGCGTCTTGACGCGCAGCACTCATGTCAGCACAACGCCCCTATGACAGAGAATTTCACTGGTAGTTTTACCCAACAAGAATCCATCCCCGAAGCTGGTATCGAGGCGGCATTGGCCGTTTTGCGCCATGGTCGTTTGCATCGTTACAACACAACGGCGGGCGAATTGTCGGAAACAGCGCTGCTGGAGCAGGAATATGCGCAGTATGTCGGGGCAAAATATTGCCTTGCTGTTGCGTCTGGTGGTTATGCGATGGCGACAGCTTTGCGCGCGTTGGGCGTTGGGCATGGCGATAAGGTGTTATCGAACGCCTTTACGCTGGCTCCTGTGCCGGGTGCGATTGCAGCAGTTGGGGCCCAACCCGTGTTTGTTGGCGTAACCGAGGGTTTGACGATTGATCTGGATGATCTTGAGGCCAAGCTGGATCAAGCCAATGTTCTACTTCTAAGCCACATGCGTGGGCATATCTGTGACATGGATCGTTTGATGGCGATGTGTGATGCGGCTGGGGTGAAGGTTGTTGAGGACTGCGCGCATACAATGGGGGCGTCGTGGAACGGAGTGCCCTCTGGACGTGCTGGCGCGATGGGCTGTTATTCTTGTCAGACCTATAAACACGTAAATTCAGGCGAGGGCGGCTTTTTGGTCACCGATGATCCCGAGTTGGCGGCAAAATCGATTATGATGTCGGGGTCTTATATGCTGTTTGAACGGCATCTGGCTGCCCCTGATGTCGAGGTTTTTGCAGACATCAAATACGAAACGCCCAATATCTCGGGGCGGATGGACAACCTGCGGGCTGCAATTTTACGCCCACAGATTGTGGATTTGGCAACGCAGCGCCAGCGTTGGAACGATCGTTACTATGCGCTTGAGGCAGGGTTTCGTGACATTCCCGGGCTGACTGTTGTTGAACGTGCGCCCCAAGAAGTCATTGTTGGTTCCTCAATTCAGTTCCTTTTACTGGATTGGTCTGAGGATGCTGTTGTTGAGGTTGTAGCCCGTTGTTTGAAACGCGGTGTAGAATTGAAATGGTTTGGCGCGGCGGAACCTGTGGCGTTCACCAGCCGTTATGACAGTTGGAAATATGCAAACCCTGTCCAAATGCCAGCTTCTGACCGTATTTTACGCGGTGTTGTTGATATGCGCGTGCCGTTGACCTTTTCCATTGAGGACTGCGAATTGATTGCGCGGATTATTCGGGCCGAGGTGTCAGCGGTGTATCAAGCACAAAGCTGAACCAAAGGAGCGCCTTGCGGCGCATTCCATACTTTATTGCGCGCATGGGGCATCTGTTACGGCAGGTGCCCTGATGTTGTGCGCTATTGACCGCTCTCTTTGATTGCGCTTAAGTAATGAACAAGTGTTCAATAAACTTTGCTGCTGCAATTTGAGGGGATGTTTCCATGTTCAATGCCACGATGAAATTTGATTTGGGTGAGGATGTGAATGCCCTGCGCGAAATGGTTCACCGGTGGGCGCAAGAGCGGGTTAAGCCGATGGCGGCGGAAATTGACCGCTCTAACGCGTTTCCCCCTGAGTTATGGACTGAAATGGGCGAATTGGGCCTGTTGGGTATCACTGTGGGCGAGGAATTTGGCGGTTCTGGCATGTCTTATCTGGCGCATACTGTTGCGGTTGAAGAGATTGCGCGGGCTTCTGCCTCTGTATCGCTGTCATACGGGGCGCATTCGAACCTGTGTGTGAACCAAGTCAAGCTGAATGGCACGCCTGAGCAGAAGGCAAAGTATCTGCCGGGTTTGATTTCTGGCGAACATGTGGGCGCGCTGGCGATGTCAGAAGCGGGTGCAGGTTCTGATGTGGTTTCGATGAAGCTGCGGGCAGAAAAGCGTAATGACCATTACCGTTTGAGTGGCAACAAATATTGGATCACAAATGGTCCAGATGCTGAAACGCTGGTGGTCTATGCCAAGACGGACCCTGATGCCGGGTCCAAAGGTATGACGGCCTTTATCATCGAAAAGTCGATGGTTGGTTTCAGCACATCCCCGCATTTCGATAAACTGGGCATGCGCGGATCGAACACCGCAGAACTTATCTTTGATGAGGTTGAAGTGCCGTTTGAGAACGTCCTTGGCGAAGAGGGGCGCGGCGTTGCGGTTTTGATGTCTGGTTTGGATTATGAACGCGTGGTTTTGGCAGGCATCGGCACTGGCATTATGGCCGCCTGTTTGGACGAAATCATGCCTTATATGGCAGAGCGTAAGCAGTTTGGTCAGCCGATTGGTTCCTTTCAACTGATGCAGGGCAAGATGGCGGATATGTACACGGCGATGAATTCTGCCCGTGCCTATGTGTATGAGGTCGCTAAGGCCTGTGATCGTGGTGACGTGACGCGCCAAGATGCGGCGGCGTGCTGTTTGTATGCCTCTGAAGAAGCGATGAAGCAGGCGCATCAGGCGGTGCAAGCGATGGGTGGTGCAGGCTATCTATCCGACAATCCGGTTGGCCGTATCTTTCGCGATGCCAAGCTGATGGAAATTGGGGCAGGTACCTCAGAAATTCGTCGCATGTTGATTGGTCGCGAGATGATGGGAGCGATGGCGTAACCTATGCCCAGCCCTGATCAGAATATGGCGGCGCAGTGTTTGGCCCATCCGGCTGAGCAATTGGCGATTGTTGATCTGACTGGGCAAACTAGGCGTGACATTACCTATGGCACCTTGGCTGAAATGGTCGATGGTTTGGCACGTGCCTTGATGGTGCGCGTGCAGGCAGGTGACTGTGTTGGTGTGTTACTTAGCCAAAGCCCATGGTGCGCTGCAGCCCATATCGCGATCTGGAAAATTGGTGCAATTTCAGTGCCTTTGTTCAAACTATTCAAGTATGACGCCTTGCAATCGCGTGTTTGTGATGCGGGTATTCAAATCGTTCTGACAGATGACGAGGGCGCTGGATTGCTGGGCGATCTGGCCGAACCTTGGATGACAGAAACCGCTGGAATCACGGGTGGTGTGGTTGAAATGACGGCGGTTGAAACGGATACCGCTGGTGTTCTTATTTACACCAGTGGCACCACGGGCAGCCCTAAGGGGGCGTTGCATGGGCATGGTGTGTTGGGCGGACATTTGGCGGGTGTTTCCCTTAGCCATGACCATTTAGGCCAGCCAGGCGATTGTCTGTGGACCCCTGCAGATTGGGCGTGGATTGGCGGGTTGTTTGACGTTTTGATGCCAGGCTTGGCCTTGGGCGTTCCTGTGGTTGCGGCGCGAATGGAGAAGTTTGAGGCCGAGGGCTGCGCTGCGATCATTTCGCAAGGCGCTGTGCGCAATGTATTTTTCCCGCCAACGGCGCTGCGCATGTTGCGCGCGGCTGATGCTGCGATTGCTGGATTGCGCTCTGTTGCCTCAGGTGGGGAGCCTTTGGGCGCTGAGATGTTGGCATGGGGGCGCGAGGCCCTCGGCGTTCAGATCAACGAATTTTACGGACAGACCGAATGCAATATGACGGTGTCCTCTTGCGGCGCTGATTTCCCTGTGAGGGCTGGCTGTATTGGTAAGCCGGTTGCGGGGCATGATGTGCAGGTTGTGGATGCGCAGGGGCAGGTGACGGCTGAGGAAGGCGACATCGCTGTGCGCCGTGGATCGCCGTCGATGATGTTAGAATACTGGAATCAACCTGAAGCGACGGCAGAGAAGTTCATTGGTCATTGGATGCTGACGGGGGATCGCGGTATCTGGGAAGGCGACTATCTGCGCTTTGTCGGGCGTGAGGATGATGTGATCACCTCGGCTGGATACCGCATTGGGCCTGCAGAGATTGAGGATTGTTTGTTGACCCATCCCGATGTGGTGACTGTTGGGGTTGTGGGCAAGCCAGATGCGCTGCGCACCGAAGTGGTGAAAGCTTATGTAGTGTTGCGGGACGGGGCGGATGAGGATGCGGTTGGGCTACAGGCCTATGTTAAGGATCGATTGGCAAGTTATTCGTATCCAAGGGAAATTGGGTTTTTGGAGGCTTTACCGATGACAGTGACGGGTAAGGTTATTCGTAGGGAATTGAAGATGATAGCTGTGGCGGAGGTGGAGCAATGCTGATGATACAAAGCAGATTGGCAGGTCACAGATGCCCAAACTGCGATACGTTGCAGCGCTCTGGTCCGTTGATCAAAACACGGGTGAAAGTTGGCGAGGATATCAGGTTTTTTGATTGTAGTCATTGCCCAGCCAAACTTTGGGTTAATGCTGGGCAAGGTTTTGCACAAAACGCTGTTTTATTTATTTTCGGGTTATTTTATTACCCGATGAATCAAATGCTAGTGTTGTTTCTTAAGCATTTGGTTGAGCCAACAAGTTGGGCCAACAGCCTAGACGGTTGGGCGGGTCCCGTAATGTTTGGTCTTGTTGTCGGCTTCGTTTTTTATCCTCTTTCAACCCGTGTTTACAAAATTGGTCATGCGTTATGAAACTAAACTCTCAGATACTTACGTCTTCAGAAGCGTTTAAGGCCAACCTCGCAGCTCACGAAGCCGCGTTGGCACATATCTCTGAAGCTGCTCAAGCCGCTGCACTTGGTGGTGGTGAACGCTCTAGGGAGCGCCACCTTTCACGTGGCAAAATGCTCCCTCGGGAACGGGTGGCGAATTTGCTGGATGCGGGGTCTCCGTTTCTCGAGGTTGGTGCGACGGCGGCGCATGGGTTGTATGAGGGTGCGGCCCCATGTGCGGGTGTGATTGCGGGCATTGGGCAGGTGCAGGGCCATGAGGTTATGGTCATTTGCAATGATGCGACTGTGAAGGGTGGCACGTATTACCCGATGACGGTGAAGAAGCATTTGCGCGCACAGGAGATTGCGGAGCAGAACCGCCTGCCTTGCATCTATCTGGTCGACAGTGGGGGCGCGAACCTGCCCAATCAGGACGAGGTGTTTCCGGATCGTGACCACTTTGGCCGGATTTTCTATAACCAAGCACAGATGAGTGCGAAGGGCATTCCGCAGATTGCGGTTGTGATGGGATCGTGCACGGCTGGGGGTGCTTATGTGCCTGCGATGTCTGATGTGACGATCATTGTGAAAGAGCAGGGCACGATTTTTCTGGCCGGTCCACCATTGGTGAAGGCCGCGACTGGCGAAGTTGTGTCTGCCGAGGATTTGGGCGGCGGTGAAGTGCATACGCGTCTGTCAGGTGTTGCGGATTATTTGGCAGAGGATGATACGCATGCGTTGGCTTTGGCGCGGCGTGCGGTTGCCTCGTTGAATTGGGATGGCGGTGGGGTGAACCACGCCGTGCGTGCATCAATGGCGGCGTCTTATGACGAACCTTTGTATGATCCCGCTGAGTTGCTGGGCATTGTGCCTGCCGATACCCGCCAGCCTTATGACATTCGTGAAGTGATCATGCGTGTGGTGGATGGTTCCCGCTTTGATGAATTCAAGTCGCGCTTTGGCGAGACTTTGGTAACGGGGTTTGCCCACCTCAAGGGATGCCCCATCGGGATTATCGCCAACAATGGTGTGTTGTTTTCTGAAGCCGCCCAAAAGGGTGCGCATTTTGTTGAGCTGTGTTCACAACGTAAGATCCCGCTGGTTTTCTTGCAAAATATCACTGGCTTTATGGTGGGTCGTAAGTACGAGAACGAGGGGATTGCGCGGCACGGGGCCAAGATGGTGACGGCTGTTGCGACGACCTCTGTTCCCAAGATCACAATTGTTGTGGGTGGCTCGTTCGGCGCTGGTAACTACGGCATGTCAGGACGGGCCTACTCGCCACGGTTTATGTGGAGTTGGCCGAATTCACGTATTGGCGTGATGGGCGGCGCCCAAGCGGCTGGCGTTTTGGCGACAGTGAAGCGTGACGGGATTGAGCGTAAGGGTGGTGAATGGTCGGCTGAGGACGAAGCCGCGTTCAAACAGCCCACGATTGATATGTTCGAGGAACAGTCACATCCTTTGTACGCGTCGGCGCGTTTGTGGGATGACGGGGTGATTGATCCGCGCAAAACCCGAGATGTATTGGCACTAAGCCTGTCGGCGTCTTTGAATGCTGAGATAGAGGAGACACGGTTTGGTGTGTTCCGGATGTGAGAGGGTGTTGGAGGGCTCTGCCCTCGGCGCTGTGCGCCTCACCCGGAGTTTGTTTTGTAAAATGAACGGGGGCTGGGCATGGTGACTCTGGCTGCTGCGCGGGCAAAATATGAAGGGGCGTTTGCCTATCCTGTTGGTGACAGCGCGGCGTTGAATGCTGAGATATTGGCCTTGATGCGGTCTGGTGTGAAGACCGGAACATGTGATGCTTGGGCTATCTATGTGGATGGAACAGAGGAATTGCCAGTTGTGGGTCGTGTGGACATTGCGCTGGATTGGGAAGGGCGGCTCGCCCTTGCAGCGCGTACACTGGCAGTTGAGCGGATCGCTTTTGATCAGATGGATGAGGTGCGTGTTGCCCAACAAGGCGAGTTTCGTGATTGGGCCCATTGGCGTTTGGGCTATGAAGCGTATTTGACCCGAGCGGGTCGTTTTGCGCCAGATGTCGATATGATGTTTGAGCGTTTTGAAATTGTAGAGGACTTTGGACAATGACAGATTTTCAAATGGGGCCTTTGACCCTGAGTGTGAAAAGCTATGCTGACGATGTGTCAGAGGACTTTTACGAGGCCAACTGGTTGGTTTTGGATGTGAAGTGTCCCACGGATGAGGGAGATGTTGCGTTTCAATCACCTTGTCTTATGACCACAGATATTTTTGATTTCATGGACGAGATCAATGATCTGCTCGCGGGGCAGGGTCGTCAGGCCTATTTGGTGAGCCTTGAGCCACAGGTGGATGTGCGCATTGCACGTGGGGATGGCCCCGATGTGTTTACATTGGATGTGGAATTGACCCCTAACGCGGATGATGACGAGGACATCTATGATGCCGCTGCCATCGTTTCGCGCGCGGACGTTGAGGAAATGGCAAAACAAGCGGCTGCTTTGGTTGAGGCGTTTCCTGTGCGCGGGATCGAGGGTAGCTAATGTTTGACAAGATCCTGATAGCCAACCGCGGCGAGATTGCCTGTCGCGTCATCGAGACGGCCCAATCTATGGGGGTGACTTGTGTTGCTGTGCATTCGGATGTGGATGTAGGTGCCAAGCACGTTCAGATGGCGGATATGGCGGTTCATGTTGGCGGTAATGCCCCAGCGGACAGTTATCTGCGCGGTGATGTGATCATTCAAGCGGCGTTGGATACGGGCGCACAGGCGATCCATCCGGGATACGGGTTTCTGTCAGAGAACCCTGATTTTGTGGATCAGGTAGCAGCTGCTGGATTGGTGTTCATTGGTCCCTCAGCGGATGCGATCCGCGCTATGGGGTTAAAGGATGCCGCGAAAGCTTTGATGATCAAAGCTGGTGTGCCAGTTGTGCCGGGTTATCACGGCGCCGATCAGGATGACGCGCTGCTGGCGGCTGAGGCTGGTATGATGGGGTACCCAGTTTTGATTAAGGCCGTTGCTGGGGGTGGTGGCAAGGGAATGCGTCTTGTGGAAGAGGCGGGTTCCTTTGATGAGGCGTTGGCGTCTGCCCGCTCTGAGGCTGCAACCTCGTTTGGAAATTCTGACGTTTTGGTTGAGAAGTTTGTGACCAAGCCGCGCCATATTGAGGTGCAGGTGTTTGGCGATGGCACGCAGGCGGTTCATTTGTTTGAGCGTGATTGTTCCCTGCAACGCCGTCATCAGAAGGTGATCGAAGAAGCACCAGCCCCCGATATGACCCAAGAGATGCGTGACGCTATGGGGCAAGCTGCCGTTCTTGCGGCGGAGGCGATTGGTTATAAGGGCGCAGGGACGGTAGAATTTATCGTGGATGGGTCTGACGGATTAAAAGCCGATGGGTTCTTTTTCATGGAGATGAACACCCGCCTGCAAGTGGAACACCCCGTGACGGAGGCCATTACAGGTGTAGACCTTGTGGAATGGCAACTGCGCGTGGCAGCGGGAGAGCCTTTGCCTAAATCCCAAAGCGAGCTGACAATAAGCGGCCATGCCTTTGAAGCGCGCCTATATGCAGAAGATGTCCCCAAGGGGTTTCTACCTGCCACGGGTACGTTGACCCATTTGCGTTTTCCCGATGGCGTGCGCGCGGACAGTGGTGTGCGCGGGGGCGATACAATTAGCCCATTCTATGATCCAATGATTGCTAAGGTGATTGTGCATGGGCCAACACGCGATGTTGCACTGGCTAAGTTGTCTGCTGCGCTAAAGGGTACGCAAGTGGCAGGGACGGTAACCAACCTTAGCTTTCTGGGTGCATTGGCAGAGCACAAAGGCTTCGCTGCTGGGGATGTGGATACAGGTTTAATTGCCCGTGACATTGATACGTTGACGGCTGTCGCTGTTGTGACGCCATCCAATTGGGCGCGTGCGGGAATGGCGGCTATGGGTCTTGATACGTCAAGTGCTAGTGCAGGGTTTAATCTATGGGCTCCGCTTCGCCAATCTGTTGCGTTGTCCTATGAGGGAGAAGTGGAAACTCTTGTTGTAGAGGTGAACAGTGCTGACGCGCAGACATGGTATGTGGGTGACGCTGTTGTTTTGGCCCAGCGTGTGGGAGGACGATGGCTACTAGATGGTTTGTCAGCACCTGCAGTTTCGATGACTGAGGCCTGTATCACTGTGTTTGACGCATATGGTATTGCCTTTGATATTGTGGATCCCTTGCAACGGGATGCCAGTGCTACAGGGGACGGTAATATAGTTGATGCCCCGATGCCCGGATTGGTGAAGGCTGTGACAGCCAAAGCAGGACAGTCTGTAACTGCTGGGGACAAGCTGGCTGTACTAGAAGCTATGAAGATGGAACATGCGCTATTGGCTGCCCGTGATGGGGTGATTGCTGAGGTTCTGATAAGTGAGGGGGATCAAGTAGAAGCCGGTGCAGCGCTTATCCGCTTGGAGGAGGTTGATAAATGAATGGCATAACACTGCACCACTGTCCGCAATCACGCTCCATGCGGTCGCTTTGGTTGTTACATGAGTTGGGTGTTGAATTTGATGTGGTCACCCATCCCTTTGGTAAGAACCTGCGTGACCCTAACTATTTGGCCCGTTCACCTGCAGGTCGTGTCCCTGCGTTAGAAATAGACGGGCGCTCGATCTTTGAGACAGGCGCGATTACCGAAGT
>Ga0257120_1001742_pt1 | contig 13886 bp, 16 predicted proteins | sample SI106_10metaG_FD_190153 | JGI IMG/M metagenome (GOLD analysis project Ga0257120, IMG submission 190153) | Marine microbial communities from Saanich Inlet, British Columbia, Canada - SI106_10 | ecosystem: Environmental > Aquatic > Marine > Inlet | place: Canada: British Columbia | collected... | reverse complement strand
AGCTGAGGTGTCCATCCCTTTAGAATTGATTCTAGGGTTTTTTATAAAAGCGTAATACCCTCTAAAAATAAGGGCAAAAGCATCGAGTAAAAAAAGTTTTTTTGGTTTGGACATTCTTTATTTTTTTATGGCAAGAAGATACAAAATGATATGGTTTTTCAAAGCTATGAATCAAATTCAAAACTGTTTTTAAGTATCAGGCAAGTTTGATTTGTTTTAGGGCATTCATTTGATTGTTTAGTTATACGGTGCTCATTTTTTATTCTTTTAATAAAATTTAGAACATTTATATAGCTTTTTCAATCAGAATATAAAAAGCTATCCCCTCGAATTTAGCTTTCATAAATTTAGGCCAAAAAAAAATCGCTCCTAAGAGCGATTTAATACCTGCGTGAAGTCTGGGCTTATCCTAGCGCTAAACGTCTAAAATTAGTAACTGTAAGCTCTGTATCTACAGATTTTACATATTGTGCTACACTTTGTTTATTGTCTTTGATGTAATCTTGGTTTACTAGAGTATTGTCTTTAAAGAAACGCTTAATTTTTCCTTTAGCGATGTTGTCTAACATAGCTTCTGGCTTTCCTTCTAAACGTAATTGATCTTTTGCAATCTCAATTTCTTTTTCAATAACCGAAGCATCAACCCCATCTTCATTCAAAGCAAGAGGGTTCATTGCTGCAGCTTGCATAGCAACATTTTTGGCTACTTCAGCAGCACCATCAATAGGAGCAGAAAGACCAACTATTGTTGCTATTCTATTTCCAGCATGAATGTAATGACCAACAAAAGCGTCTTCAATTCTTTCAAAACCACCGATTTCGATTTTCTCTCCAATAACTCCAGTTTGCTCAATTAGTTTTTCCGCTACAGTCATACCACCCAAATCAGCAGCTAGAAGACCTTCTAGTGAAGTTTGATTAAGCGCAACATCTAAAATTGAATTTGCAAGTGCAAGATAAGAGTCGTTTTTAGCAACAAAATCAGTTTCGCAGTTTACAGAAACAAGAACAGCAGCTGTATTTTCAGCATTTACTCTTGCCAAAACTGCACCTTCCGCTGAATCACGATCTGCACGTTTTGCAGCAACTTTTTGTCCTTTTTTTCTAAGATTTTCAACAGCTAAGTCAAAATCCCCTTCCGCTTCTACAAGCGCGTTTTTACAATCCATCATACCAGCTCCTGTGGCTTGACGTAATTTATTTACTTCTGATGCAGTAATTTTCATCTGTATAATTATTTAAAGATCAATCAAGATTAAGCTTCTTTAGGAGCTTCACCTTCTTCTTTAGTTTCAACTTCAGGAGCAGCCTCCTCTTTAGCTGGTTCTGTCTCTACTACCGCAGCAGCTTCTACTACTGGAGCAGCGTCTGCTACTTTTTCAGCTTCTTCTGTTTTGGCAGCTTTTTTAGCTGGAGCTGCTTTCTTAGCAGGTTTAGCTTCTTTCACTGGTACCACTTTTTCAACTTCAGCAGTTTCTACAGCTGGAGCAGCAACTTCTTCTTGCCCTTTGTTTTCAGCATCCTTTTCAGATTGACGTTCTTTTAGACCAACAGCAACTGATTCAGTTACTAAGCTTAAGATTTTGTCTACTGATTTAGAGGCATCATCGTTTGAAGGGATTACAAAATCAACATCTCTAGGATCTGAATTTGTATCTACCATTGCGAAAATTGGAATTTTCAGCTTCTGAGCTTCTTTAATTGCAATGTGTTCGCGTTTGATATCTACAACAAACAAAGCGCCAGGAAGACGTGTCATGTCCGTAATGGAACCTAAATTTTTCTCAAGTTTAGCACGTAAACGGCTAACTTGAAGTTTTTCTTTTTTAGAAAGAGTTTCGAATGTACCGTCTTTTTTCATTCGATCAATAGCAGCCATTTTTTTAACAGCTTTACGAATTGTTACAAAGTTAGTTAGCATTCCACCAGGCCAGCGCTCAGTGATGTATGGCATTTTGACATTGCTTGCTTTTTCAGCAACAATATCTTTTGCCTGTTTTTTGGTTGCAACAAACAAAATTTTACGACCAGATGCTGCAATCTTCTTCATTGCATCAGCTGCTTCTTCAATTTTAGCTGCAGTTTTGTAAAGGTTGATGATGTGAATTCCATTACGCTCCATGTATATGTAAGGAGCCATGTTTGGATTCCATTTTCGGGTTAAGTGACCGAAATGTACGCCTGCATTTAACAGGTCTTTTACGTCGATGTTTGCCATTGTTGTTAGTTTACGTTCCGAAGTTAGCAATAGTGAAGTGGCTTTTTTTTAAAGGCCTCCACCATTTAGATGCTAAACTAAATCTCGTTTTCACGAGTGGGCAACGGGTTATTAAAATATGAACGAATCCTTTTTTATAAAAGGACAAAAAAATATTAACGTTTAGAGAACTGGAATTTCTTACGAGCTTTCTTCTGACCGAATTTTTTACGTTCAACCATACGAGGATCACGAGTCAATAAACCTTCTGGCTTAAGAGCTTCTCTGTTTTCTTCATTGATTTTACATAAAGCACGAGAAATAGCTAAACGAACTGCTTCCGCTTGTCCGTTACTTCCTCCACCTACAACTGTAATCTTTACATCATAGTTTCCTTCTGTTCCTGTAAGAGCAAAAGGCTGAACCACTTTGTATTGTAAAGCTGGTGTTGGAAAATATTCTGCGTAATCTTTTTTATTAACGGTCATTGCTCCTTTCCCTTCGGAAATGAAAATTCGAGCTACTGAAGTCTTACGACGTCCAATTGTGTGTATTACCTCCATTATTTGAATTTACTTAGTTTGATTGTAGTTGGATTCAACCCTTCATGTGTATGTTCCGAACCACTAAATACTTTTAGGTTTCTGAATAAAACAGCTCCTAATTTGTTTTTAGGCAACATTCCCCGTACAGCATTTTCAACTAAACGAGTAGAACTCTTGTTATACAATTGTTCTGCAGTTAATTTACGCTGTCCACCAGGATACCCAGTGTGACGAATATATACTTTCTGCTTCCACTTGTCTCCGGATAATTCAATTTTGTCTGAATTAAGAACGATGACATTGTCGCCACAGTCTACGTGCGGAGTGTAATTTGGCTTGTTTTTACCTCGAATGATTTTGGCAACCTCAGATGCCATTCTCCCTAAGGGCATTCCTGCAACATCTACCACAACCCATTGTTTATCAACAGTGTTGCTATTAGCAGAGATGGTTTTGTAACTTAGTGTATTCACAATATATGTTTTTTATGTGTACGTTTCCCCCCGTTAGAGGGCTGCAAATGTACTACATTATTTTTTTTTCGCCAATAGTCAGCCAATCTTTTTTATCAAAAGTTTGGAACTAGCTTCCTTATGGTCAACTATTAAGGTTTTTACTGAAAAACGCGTACTAAAATGGAAGATCGTCTTCTACCGCTTTATCTTCTTCATCACTAGCCTGAAACGATGCTGCAGGGGGCATAGGAGGCATTTCGGAAGGCGCGCTAGCAGCCTGACCTTCAATTCTCCAACCTTGTAAGGAATTGAAGTATTTTGTCTCTCCTTGAGGATTAACCCACTCTCTTCCTCTTAGGTTTATTCCAATTTTCACTGGCTGACCTACACTAAAAGAATCCAACAAGTCACATTTATCTTGAACAAACTCAACTAATATGTGCTGAGGATATTGTTCTTCAGTGGTAACCACAACTTCACGTTTTCTGAATCCCTTGTCTCCATAAGTTTTTGTTTCATCGAGCCATTTTATTTTACCTGCTACTTCCATATGTTCTATAAATTTTACTAGCGACAAAAATATAAAATTTTAGACAGCTATTCCTATTGAATCTGTTTTTCCTTTTTATGTTATCTTCACCGGGTAGATTTTTAATTATGTACAGCTTTTTTTCTCAAACTAAGATTAAGCAATGGATGTTCTTATGCATCTTTTCTATTGTTGCTTTGATTTTATGGAACACCAATGTTCTTTTTCAAATTTTAAAGGAAGAAGAACGCACTAAAATGGAATTATGGGCCACAGCGCAGCAAGAGTTAATTGAAAATTCTGATTTAAGTCGTGATTATGGTATTCTTGCCTTTGATGTAATTCAAAAAATAGGGGTAACTCCCATAATTCAAGTAGATTCTTCGGATTACATTAAAGATTTCAAAAACATTGACTGGGATGCTTCAAAAGACCCTGACTCTATAGTTCTCTATGATTTATTATCTCACCTTAAGGCAGAGAACGATCCCATCGAAATTCGGTACAAAGATATTGTTAATCAAACATTGTATTATGGGGATTCTAAATTGCTAAAAAAACTGCAGTATTACCCACTAGCCATGTTGCTTATTCTTTTACTTTTTGCCGCAGTACTGTTTTTCTTTTTTCAAACAACCAAAGCATCTGAGCAAAATCGTTTATGGGCCGGTATGGCTAAAGAAACTGCGCACCAAATCGGAACACCTTTGAGCTCTCTTATGGGATGGATTACGCTACTTAAAGAACAAAACATTGCTCCAGCATCGTTAGATGAAATGGAAAAAGATGTTGATCGACTTTCAGTAATTACTGAAAGATTTTCTAAAGTTGGCTCGCTTCCAGAATTAAATAATCACGATGTTGTGCAGGCAACTGAAGAAGCTTTACTGTATTTAAAAAAAAGAAGCTCTCAATTAATTCAGTGGACATGGAAGCTCCCTCAAAATGAAATTCAAATACCCATTAATCTTCCTTTGTATAGCTGGACCCTGGAGAATTTAATTAAAAACGGGATTGATGCCATGAAAGGCAAAGGAGATTTAAAACTTGAGCTTTCTGAATCATCACAATACATAGTCATTAGAATTTCAGATTCCGGGCAGGGAATTACACCAAAAAACATCAAAAGGATTTTTAATCCAGGTTTTACAACAAAGCAACGCGGCTGGGGACTTGGATTATCACTAGTCAAAAGAATAATCGTTGATTATCATCAAGGAACCGTTGAGGTATTGAAATCAGAAATAGGACAAGGAACTACTTTTGAAATACGCTTAAAGAAGTCAAAATAAAACTTTAAAGTGCTGCTGAAATTTGTTCAGCAAGAGAAGACATTTCTTCTCCACCTAGTGCTACTTTATTTCCAAAGGTAGCGTCTTCCATTCCGTTCAAAGGAATTAAATGTACGTGGGTGTGGGGCACTTCTAGGCCTATTACTGTAACGCCAATTCTTTTGCAAGGGATTACTTTTCTTAGTGCCAAAGCAACTGTTCTAGAGAACATCATTAAATCAGTATATGCTTGAGCATCTAAATCAAAAATCTTATCAACTTCTTTTTTAGGAACACAAAGGGTGTGTCCTTTTGAGTTTGGATTTACATCTAGAAAAGCAATGTGATGTTCGTCTTCTGTTATTTTGTAACAAGGAATCTCACCTGCAATAATTTTCGAAAAAACACTAGACATCTTAACTTCTGCTAATTTTAGTGATTTCGAGCTTAATGGTTCCATTAGGTACGCTTATTTCTGCCATATCTCCAACTTCTTTTCCAAGTAAACCTTGTCCAATCGGAGAGTTTACTGATATTTTACCAGTTTTCAAATCGGCTTCACTCTGAGCAACTAGGGTATAAGTCATTTTCATGCCGTTTGCCTTGTTAACTAATTCAACTGTGGAAAGAACCAAAACCTTAGAAGTATCCAATTGAGATTCGTCAATTAGACGAGCGTTTGCATAATTTTCTTCCATTTTGGCAATGCGCATTTCTAACATGCCTTGAGCTTCTTTGGCAGCATCATATTCAGCATTTTCACTTAAATCTCCCTTGTCTCTTGCCTCGGCTATTGCTTGGGAAGCTTTAGGGCGTTCGATACCTTTCAAATAATTGAGCTCTTCTTTTAATTTATTTAAACCTTCTTGCGTGTAGTATGAAGTTTTACTCATTTTTACTTAATTTTAATACTAATAAAAAACCCCACCATAAGGAAGGGCTGTTATACAAATATAAGAATTTGAGTGATTTAACCCTATTTTTAAAAAAGAAGTTCTGGAGCTCAGTTTTTTTAGGCTTTCTTTTTTCATCTTGTTCAAGTGCAGACATAGTAAGGAATCCCTATTTAACAGAATATAGTTTTCAATTTCAAATTAATCTTAATTTACCAGAATATGATGATTTGAGATTTGCAGGAGGAACACATTTAATTCCTCAGCTAGGCAACAAAGGGGTCTTGGTTTTTAATCTAAACGGGACCGATTATTTTGCATGGGACGCCAGTTGCCCAAACCACAAACCAAGCAGCTGCTCTCAAACTCAAATTATTGGAGTTTTAGCTGAATGCTCTTGCGAAGAATATCAATACAGTTTAGCAACTGGTCAATTGCTTAACCCTCCAGAAAATTCAGATCAAATGTATACTTTGCTTTTTTATAGAGCTGAAACAAGAGGAAATTCAATTATCATATCCAATTAAAGATTTGTTTTTAATCCTCCTAAGATAACCTCAGCAATACCAGCCGGGTCAAGTCCAACTTCTTTTTGAAGCCGAGAGGTAGTTCCATGAGGGATGAAGCTATCAGGAATTCCGATTCGCTTTATAACTTGTGAATACCCGTGATCATTTGCCCATTCCAAAACAGCACTTCCTGCTCCTCCCAATAAGGCTCCATCTTCAACTGTTATAATTGAAGTATAGTTTTTAAAAACATGATGCAAAAGTTCAGTGTCTAAAGGTTTGATGCTTCCCAGGTCATAATGTCCAGGCGTACATTTTTCTTTAAGTAGTTCCATTGCTTGAGATACATTATCAGCTATAGTTCCTACAGAAATTAAGGCAGTTTGTTTTCCAGACTTAATCTGGGTTCCTTTTTCAAAATCAATTTTCTCAAAAGGCAATTCCCATTCAGGCAGGTTTCCATGGCCTCTCGGATAACGAATGGCTACGGGACCGCTAATTCCAAGTTGAATGGTATATAGCGTATTTCGAAGTTGGATTTCATTTCTAGGAGCTAAGATGCGCATGTTAGGAATTACTCTTAACATGGCAATATCAAAAACCCCATGGTGTGTTGGGCCGTCTTGACCAACTAGACCTGCTCGGTCTAAACAAAACACAACGCTTAGGTTTTGAAGTGCAACGTCATGAATTACTTGGTCGTAGGCTCGTTGTAAAAAGGTAGCATAGATGGCACAAAAAGGGAGCAAGCCAGCTGTTGCCATTCCAGCAGCTAGTGTAACTGCGTGTTGTTCTGCTATTCCTACATCAAAACTTCTGTCAGGGAAAGCGTCCATCATTAGTTTCATAGAACTCCCCGTGGGCATCGCAGGAGTAATTCCAACAATAGACTCATTTTGAGCAGCCAAAGTGACTAAGGTCTTTCCAAATACATCTTGATATTTTGTTGTTGGCTGTTCTGTTTTTGGAATTAAAATTCCCGTTTTTCTGTCAAATTTACCAGGTGCATGATAAGTTACTTGATCCAGTTCTGCTGGTTCAAGTCCTTTACCTTTTTTTGTCACTACATGAATAAGTCGAGGACCTTTTTGGTTTTGTATTACTTCAAAGGCTTTTATTAATCCTTTCAAATCATGACCATCAATAGGCCCTGTATAAGGTATATTCAAAGCCTGAAAAATATTTTCGGAAGGAATATCTTGCTGTTTTACTTTCTCAAAATAATGTTTTAGTGCCCCAACACTAGGATCTATACCAATAGCGTTATCGTTGAGTACAATAATTAAATTTGCATCACTTACCCCAGCATGATTAAGAGCTTCAAGAGCCATTCCGCCAGCTATTGAAGCGTCTCCAATGACAGCAATATGGGTTCGGAAGTCTTTTTTTTGTTGATTTGCTAGCGCCATACCTAGAGCTGCCGAAATCGAGGTAGAGGCGTGACCAGTTCCAAAAGCATCATAAACACTTTCTGCTCTACTCGGAAAACCACTCAGTCCTTCCCACTGTCTGTTAGTTCCAAACTGATTACGTCTCTCGGTCAGAATTTTATGGCCGTAGGCCTGATGACCGACATCCCAAATTAGCTTATCAATAGGGGTATTAAAAACATAATGTAGCGCAATCGTTAGTTCAACAACACCTAAACTTGCACCTAAATGACCTTCTTTAGTAGCTACAACATCAATTATTTCCTGGCGAAGCTCCTTTGCCACATGGGGTAAAGCAGCTTGACTAAGCTCCCTAAGTTTTTCAGGAGAACTAATCTTAGATAAAAGACTTTCTTGTTTCACAAAGCAAAGGTAGTAGTTAATTCAGGATTATGAATTGTGAAATGCTTACTTTTAAGGATGGAATTGGATGACACCTACTTTATGCAAAAAGCAATTGAGCAAGCTGAGCTGGCTTTCGAAATTGACGAGGTTCCTGTAGGGGCTGTTGTTGTTATTGATCAGCGCATTATAGCTCGTGCTCATAATCTCACCGAGCGCCTTAAAGATGTTACTGCGCATGCTGAAATGCAGGCAATTACATCGGCTGCCAATTTTCTAAACGGTAAATATTTAAAAGGGTGTACGCTCTACGTTACACTTGAACCATGCGTAATGTGCATGGGAGCTTTATATTGGAGTCAGTTGGATCGAATTGTTTTCGGAGCCTCTGACATTAAAAGAGGGTTTGTTTCTCAGGGGGTAAAACCACATCCAAAATCTAAAATTCAGGGCGGAGTACTATCCCAAAACTCTAAGGAACTGATGGAGCGTTTTTTTAAAAAAAAGCGCTAAAAAAAGCACTTACAAAGAGTGCTTTTAAAAAATCAAAATAAAATGCTTTTTAAAGGATTTGAATTTGTGCAGCAACTTTTCCTTTTTCACCATCTTCTTCAACATATTCTACTTTGTCGCCCTCATTTAGATTTCCTCCATCGAGAGACGTTGCGTGGACAAAAATGTCCTGTCCTGTTTCATCATTTGTTATGAAACCATAACCCTTTGATGAATTAAAAAATTTTACTGTACCTGTCATAATAATAGATTAATATCAACAAATTTAAATTTTTTTTTCAATTTTGCGATTAAAATGACGTAAAAATATTGATAGTCAACACGTTTACTTTTTTTTATTGGTCATTTTTCGCATGTTATCATCCGTTAACATATAGTCGGAAATATTTTTATTTTTCCATCTATGATAAAGAAATATAGGTAAATAAACGAAAGCTCCAAATAAAACACCCAACCCTATTATTTTTTCACCATCCTTATAATCAACGAGTTCCTTGACGTAATATCCTCGAAGTATAATTCCCAACATAACAAAAAATAAAATTCTAAGTATATATTTCATATCATTTGATTTAAATAAGTAGTCTTAACTAAAGTGGGTCACTAACCCGAATAAGTTCGCGGCGATAAACCGATAATAATTTTGATTTAGAAACAAATCCCATGAATTTTCCATCTTTAAGTACGGGTAAGTTCCATGCACTACTGTCCTGAAATTTACGCATAATGACTTTCATGTTGTCTTTTTTGTAGTTGATTACATTTGGGGGACTGTGCATTAATGAACGAACATATACGCTTTCATAAAGTGTAGCATCGAACATGAATTCCCTAATATTATCTAATAAAACGATGCCTAATAGATCATTTTCTTCATTCAAAACTGGAAATAAATTTCTTTTAGACTTTGCAACACCTTCCACTAACATAGTTCCTAAAGTCATCTCTGGAGAAAGAATACAGAAATTTTTTTCAATGAGCTTATCTAGTTGCATAAGGGTAAGAATGGTATCGTCTTTATCATGAGTCAATAAAGCATCTTTTTTGACTAAGTCAGTTGTGTAAACCGTAGTCGAAACATAGTATTTAGAAATTGCAAATGCTAAGGATGAAGTAATCATTAAGGGAAGGAATAAGGCATATCCGCCCGTAAGTTCTGCAATTAAGAAAATAGCTGTTAGTGGGGCGTGTAATACACCAGCAATTAATCCAGCCATTCCTACCAGTGTGAAATTACTAACGGATATTGGGGTGTTTGTAATTCCAATTGCATTAATGATTTTTGCAAACGCATGACCCAAAGCGCTTCCCATAAATAGTGCTGGAGCAAAAACCCCACCTTTACCACCAGCTCCAAAAGTCAAACTAGTTGCAATTACCTTAAAAAAAACAAGTCCTAATAACAGGAATATAACGGTCCAAGTATGATCAAAATCTTGAATCAAAAAAGAGGTTCCAATGGCGGCTATATAATCTTCTCGAAGTAAATTATTAATGGTTTCAAAACCCTCACCATATAAAGGCGGAATCAAAACAATGAGTACGCTTAAGCAAATACCTCCAAAAAGTAACCGCTGATACCCTTTTAGTCTTACCTCAAAAAAACGTTCAATCCACAAGTATACCTTAGTGAAGTATACCGAGCCTAAGCCGGCAATAACTCCAAAAAGCATATAATATCCAATGTGGTTTAAGTCAAAGGTGTCTTTTAAGATAAATGGAAGCAATTGGGTGGATCCGAAAAAAAAGTATGTCGTGAGTAAAGCTGAGATAGAAGCAAATAAAAGAGGGAGTAGTGAAGCCAAAGTTAAATCCAAGCTAAAAACCTCGATAGCAAATATTATTGCCGCAATAGGAGCTTTGAAAATTGCAGACATTGCTCCAGCAGCTGCACATCCAATTAATAAACTTCGGGTAGCTTGATTTAAGTGTAAAAGTCTAGAAAGGTTAGAAGCAATACTTGCTCCTCCAGAAACAGTAGGCCCCTCCAAACCCGCAGAGCCTCCAAATCCAATGGTTATTGGTGCAGTAAAAACTGAGGCAAACATCTGATACGCTGGCATAAGTCCTTTGCGTTTTGATAGCGCATAAAGGACCGATGGAATTCCATGATTAACCGGTTTTTTTATTCCATATCGAATAATTAGTATCGTCAGAACAATACCTATGATTGGAAAAATAAAATAAAAAAGAGATTGGTATTCAAAATTTACATTAGTAATCTGTTGCTGAAAAAAATAAGTGGTATTTTTTATTAATGCAGCTAAAAGTCCCGAAAGAATCCCTACAACAATACTTACAAAATAAATGAATTGCTTGTTGGGGATGTTTTTTATTCTCCAAACGAGGAATTTTTTCAACATTAAATTCCCATGTAGTTCCATTATTTTTTTTGTTTGAGAACCAAATTTAGTTCCTCCAACTGGGTTGAGTCAATTGAAGCGGGGGCGTCGATCATTAAATCACGTCCGCTGTTGTTTTTTGGGAAAGCTATAAAATCTCGAATAGTTTCTTGACCTCCAAGTATTGCCACCAAACGATCCAAACCAAGTGCAATTCCTCCATGAGGTGGAGCACCATATTGAAAAGCCTCCATTAAAAATCCAAACTGAGCTTGAGCTTCTTCTTTAGTAAATCCAAGTAAATCAAACATGGTTTCTTGAACTTTAGCATCGTGAATACGAATAGAACCTCCACCAATTTCATTTCCATTGAGCACCAAGTCGTACGCATTTGCATTAACACCACCTGGATCTGTAGCTAATAAGCTCATTTGTTCAGGCTTTGGAGCTGTAAATGGGTGATGCATTGCATGGTAGCGTTTGCTTTCTTCATCCCATTCTAGAAGTGGAAAATCTACTACCCACAGTGGAGCAAAAGTTTCAGGATCTCTGAGTTCTAATTGCTCTGCTAGCTCCATTCTTAAAGCAGAAAGCTGCCCTCTTGTTTTATTAGTTTCACCAGCCATAACCACCACTAAATCGCCAGCGGATGCTTGTGTTTGTTTAGCCCAATTTGTTAAATCTTCTTGAGAATAAAATTTATCTACAGAGGATTTATAACTCCCATCTTCATTACACTTTACCCAAATCAATCCGTTAGCACCAATTTGAGGTCGTTTTACCCAGTCAATTAATTTGTCAATCTGTTTTCGTGTGAAAGAAGCTGCACCAGGAACCGCTATTCCAACAATTAATTCTTGCTGATCAAAAACAGGAAAACCTTTCCCTTTAGCAAATTCATTTAGTTCAGCAAACTCCATTCCAAATCGAATGTCAGGTTTGTCATTACCATACTTTTGCATTGCTTCGGCATAGGTCATTCTTGGGAATTTGGCTACTTCGACTCCTTTAATTTCTTTCAAAAGGTGTTTGAGTAAACCTTCAAAACGAGTTAAGATATCTTCTTGCTCCACGAAAGTCATTTCGCAGTCAATTTGAGTGAATTCAGGCTGTCTGTCTGCTCGTAAATCTTCATCACGAAAACATTTAACAATCTGAAAGTATTGATCCATTCCTCCAACCATAAGCAGTTGCTTAAATGTTTGTGGCGATTGGGGTAAGGCATAAAATTCGCCAGCATTCATTCGAGAAGGCACCACAAAATCTCGAGCTCCTTCGGGAGTAGATTTAATTAAATAAGGCGTTTCAACATCAATGAAATTGTGAGCAGACAAATAATTTCGAATCGCTAAGCTTACTTTAGAACGAAAAATTAAATTTTCTCTTACTGGTTTTCTTCTAATATCAAGATAACGATATTGCATGCGTAATTCTTCACCTCCATCAGTTTCACTTTCAATTGTAAAAGGTGGAGTTTTTGATGGGTTTAAAACGTCAAAAGATTCTGCTAGTATTTCAACGTCACCTGTCGAAAGGGTGGGATTTTTAGAAACCCGTTCAATTACTGTTCCCTGAACTTGAATCACGAATTCACGCCCCAATCTTTGAGCTTTTTCAAGCATTATCTTGTCGGTACGTTCTTCGTCAAAAATGATTTGGGTTACACCATATCGGTCCCTTAAATCAACCCAGATCATGAAGCCTTTATTACGCGTTTTTTGAACCCATCCAGCAAGGGTAACCTTATTTCCAATGTGAGTAAGATTTAACTCTCCACATGTATTTGTTCTTAACATAGTTCTATTATTCTTTGCAAAGATATTAAGTTCAATCTTCTTTACGAGCCACGAAGTGCTTTAATCTTTAATTTTAATCGATAAACTAAGTAAAAACAAGCAGGAACAATAACCAAGGTTAAGAATGTAGCAAAGGTTAAACCAAATATAACCGTCCAAGCTAATGGACCCCAGAATATTACATTATCTCCCCCAATGTAAATATTAGGATCCCAATTGATAACCAAAGAAGAAAAATCAATATTTAATCCAGTTGCAAGCGGAATAAGTCCGAGAATAGTAGTTATTGCAGTAAGTAATACTGGACGTAAACGTGCAGCACCTCCCAAAACTATTGCTTCTCTAGCTTCAATTCTCGGCAACATTTGCTCGAAAGGAATACCCAATTCTTCTTTTTTTCGTGCAATGAGTAGCTGGGTATAATCAATCAGTACAACTCCATTATTTACAACAATTCCAGAGAGTGAAATAATCCCCATCATAGTCATCATAATTACAAAAGGCATCCCAAACAAGCTAATTCCGTATAAAACTCCTGTAAAACTCAAGAAAATTGAAAGTAGAATTATTAAAGGATTTGAAATGGAGTTAAACTGAAGAACCAGCAAGAATACAATTAGCCCTAAAGCGGTTGCTAATGCTCCCAATAAAAAGTTCATATTAGCTTCTTGCTCTGCTACCTCTCCCGTAAACTCATAGTCTACATCAGACGGAATGCCATCAAAACCAATCATACTTTCTTTTACATGATCAACAACTTCATTGGCATTATAACCAGCTAGAACTGCAGAATATACAGTAACCACTCGTCTAAGCTCTTTATGCTTGATTGCACTAAATGAAACGGAATTTTCTATATCAACAATTGCACTGATTGGAACCTCCTTGATTTTTCCACTTGCTTGATCTCTAAACACAATGAATTGATCTAATAAGGCAGCTGTGTTAAGTCTATATTGCTCATCAAACCTTACATTGATGTCATAATCTTCACCATCTTTTTTATAAATCCCAGATTTCTCGCCAAAGAGTGAACGTCTCAATTGCTAGAAATCTGGGATTTA
>Ga0257120_1001740_pt1 | contig 13901 bp, 14 predicted proteins | sample SI106_10metaG_FD_190153 | JGI IMG/M metagenome (GOLD analysis project Ga0257120, IMG submission 190153) | Marine microbial communities from Saanich Inlet, British Columbia, Canada - SI106_10 | ecosystem: Environmental > Aquatic > Marine > Inlet | place: Canada: British Columbia | collected... | reverse complement strand
ATATCACAAAAAATAAGATCAAAATCTTTTTGCTGACTTAAGGCTAAGCCTTGCTTGCCATCCTCTGCCTCTTGAACAACACACTCCTCAAATTCTAATATTTCCTTCAACGCCCTTCTTATGGCGCGCTCATCATCTATTATCAATACATTCATAACTATCTAACTTTTCGTTCCAGCATAGGAACAAACTTAAATGTTCCATATTCCTCTTGAGAAATTTGACCATTTAAGTCTTTTTTAATTTTTAACATTTTTTGTTCTGCACCATCTCCAACAGGAATCACAAGGATTCCACCATTTTTTAGCTGCTGCAACAACTCTTTTGGGATTTCTGGGGCTCCACAAGTTACCAAAATTCTATCGTAGGGAGCATATGCCTTTTTTCCCTGATACCCATCTCCGAAAAATAAACGCGCCGGAAATCTAAAATAATCTACCATTAACTTAGCCTTTCTGTGAAGCTCTTTATGCCTTTCGATACTAAATACTTTTAGGCCTAATGCTGCAAGAATACATGTCTGAAACCCTGAACCCGAACCAATTTCTAAAACTTTTTCTCCTTTGCTCAACTCTAAAAGTTGGGTTTGAAAAGCAACCGTAAATGGATGTGATATAGTTTGACCTGAACCTATTTGAAAGGCCATATTTGTATAGGCTTGCTCATCAAATGCAAGATCCAAAAAAAAGTGTCTTGGGATTTGATCAAACGCTTTCAATATCCTATCATCATTAATTCCCATTTCTTTTAATGCAGCGATTAATATTTTACGTTTTCCCTTGTGTTTAAAAGAATCCTTTAGGTGGTGCATAAAATTTTATGGTTTAAATGGTAAAATATCATTTGTTAATATTAATCTAAAACAAATTAAACCCCAAAATTAACAGTTTTAAGGAGGATACCTCTTTAAATTCTTAACTTTACACAAGATTTAGAATCAGGTAAAAATGAACGATACTCCTGCCAAAAATTGGTATGTGATAAAAACTTTGAGCCGAGCAGAAAAAAAAACTGCCGAAAGATTGACTGATACTCACTATGAGGTTTATCTTCCATTGCAAACAACTATAAAACAATGGAGTGATCGAAAAAAGAAAGTAGAAGTCCCACTTATCCCCGGAGTCATTTTTGTTTATTGTGTAGAAAACGCACTCATAAAATTGTATAGTTTTCAAGGTGTATACTCAATACTAAAGCTTTCAGGTAAATTTGCAATCGTTCGCGAAAACGAAATAAAAAATCTTAAACTCTTACTGAAAGATCACGTAGAACTAAAGGAAGAAGATTTCGAAACTGTTAGCAAAGGTGAACTTGTTGAAGTTATTCAAGGACCTTTACAGGGAATTATTGCAACATCTATCGAGCAGCAACGTAATTATAAATTAATCATACAATTTGAAAGTATAGGAAGGCAGTTTGTTTTTCATGTTCCGCGCTCTCAAGTTAGAAAAATCAAAGAAAAATCGCCCAATCTTTGATGTTTAACATGTGTTGTCCATTTCTTGTAATGGGACTCACAATCGGCGAAGCCATATAAAAATGAAAATATTAGTTACAGGAGGAGCAGGTTTCATTGGAAGCAATACTTGTGAAGATTTAGTTCATAACGGTCATCATGTAATCTGTCTTGATAATTTTTTAACGGGCAAGAGAGAAAATATTAGTCATCTTGTGTCAAATGAGCAATTTACACTTGTCGAGGGTGACATCCGTGATATTGATTCATGCAGAAAAGCAGTCCAAGGAGCGGATGTTGTTTTACATCTGGCTGCACTGGGCTCAGTACCTCGTTCTATTTCAGATCCAGTTACGACAAATGACATCAACATAAATGGCACGTTGAACATGATTGTAGCAACACGAGATGCTGGAATTAAAAGATTTGTTTATGCAGCAAGTTCATCAACTTATGGTGATTCAGAAAGCCTACCAAAAGTCGAGCATATTATTGGAAAACCGCTATCTCCATACGCCATAACCAAATATGTTGGAGAACTTTACGCTGATGTTTTTTCTAAAACCTATGATATGGAGTGTATTGGCTTGCGTTATTTTAATGTCTTTGGAAGACGACAAGACCCAAAAGGAGCATATGCCGCTGTTATTCCTAAGTTTACAGCTCTTCTTCTTCAACATCAAGGACCAATAATAAATGGAGATGGTTCCTTTTCGAGAGACTTCACTTACATCGATAATGTCATTCAAATTAATAAACTCGCATTGTTTACAGAAAACAAAGAAGCGCTCAACCAAGTATACAACGTGGCGTATGGAGAAAGTTCGACATTGAATGACCTTTATGATGAAATTAAAATAAACCTTTCCAAGTTTGACTCGGAGATTGCAAACATAGTTTCAATACATGGACCAAATAGAACAGGAGACATACCTCATTCATTGGCATCTATTGATAAAGCCAAAGAATTATTGGATTACAATCCTGAGTTTTCTCTTGAAGCAGGGTTAAAAGAGGCAATGCTCTGGTATTGGGAACATAAATCAACCCTTGAAGCTTAATGAATATTTTAAATTTAATTGGCAGAAAAAATCCTTTATTCGAAACGGATATTTCAACTAAGGCTCAGCAAATTTCTAAAAATGTATCCTCAAGTACATTTTTGGTTTTAGGAGGTGCAGGTTCTATTGGCCAAGCTGTAGTTAAAGAGATTTTTAAAAGAGGTCCGAAAAAACTACATGTTGTCGATATTAGTGAAAATAATCTTGCGGAACTCGTTCGAGACATTAGAAGTTCATTTGGATATATATCAGGAGATTTTCAAACATTTGCTTTAGATATTGGCTCGTCTACATATGATGCTTTTATTGAAAATGATGGAGAATATGACTATGTATTGAACCTTTCCGCACTCAAACATGTGCGCAGTGAGAAAGACCCTTTCACTTTAATGCGTATGATTGAAGTGAATATTTTGAATACAGAAAAGACAATACAACAAGCGATTGATAAAGGAAGTAAAAAATATTTTTGTGTTTCAACGGATAAGGCAGCGAACCCTGTAAATATGATGGGTGCTTCAAAGCGGATAATGGAAAAATTTCTTTTAAGGAAAAGTAGTGAAATAGCCATTTCTACTGCAAGATTTGCAAATGTTGCCTTCTCTGACGGTTCTCTTTTACACAGCTTTAAGCAACGTTTAGACAAACAGCAGCCTATCGTTGCTCCTACGGATGTTAAAAGGTACTTTGTTACCCCAGAGGAATCAGGACAACTCTGTTTGATGTCATGCTTATTTGGGGACACAAGGGATATATTCTTCCCTAAACTTTCACAAGAATTGGATCTCATTACCTTTTCATCAATTGCTGAAAAGTTTTTAAATGCTCAAGGCTATAAAGTTCATATTTGTGATTCAGAAAAACAAGCACGATCAGCAGTTTCAAATGACATATTATCAAAAAAATGGCCCTGCTTTTTTACCCTGTCAGATACAACAGGAGAAAAAAGCTTTGAAGAATTCTATATGCCAAATGAAACACTTGACTTACAAACATTTGAAAAACTTGGCATAGTCAAAAGTGAGGCGGATTTCAATAATGAACAATTAAACTATTTTCTCAAAAGAATAGAAACTATGAGAAAACAAAATTCTTGGAGTAAAGAGTCAATCGTATCTTTATTTTTCGAAATGCTGCCTGAACTTAATTATGAAGACAAAGGCAAGTACTTAGATTCAAAAATGTAAAGTAGTTGAAAGAAGAAAAAATCATATCATTTATAAGATCATTGCATAAAAGTGATGCTTTCATTCCACTCCATGCACCGTATTTCGGAGGGAATGAAAAGAAATATCTCAATGAATGCATTGACTCCACTTTTGTATCAAGTGTCGGTCCTTTTGTGAATAACTTTGAAAAGGAAATAGCTAAGTATGTTGATGCACAACATGCCGTTGCCGTTGTAAATGGCACCTCTGCTATTCATACTGCTTTGGAAGTTGTAGGAGTAAAAGAAAATGATGAGGTGATTACACAAGCTCTTACCTTTGTTGCAACAGCAAATGCAATTGCTTACTGCAAAGCAAAACCACTTTTTATTGATGTAGATAAAGAATCAATGGGTCTCTCACCTACCGCTTTAAAAACCTTCCTTGAGGAAAATACGACTGTAAAAAATGGCGTATGTATAAATAGTTTAACAAATAGAAAAATAAAAGCATGTCTTCCAATGCACACTTTCGGATTCCCTTGCAGAATCGTAGAAATATGTGATATATGTGAAGCTTTCGGAATCCCAGTTATCGAAGATGCTGCAGAAGCGTTAGGAAGTTCTGTGAATGGAAAAAAAATAGGGACTTTTGGTACAATTGGTGTTTTTTCATTCAATGGGAATAAATTAATCACTGCTGGTGGTGGTGGTGCACTGGTTACGAACAACACCAAATACGCTCAAAAAGCGAAGCACATTACAACAACAGGTAAAAAAAACCACCCTTTTGAATTTTTTCACGATGAGTTAGCTTACAACTACAGAATGCCAAACCTAAATGCAGCCTTAATTTGCGCGCAGTTGGAACAAATAGAGGTTTTCCTTAAAGATAAAAGAGAATTAGCGAATGATTACCGATCATTCTTTGAAGCATTAGGAGTCACTGTAAGAAGTGAAGAAGAAAATACAAAGGCAAATTATTGGCTCATCTGTCTTGAATTAAACAATAAAGAGGAAAGAGACCACTATTTAAAATTCTTAAACCAAAATGAAATTATGGCGCGGCCGATTTGGCAATTAATGTATAAACTGCCTATGTATGAAAACTGTTACCGAGATGACCAAAAAAATGCCCAATATTTAGAAGATAGAATTATTAATATACCAAGCAGTTATAGAAATAATGGATGATGAGATTATTTTATTGGGGTATTCTGGCCATGCTTATTCGGTAATAGATGCGGCATTAAATAATGGCAGCAAGATAACGGGCTATTGTGATTTTAAGGAAAATAAAGAAAATCCTTTTGCCATTAAATTCCTTGGAAAGGAAGTTGATTTGGCGCACAATCAAAATGCCTTGTTCTTTCCTAGTGTTGGAGATAACATACTTCGAAAACAACTTGTTGATTTTATTGAATCAAAAAAATGGGGACAAACAAAAATCATACACCCGTCATCTAAAATTTCGTCGAAAACCACAATCGGGCATTCAACATTTATATCAAGTGGTGCAATTGTCAATGCACTCGCATATATAGGCAAAGGCTGTATTATCAATTCAGGAGCAATTATTGAACATGAATGTAAGATTGAAAACTTTTGCCATATCGCCCCAGGAGCAACAGTTGCAGGAAATGTTAAAATAGGGGCGCACTCTTTTGTCGGATCAAACGCCACAATAATCCCGGGAGTTACTATAGGACAAAACGTCATAATTGGTGCGGGAACCGTAGTACTAAAAGATATTCCTGATAATGCTACTTGTGTAGGCAACCCCGCAATAATAATAAAGAAATGAAACCTGTTTTAATCATCGCAGAAGCCGGAGTAAATCATAATGGGGACCTCAATATTGCCAAAGCATTAATCGATGCTGCCTCTGATGCCAAAGTTGATATCGTAAAATTTCAAACGTACAAAACTGAAAAGCTCGTCAGTAAAGAAGCAAAACAAGCATCTTATCAACAAAAAAACACAAAAATAGAAGGTCAGTTTGCAATGCTAAAAAAATTAGAATTACCTGAAGATTGGCATTATAAACTTAAAGACTACGCCGTAACTAAAGGGGTTCAATTCTTATCCACCGGATTCGATCATGACAGTTTAGACTTTTTGAATTCCATGGGGCCCTCATTTTTCAAAATACCATCAGGAGAGATCTCTAACAAGCCTTATCTTGAACATGTTGCTGCCTTTAAAAAGCCTATCGTCTTATCAACAGGAATGAGTAACATGGAGGAAATCTCAGCCGCGCTCAGTGTACTTGCAAACAACGGTATTCCTAAAGAGCAACTATGCGTTCTACATTGTAATACAGAATATCCTACCCCATTTGAAGATGTAAATCTTAAAGCAATGTGTTCGATACAAAATCATTTTAATGTAGAAGTAGGATACTCTGATCATACGCTAGGAATAGAAGTTGCTGTCGCTGCCGTTGCTCTCGGCGCAAAGGTTATTGAGAAGCATTTTACAATATCTCGCGCCATGGAAGGTCCTGATCATGCGGCTTCGCTTGAGCCTGACGAACTCAAAGAAATGGTCAAAAGCATTAGGAACATTGAAAAAGCACTATCAGGTAACGGTATCAAAGCTCCAAGTCCATCAGAATTAAAAAATAAAACCGCTGCAAGAAAAAGCATTCACATTAATACCGCTCTCAATACTAATGATCGTATTGAAAGACACCATTTAGACATAAAACGACCTGGAGATGGCATTAATCCAATGCAAATAGATGAGGTTGTGGGTAAAAAGATTAAAACAGATTTACAAGCTGATTCAAAGTTAAAGTGGGAGGACTTAGAATGAAAATAGCTGTTTTAACAAGTTCTAGAGCGGATTACGGAATTTATTTACCGCTGCTAAAAAGACTGAAAGAGGATGCTGATATTCAACTTTCAATTATTGCCTTTGGCACGCATTTAAAAGCCCAATTCGGAAAAACAATAGACCAAATTAAAAATGACGGGTACACAATTACAAAACAAATTGACAACTTAAAATATGGAGATAATCCACAAGATATTGCCCTTAACTATGCCTATACAACCAAGTTATTTGCTGAGTTATGGAATGATACGAGTTATAACTATGTTATTTGCTTGGGGGATCGCTATGAAATGGCAGCAGCTGTAAATGCCGGGATTCCATTCGGCGTTAAGTTTGTTCATATTCATGCAGGAGAGACCAGCGAAGGTGCAATAGACAATATTTATAGAGATCAAATCTCATTGGCCTCTACCCTTCATTTCGTGGCAATTGAATCCTTTACGAAACGAATTAAAGCGCTAACAAAAAAGAAAAACACCTCTCATTTCTGCGGAGCAATAAGCTTAGAAAATATTAATGGTGTGAAATTATTATCAAAAAAGGAATTTTACGCAAAGTGGCAAATAGATTTAAAGCTACCAACAATTTTAATGACTGTCCATCCCGAAACAATTGATCCTACCGCAAACCATTCGCATATAGAGGAACTTAAAACAGCTTTGATTGTACTTCTTGAACGAAGTCAAGTACTGGTTACTATGCCAAATGCGGATACTCTTGGCTCAATGTATAGAACAATGTTTGAAAAGCTTAAAGATAAGTATCCCGTAAAATTATTTCTTGTTGAGAATCTGGGAACACAATCCTATTTTACAGCAATGAAATATTGCAAATTACTCATCGGGAACACATCAAGTGGTATAATAGAAGCTGCTTCATTTAAGAAATTTGTGATTAACCTCGGCAATAGACAACTAGGACGAGCACATGGTGAAAATGTCATTCATGCGCCTTTTGATTGTAAAAAAATCATTTCAAAAGCCATGATTTATTTTGACTCCATTTATACAGGGATGAACATATATGAGCTAAAAAATGGCAGCGCACAAATAATAAAAATCTTAAAAGATAAACTGAATGGAATTTCGTAAGCATATAATCCAAGAGACTGACAGTGTCAAGAACGCATTAATTATGCTTGATAAATTAGCAGCAGATGCGATTCTTTTTGCAGTTGACCATGAGGGTGTCTTAACTGGCTCTTTAACAGATGGAGATATAAGAAGAGGGTTAATGGCTGGTTCTAAAATCAACGATTCAATACACTCGGTATGCTACAAGACTCCAAAATATATAAACCAAAAAAAGATAGAATTAACTAAGTTAATTGAATACAGAAAAAATAATTTTAACATTATACCTATTGTTGATGAGAATAATATTGTTGTAGATGTTATCAATTTTAAAAAACGAAAGACGATTCTTCCTGTAGACGTAGTCATTATGGCAGGAGGCAAAGGAATGCGTCTTCGTCCACTTACTGTGGATCTACCTAAGCCGCTATTAAAGGTTGGTGATAAATCAATTCTAGAACATAGTTTATTAATGTATGATGCATTTGGCGTAAAGAGTATAAATATTACCACAAATTACTTGTCTCAAAAAATAGAGGACTTTATTGAACAGAAAAAAAACGATTATCGCACGACGATAGAAACGGTTAAAGAAAGTCAATTTTTAGGCACAATAGGAGCCATTAAGCTTGTCAAAAATTTCAGTGAAGATTACATTTTAGTGTCAAACTCTGATTTATTAACGGATATTGATTTTGAGGCATTCTTTTTAGATTTCGTTGAAAGTGACGCTGACATGAGTGTTGTGAGCATCCCATATCATGTTGACATACCATATGCAATAATGGATATAGAGGATGATTACCTCAAAAGTTTTCACGAAAAACCGAAGTACACCTATTATTCCAACGGTGGTATATATCTATTGAAGAAAGAATTATTAAATCTCATTCCTATGAATGAGGCATTCTCGGCAACAGATTTAATGAACGCGGTTATAAGTCAACGTAAAAAAATAAAAACTTTCGCACACAACGGTTACTGGCTAGATATAGGGCAACATCAGGATTACAAAAAGGCACAAAATGATATAAAAACACTAAAGCTTTTATGACTTCAATAAACGATATTTTAGTTGTTATTCCAGCAAGAGGAGGCTCTAAAGGCATTCCTATGAAAAACATAAAGTTGCTCAATGGAAAACCATTGATACAATACAGTATTGAATTTGCTTTAACTCATTTTAAGAAGGAGCAAATTATTGTCTCTACCGATCATAAAGACATTCAAAGAGTTGCTCAAATTTGTGGAATCCCTACACCTACACTAAGACCAAGTCATTTGGCAAAGGATGATAGTTCTACTCATGATGTGTTATTGAACTTGATAAAACAAAAAAAAGCAGAGGGTTTTTCATTTAAGCTTGTTTTACTTCTTCAACCCACTTCTCCCTTTAGAAAATCGAATCACCTGAAAGATATTTTAAAACTAACCGCACCAAACCTAGACATGGTTGTTAGTGTAAAAGAATCTAAGTCAAATCCTTATTTCAATCTTTTTGAAGAAAATGAATCAGGAAATCTTGAACTTTCAAAACAAAAGGATGTTTCGGGTAGACAATATGCACCGAAGGTATTTGAATACAATGGATCAATGTATCTCATGAACGTCAACAGCCTGACACGAATGAAAATTAATGAGTTTTCAAAAGTTAAAAAGTATGTCATGTCATCATTAGATTCAATTGATCTAGACACTCAGATTGATTGGGATTTTGCTGAATTAATGATCAAACAAAATCAGATTGAAATCGATTAAGAAAAAAACTATAAAAGCATTTTCTTGGGACTTTATTGGCAGATTCTTTAGCCAGAGTAGCACATTCGTCGTTTCAATTTTTTTAGCGAGACTTCTCAATCCTGAGGACTTTGGCTTAATAGCAATGGCTATGGCCTTTATTCATATTGGAGGCGTATTCATTGATGTTGGATTCTCAGCAGCTCTAATACAAAACAAAGAAAATAGTACATTAACGTATAATACTATTTTCATATTCAATATTATAGCTGGCATTTGCCTGACAGGCCTTGTATATTTCATGAGTGACTTAATTGGTGAATTCTACAACAATCCAGAAATAGCTTTACTCGTAAAATGGTTATCACTGTTTTTTGTGTTCAATTCCTTTAACCGTGTTCAAAATGCCATCTTATCAAGAGAACTGAATTTCAAAGCCCTAACCATAAGAATGTTCATTGCATCGACCATTGGAGGGAGTCTTGGCGTCGCAGCTGCCTACAACGACTATGGTGTTTATAGTCTCGTTATTCAAATATTATCCACGGCAGTTATGAGTACCCTGTTACTTTGGAGCACCTCAAAATGGAGGCCGAAACTTCAATTTTCCTATCAAGAAATGAAAAAACTTTTTGGTTTTAGTGTATTTGCATTTTTAGAGAGAGTTATGAATAATATATTCTTAAGGCTAGATGTTCTGCTTTTGGCTAAAATATTTAATCCTATCGCGGTTGGTTTTTACACGAGAGCATCTACGCTTCAAGACCAAGCCACAAAATATTCTTCATCAAGTATAATCCGAGTTTTATTTCCTGTTTTATCCAAATACCAGGATAGACCGGATGAATTCAGAAGGATTTACTTGAAAATGTTCGAGATTATTTCATTTTTAAGTTTTGGGTTAACGGGTTTACTTTTTATTTTAGGTAGTGATATTATTATTTCATTATTTGGAGAAAAATGGGCGCCTTCAATACCTATTTTTCAAATTCTAATTCTAGCAAGTGCAACAATACCCTTGAATTCATTGATGTGGAACGCTATTATGAGTCAAGGGAAGTCCAAAGAGAATTTCTATTTAGGTTTGGTAAAAAAAACAATTAGTCTTGTACCATTTGTTATTGCGATTAAATACAACATCCTTTACTTCACGGTAACATGGGTCATAGCAAAGTATATTGCCACTTCTCTAAATATGTTTCTTATTTATAAAATTTCTGCAGTTTCAATTCGTGGTCAAATGATTAGTGTTTTCAAAACCTCAATCCCGCTAGTCCTAGGCATTGTGGTATTTTACATCTCAGATCTACAAAACATAGGTACAAGAATAGCAAGCGCTTTACTTTTTTCGGTACTTTATTTAGTCTTTGCAGCGCTCATGAAAAATCAAGGCTTTATTTATATTCAAAGCACAATAAAAGAAATTAAGAACTCGTTAAATAAAAATAAAGCTCTTGAATGATTCCCGTAACTAAAACATATCTACCCGCAATAGAGCGTTATCATGAAAAAGTAAATGAAATATGGCATTCCGGTATCTTGACAAATAGAGGATCACTTGTTGTCGAACTTGAAGCGTCGTTAAAAAAAGATTTGAATCAAGACCATTTGCTTTGCACAAGTAATGGGACAATCCCTCTACAAATCGCATTAAAACTATACGGAAAAGAAGGCGAGATAATAACTACGCCTTTTAGCTACGTTGCAACAACAGCAGCAATTCAATGGGAAGGTTGCAAACCTGTATTTGTCGATATTGAGCGAGACTATTGGACAATAGACCCTCAAAAAATAATTAAAGCTATAACGCCAAAAACAACTTGTATACTTGCTACTCACGTTTTTGGCAATCCATGTGATATTGAGTCCATTGAGAAAATTGCTAAAGACTATAATCTAAAAGTCATCTATGATGCTGCGCATTGCTTTGGTGTGAATTATAATGGTAAAAGCATATTTAGTTTTGGAGATATTAGTACATGTAGTTTTCATGCTACCAAAATATTTCATACTGCTGAGGGTGGTGCCATATTTTGTAATAATCCTAAGGATAATGATGAGGTATTCGGGTTACATAATTTTGGACACAAAGGTAAACTGGAATATAGCGGTTTAGGAATTAATGCAAAAATGAGTGAATTATCAGCTGCAATGGGATTAGCCGTTCTACCGGATATGGAATTGATTTTTAACAAAAGAAAAAAAATTGTTGACAAATATAAAACACATCTATCCAATCTTAATTGTATATCTTTCAAAACGAGGCCTAAAACTGAAATTAACAATAGTTATTTTCCATTAGAGTTCCCAAATCAAGCGGTTCGAGAAAAGGTTGAAAAGGCATTGAATGCCGAAAATATTATTCCAAGGCGATATTTCTTTCCCTCATTAAACAAATTACCTTACATCAAGAGTGAAAAAATGCCGATTTCTGAATCGTTGGCAGACCGTGTTCTTTGCCTACCGTTATACCATTCATTGTCAGACAGCGAACAAATGCTTGTCATTAATATTATAAAAAAGACACTCTCATAAATGAAGCTCGCAATAATGCAACCTTATTTATTCCCATATATAGGCTACTTTCAGCTGATAAATGCGGCAGATATATTCATTCTATATGATGATGTCAACTTCCGAAAACAAAGTTGGATCAATAGAAATAGGATTCTATTAAATGGAAGCATCCATACCTTTACAATTCCATGTAAGGGTATTAGTTCAAATAAATTAATCAAAGAAATAGAATTAAATAATAAACAGGATTTTGAGCATAACTTTCTTGAACTTTTGGGTCATGGCTACGAAAAAAAAGCTCCTTATTTTGACGAAATCCTTCGTTTACTAAAGAAGATATTTAATACACATGACACAAACAGTATATCCAGTTTTAATTATGCGTCAACCTCTCATATTTGTGATTATTTAGGTATAAAAACAGAAATTAAACAAAGTTCCGAATGCAGCAGCCATACAAGTCATTTAAAAGGAAGCAAACGTTTATATTCAATCTGTAAACAATTTGATGCGAAGACATATATTAATGCTAGCGGAGGAAAAGAACTCTATTGCAAATCTGATTTTATTGATGAAGGATTGAATTTGAAATTCATAACACCCGAAATACAGAAACTTTGCTACAACCAAATAAGCACAAAATTATTCACACCATGGCTTTCAATAATTGATGTCCTAATGAATAACTCAAAAGAAGAATGTCAAACCATGCTCAATTGTTCATCACTGTCATGAATCGTTTTGCATTACATAGTGTTCCAAGGTCTGGATCTTCATGGGTTGGAGCCGTTTTAAATAAACATCCAGAAATTAATTACTTTTTTCAGCCTTTATTTTCAAATTCATTCAAGCCAAGCCTAGACGAATGGAGTTCAAAAGAAGATATTGTTCACTTTTACAATGCACTTCAGAATTCAAACGATTCCTTCGTTCAACAAATAAGATTTGGTGAAAAAAATGGCAATAGAAATAAGCATGCAGTAAATATCCTGTACAAGGAAGTAAGATACCATCACATTATTGAAAATCTAATTAAAAAAGACCCTTCGATAAAAATAATTGGCCTAATTCGAAATCCCCTAGCCACTATGAATTCTTGGCTAAATGCCCCGAAAGAATTTAGGAAAGATCTCTTGTGGGATGAACTAGAGGAATGGAAATATGCCGAAAAAAAAAATAATGGAAAAATTGAGGAGTTTAATGGCTTTTTAAAATGGAAAGAAACTACACTTCTTTTCGAAAAACTATCATCTCTCTATCCAAAGAACTTTTACATCGCAAAATATTCTGAACTTCTTTCCGATACCTGTTACGCTTTTGAAAAAATCTTAAATTTTTTGAATTTAGAAATGCATGAGACCATTTTAAAGTTCATTCATGAAACAAAAACTTCCGAAAACCATAACCCTAGCGCCTATTCCATATATAGAATTAAAAAAATGGATAATGACTGGAAATCCCAATTAAACCCTATAATTGCAAAGGAAATAATGAATGAAATGAATCATCCTATTTTGATTAAATATTTGACATGAGCTTACAAAAAATCTTCTTATTCTGTACTGAGAGATCTGGAAGTAATCTCATTACAAAATTAATGAATGCACATACCCAGATATGCGGACCGTCAACAAAGCACATCTTAAATCCAACTTTTAGAAACCTTCACCGCTATACACCTTTTGATGACATCAATAACTGGTATTCGTTCATAGATGACTTACTCAACTTGTTCTATGTTGATTTCTCATCTTGGCATGTGACTTTCACGAAAAAAGAATTAATCGAAAAAATAAAACCAGGAAATGTAAGTGAGTTGTTTCACTATATATTTGATAAAGAAAGTAAAGCGCATTCTAAAAGTATTTGTTTTATAAAAGAAATAAAGACTTATGAAATAGCCCCTCAAATTAATTTTTATTTACCTGAATCTAAATATTTGTACTTGGTTAGAGATCCACGCGACATGGCTTTATCTTGGAAAAAAAGTACGATCCACAAAGGAAGTATCGTTACAGCGGCAAGACAATGGAAAATAGACCAACAACAATACCTAAAACATTTTCACCTCG
>Ga0257120_1001739_pt1 | contig 13901 bp, 11 predicted proteins | sample SI106_10metaG_FD_190153 | JGI IMG/M metagenome (GOLD analysis project Ga0257120, IMG submission 190153) | Marine microbial communities from Saanich Inlet, British Columbia, Canada - SI106_10 | ecosystem: Environmental > Aquatic > Marine > Inlet | place: Canada: British Columbia | collected... | reverse complement strand
ATACCAAGAAGCTAGACCTTCATTAGAGTAATGATATAGGTTTCCATTTTTACTGATTTTTACTGAATTCACCCCAGTAAGAATCTCTAAACAGGTTTTAGCCAAATCTCTTGCATAGGTAGGTGTTCCAACTTGATCAAAAATGACGCCCAAGTTTTCTTTCTCGTTACCAAGACGCAACATTGTTTTGACAAAATTATTTCCATAAGAAGAATACAACCATGAGGTTCTAATCACAATCGAATCTATATCAGTATTGAGAACAGCAAGTTCTCCTGCTCTTTTGGTCTCACCATATACTCCAATTGGACTCACAGAATCTGACTCTTTATAAGGTGAAAAATGATTGCCGTTAAACACGTAGTCGGTTGAAATATGAATTAATTTTCCATTTACTTTCTCTAAAGCATTGACAAGGTTTGAAACACCTATTGAATTTACCTGTTCAGCGATTTGAGCATCCTCTTCTGCTTTGTCTACTGCAGTGTAAGCAGCACAATTAATAACTGCATTGATATTGTTTTCTACAATGAATAATTGTAATAAATTAAAATTACAAATATCAAGCCCAGGAATATCTTTAAAAACAAAATCTAACTTTTTATATTTAGCAGCTAACTCTCTAATTTCTGAACCTAGTTGTCCGTTCGATCCGGTAATTAATACTCTCATATTTTAGTTTGTAAAAGGAGATTCAAACTCTGTAAAAAAAGGAAGTTCAGCATCTTTTTCAGAAACCAAAACTTTACTATCTTCCATATCCCATTGAATATTTAATTCTTTGTCGTTCCATCGAATACCAGCATCATGATCTGGCGCATATGTATTATCTACTTTATAGGCAAAAGTAGCAGACTCACTTAACACCACAAAACCATGAGCAAAACCTCTTGGGACAAATAACTGTTTTTTATTTTCTCCGGAGAGCTCAACTGCAATATGGTTCCCATAGGTTTTCGACTCTTTACGGATATCTACTGCGACATCCAATACTTTTCCTTCTATACAGCGAACCAATTTGGCTTGTGCAAAAGGAGGTTTTTGAAAATGAAGACCTCGCAACACGCCTTTAGATGATTTCGACTCATTGTCTTGCACAAATGAGATATTGCCAATAAATTCTTCAAATTTATTTTGATTATATGATTCTAAAAAATAACCTCTAGTATCACCAAATACTGTAGGTTCAATAATAATTACATCCGATATTTTTGTTTCTATAAACTTCATTATTCTTTAATTATCTTTAAAAGATATTGACCATAGCCATTTTTCTTTAAGGGTTCTGCTAACTTCTTTAATTGATCTAAAGAAATATAGTTCATTCTATAAGCGATCTCTTCCAAACAGGCTACTTTTAAACCCTGCCTTTTTTCAATAGTTTCAATAAATTGACCTGCTTCCATCAAAGAATCATGTGTGCCAGTATCTAACCAAGCAAAACCTCTTCCTAGTAATTCTACCTTTAAGTTTTGTTGTTTTAAGTATTCTTGATTTACGGAGGTAATTTCTAATTCTCCTCTGTGAGATGGTTTTATTTTTTTTGCAATTTGAACTACCTCATTAGTATAAAAATATAGACCAACTACTGCAAAATTTGATTTTGGATCTCTGGGTTTTTCTTCAATAGAAGTTACAATCCCATCCGAATCAAACTCGGCAACACCATAACGCTCAGGATCATTTACATAATATCCAAAAACTGTTGATTTACCTCTTAATAAATTTTTTTTAGCATTTTGCAACATTCCCGAAAAACCATAACCATAAAAAATGTTATCCCCTAATACTAAACACACATCATCATTTCCTATAAATTGTTCACCGATAATAAATGCTTGGGCAAGACCATCAGGACTTGGCTGTTCTTTGTAAGACAATTGCAGGCCTATTTCAGAACCGTCACCTAAGAGTTTTATAAAATTCGGAAGATCTTCAGGAGTAGAAATAATTAAAATTTCTTGAATACCAGCCAACATCAATACAGACAAAGGGTAGTATATCATAGGTTTATCGTAAACAGGTAGTAACTGCTTTGATACTCCTTTGGTAATTGGATAGAGTCGAGTTCCGCTTCCACCTGCTAATATTATTCCTTTCATTTTTCTTTGTTTATCTAATCGTAAGATTTATTTTCCATTTATCAATGTTAAGTATAGTAATTCTATATTTTTAACTAAAACATTAAAATTATATTTTTCTAGACTCTTTATCTGACCATTTAATGCCAACTTGTCTCTAATGTCTTTATTGTTTATTAGGTTAAGTAAATTCTCGCTGTACTTAATGGAATCTGAATCAGACACTATACCATCTACTCCATTTTCTATAATATCTGATACACCCCCAACGTTAGTACAAATTGAAGCCGTATTTGATGCCATACTTTCGATTATACTTACAGGAGTTCCTTCATTAATTGAGGTAAGACACAATATGTCACTAGCGGCTAAAATCCTATCAATATCTGAGCGCCATGAGGTAAATAGAACATCACATTGTATATCAGAATTTTTATACGAGTAAGTTAACGATTTATTTTTAGTGTAATCAATTACACTATTCATTGAATCACCATCTCCAACGACTAGTGCTTTTATTTTTATTGTAGTTTTATTTTTACAATAATTAATTACATCAATAAATAGCTTATGATTCTTTATTGGAACTACTCTACCAATTATGGTAATTAAAATAGTTTCAGAATCTATATTAAATTCTTGTCTACTTTCTAATCTTTTTTTTTCAACATCATCTGTAAACTTATATAAATCAAAACCAAGAGGAATAACCTCAACTTTATCTTCATCACAAATTTTATATCTATTAACTAAATCTTGTTTTTGAATATTAGAAATAGAAATAATCTTTGTTGTTATTTTAGCGAGTGACCGTTCTATAATTAAAACGATTTTTGTCTTTAAGGCAGAAAAATAACCATCAAAAACATTACCATGATATGTATGAATAACTTTAATTTCTTTCGGGTAGAATAAACAAGCGAATCTCCCCAAGAGACCTGCTTTAGCTGCGTGTGTGTGAATTATATTTGGTTTGTATTTATAAATAATTAAAATAATTTTATAAAGAGCGATTAAATCATAAATAGGGTTAATTGCCCTTCGCATAAATCTTATTTCTTTATATTTAATTCCTTCATTATTTAAAATATAGCTTGCTGATTGCTCGTAAGACTCGCATTCTCCACCAATTAAGAGAGTTTCAAACTTATCAGTATTGATATATTTAGTTAAATAAACTGCATTGTACACAGGGCCGCCAACATTAAAACGATTTAGTATTCTTAATATTTTTATTTTATTAGCCATAATTAGTTTACATTAAAAAATATTTTTATACCATTTTTGAAAACAATAGAAAGTCCAAACTTTAAAAGTATTATCTTCTTTTCCTGAAATATGATTATCTACCAATAATCTTATGTATTCAAATTTAAAAATCCCTTGCTTAATTAAAAACTCTGATTCAGTAAAACTTAGAAGCTCGTCTTTAAAAATATCTCTTAACCAATCACCAACAGGAACCGAAAATCCTTTTTTTGATTTATCTAAAAACTGTTTAGGGAAATATTGCTTGAAAGATTCTTTTAGTAAAATTTTCTTATCAAAACCATTTAGTAGAAATTTATCAGGTAAATTATTAGTGAAATTCCATATTTCTTTATTTAAAAATGGAGCTCTACACTCTAAGGAATTGAGCATACTTGCTCTATCTACTTTAACCAACATATCTCCTTCTAATGAAATTTTCCTATCGACTTCTCTAAAATCCGATAAACTTTTCACAGGGAATTGAATCAATTGATTCAGAACATCATTTACTATATATTCTTCTTTTAATAAAGAAGTTAAATCATTCTTTTTAAAACCTAATGAAATGATATTTAAATAATAATCATTTTGATAACTAATTGAATTTAATAATTTTTTTATTTTATGTTTCACCCCTCTATCATCATTGCTTGATTTAATGAAATTATTAGAAAATTTCAAAACTTTACTATGACTTTTATTTGAAATATACTTGGTGTACTTAGAGTTTAGCATTCCGATATAATACTTGTTATATCCCCCATAGACTTCATCGCCACCATCACCAGTCAAAGCTACTTTTACATTATTACTTGCTAATTTTGACACCATGTAAGTTGGTAATGCAGAAGAATCTGCAAATGGCTCATCATAATTTAAAATAACATCATTTGAATCTGATGCCATAGATTTATTGGTAACAATAAATTCATGATGATTACTTCCTATAAGCTTTGCTACTAATTTTGATTTATTGGTTTCATCAAACGTTTTTTTTTCAAATCCCATCGAAAATGTATCAATTTTAACATTTGATAGTTTTGATAAACCAAGAGAAACAATTGATGAATCTACACCTCCAGATAAAAAGGTCCCAAGTGGAACATCAGAGATTGATCTAGATTCTATACTTTTCATAACTAAATCATGATTTACTTTTTTAGCGTCATTAAAACTAATTCCTGAATAATTTTTATCTTTATTATAATCTTCTATTGGATTAATTTTTAAATTAAGTGAATCAAGATCGATTTCAATAAATTTATTAGGCTCTAACTTAAAAACATCTTCAAAAATAGAATATGGTGCTGGAATATATGTTAATTGAAAATATAAAGAGAGTGCCCTTTTTGATATTACTAAATCTTTCTTGATTGCTTTTCTAATAGATTTAAGTTCAGATGCCCATATTATAGTAGAGTCATCTTTTATATAATACAATGGTTTTTCCCCAAAGAAATCTCTAGCAATAAATATTTTATTCTTTTTTTTATCAACTAAAGAAAAGGCAAACATTCCATCTAGCATACTAAATGATTTTACTCCATACTTGTCATAAAGGTGAATTATAACTTCTGTGTCAGAAGATGTTTTAAAATTTATATCAAATTCTTCAATTAATTGTTTTTTTAATTCAAGATAATTATAGATTTCTCCATTAAAAACTAGTATTAAATTTTGATTATCTGAAAAAATAGGTTGATCGCCGGATTCAATGTCAATAATGGAAAGTCTTCTCATTCCAATACCAATATTAATTCCATTTTTATTGTATGAAAAAACTCCTTGGCTATCTGGACCTCGATGAATGATTTTATCATTCATTTTATTTAATGCCTCATTAATATTAATGTTTGATTTGTTAGTAATCAACCCATTTATTCCACACATTCTTTTTATTTTTAGTAATTTATCTTTTTAAAGTCTTTCTTAAGAAATACGCCAGTAATGGTAATATTTTAGTTTTTGAATGAATAGATCCTATATTGTAAGTTTCAATTCTTGCTTTTTCCTTATTAGAATCAGCATATCCACCCATCAATCTTTTTACTAATATTTTTCTTGTAAATTTAAAATTGAATTCTGCTTTATATGCTCTAAATAAGAAATCATAATCTCCTGATACTCGGTAATTATAGTTAAACTGTCCTACTTTATCATAAACAATCTTTCTAATGAAACAAGCAGGGTGTATTATAGGCATCAAAAAAGGAAAAAATTTTAAATTTTTATTGAACGAAGTACTGGTTTTGTTATTTTCGGAGAAATCCTTTGATGCACCACAAAGTATTTCAGTTCTCTCATTTTTAGAAAAAAAATCAAAAACATATTTAGTAGTATCTTTAGTGTACCAGTCGTCACTATTTAATATGAAAATATAACTGGAGTCTTTGTCTACAGAGTTTAAACCAAGATTGAAGGATTCATATATACCTCCTTTAGAATTTTGGTTTATTAATAATAAATCAATTCCAAGACTTCTTAATAATTTTTCTTTAGAGGCTATATAATTTAAAGTTCCATCGGTTGAGCCTCCGTCTACAAATATATATTGCTTTGGTAAATATTTTTGAATTAAGACAGACTCTACTGTCTTTTTAATAGTTTCAATAGAATTTAAGCAAGATGTTATTAGAGTGTAGTTTCTCATTATTTATTGATCTTCTTTAATAAAATGTTAATAAAATATTTTGCTAATAAAAAATTTGTAGTGAAGAAAGTCATAAAAATAGATTGATGCTTTAAAGAAAATAAAAATTTATTATTTAAAATCCTTCGGTAAGTCATTGAATTATTAGATGCGGAAGATGATCCAATATGGGCTATTCTGTAATTTTCGGAAATTATATTTTTAAATCCTAACTTGTTAATTCTATAACACAAATCTACCTCTTCAACATATGCAGGATAGAAATGTGGGTCAAATAAATTAGTAGTTTTAAACAAACTAGATCTAATTAATATTGCTGCACCCAGTATATAATCAACTTCACGGAATTTATTTTTTCTCTTAAAAATATTACCTTTTTTTTGGTAACTCATATCTAAAGTGATCTGATTAATCTTACCACCTGAAGATTGAATAATATTTCTATCATAATTTTCAACCACAACGGGTCCAATTGAACCAATCTCAGGACTGTTTTCCATTTTCTCAAGAACAGGAGAAATGAAATCTTCTAGTATTATAACATCATCATTTAAAAGCAAAACATAATCACAACCATCAGCTATAGCGCGCTGAAATCCAAAATTATTACCACCTGAAAAACCCAGATTTGTATTAGAAACTAATAAGTTGACCTCAGGGTAATTTTTCTTAATTAATTCGACAGTTTTGTCATTAGAATTGTTGTCTACAACATATATTGTGTATTTGTCACAATATAAATCTAAAGAATCTAAGCAATCTGAGATTCTTTTTTCAGAATTCCAAGCTAGTATAATAATACCTAATTTCATAAGGATAATTTTGTGTTACTTTTATTACATAAAAAGTAAATTAATATAAATAAGGGTGAAGTTAAAATTGGATTCGAAAAAGTCGCTAATAATAATGATAATAAAATTATTGAATTACGCTTATTACTCTTCAGGTTTTGTATTATTATTTTTATCATAACACCAAAAAGTATAATAAAAAACAAAACTCCATACTTTCTTATTATTTCAAGTGGAGCAATTTCTATATTATACATAAATTCATTTAGAAACGGAGAATAAATTGGCGTACCTGAGCCCATACCGAAAAGTAAATAATCAATATTGTCTAATAAAACATCAAAAATAATATTATATTGACTAATTCTTGTAGATACAGTGTAATTTGAGCTATTATTTAATTCAAGGAAATGAAAGAAGATATTTGGAATTAATAAATCAATAATTTTTATTAGTATTAGGGAAGTTATAAAAAATAAGATTAATTTTATTATGAGACCTTTTAAACTCTTAAAATTAAGCAGATATATAACTGAAATTAAAGCAGTTAAAATAATTGCCCCTCTAGAAACAGATAAAATGATCGCTATTGTTAATAATATAGTTTTCAAGTAGTTCTTTTCATATAAAAAATATGCAAAAGCTGAAGGTAGAAATAATGTAAAATGAAAATAAATTTTTGCCATTATTACATTGTTCTGCCTGATACCTTCGTAATCATCAAAGTTCATTGCAAAAATTTTAACAAATTTGATTATTGGATCTATGGGGAAAATAACGGAAAAAAAGTTACCTAAAATTATCATGAGAGAACAATAAAATAGTGTGCTCATAACAAAGTTTAACATCCGTATTTTATCAATATGTTTTGTCAGTAAAAGACATGAAAAAATTGTTAAAAAGAAAAAATTATATTTCAAAGACATAATAAAATCTCCACCATTAAAAATGGTAGTGATGATACTCAATGCATAAAAACCTGTTAAACAAATAAGTAATAAATTATCAGATTTTGATATTTTATGTTTAGCAAAAGAAAGTGATATTACAAGTATAAAAAATGAAATATACTTTAACCCTAGTTCTCCTTTATTATCAAGAATGTTGATTATAACAAATAAACAAGTGCTTAAATAAATTAAATTTTTGGATAGTATTTTAATCAATTTTTATATAAATTTTTATAGTTGTTATCTAACATTCCTTTCAATGCCTTAGAAATAACAATGTGAGATTGTTTTATATTATCATCTCTCGAAATATTTTCAAAAAAATAACTCAAATCATTCTCCTCACCTAAATTAAAATGAAAAAAATTTAGCTTTGCAGTTTTTCTATCAATTCCATAATGTTTAAAAAATAAAAATAAAAGATTACCTGCAGTAACTCTTTCTTTGTTTGTTAATTTTTTGAGATTCTCTATATTATTTAATAGTTCATGATAATGATCTATAGTTTTAGCTTTATTGAAAAATTCAAAATCTCCATACGGAGGTGAAGAAGCTAAAATTACTGGAACTCCATGGTAAGCGTATTCCATACCTGAAGTACCACCGCATGTTACACAAAAGTCAACTGTTTCCATCAAGCTTTTGGCATTAATTTTATTAGAAATTAATTTAACATTATCAAGATTTAATGTTTTAATTAAATGTTCCAAATATCCCTCTTCATCATAAAGAGGTGCACTTGGGTGCTCTTTAATAATTATATTAATTCCTTTATTATTATTTAATACTCTTAATGTATCACTAAGCCAATATTTATAATCTTTATAAATAACAGAAGGATAGCTGTGAGGAGCATCACAAAAAATATGAGGCAAGATTAATACTATTTTACCATCAGATAGATTATACATTTCAATTAATTCTTGCCTATCTAATTTAATGTTTTTGGAAGAAAAGGCACGCTTGGCATCATGCTGGTTTTGATCTCCAGAAAACCGATTATTAATAAAATTATTTGCTTCACTTATGAAAAAAGGATCCTCAAATTTTTTATTTAAATATAATTGATCTGGAGTTCTACAATGTTTGCTATAATCAAAATCATTTTCAAAAACATGTAAAGTAAGTAGATTAATATCAAAACCAGAATACATTTTTAGATTTAAAGATCTTGATAATTCAAAAACAATACCTTCAATGTAAACATTATCTAGCGTAACAATAGATTTTATGCTATGCTTATTTATCAAGTCCCTAATTGAAAAATAATATAAAATACATATTATAACAATAAATTTATGTGAAAATTTTAATTTATTAATAGACGGTATTTTATATTTCCTTAAAATAAAATCATATATATGTTTACCAATTGGAATATTATTTATATGGAAAGATTCTAGAGTACTACCATCATGAATTTTGACTAGATGATTTAAAATATTAAAAAAATATTTAATAAATATCCATGTAAAAGAAAAAAATACGTTGATGGAAATTAAAACTTTGAAAGATTTAGCCAACTTATTAATTTCCTTATTATATTTTAAATGAGGAAAGAAAATAATATTAGAGTTTTCAATTTCTGAAATGGCTTTACCGAATTTTAAAGCTATAGTATTAAAAATTAAATCATTTGTAACAGATAAAACTAAAGTCCTATTTGGATGTTCTTTAGTTTCATAGAAACTCTTATTCCTATTTAAAAATAACTTGAAATATTTATTATAATTATTTTTCATATTTTTTTATAAAATAAAGCCAGGGCATGGGATTAAAATGTAAAGCTGCAAATAAGGTTAGAATAAATCCAATAAAAAAAGAAATAAATGTAGATATGGCTGCACCTTTAATTCCGTATTCTTGTATTAAAAAGTAATTTAATACAAGATTAACTAATGATGAGAATATTAAAATAGCCGAATAATGTTTTGTTAAATTCAAATTCACTAGATAGGATAGAAAGACTTTCCACAAGCCATCAAAAAAATAAGCTAAAGCTACAAATACTACTATATCAAAACTAAAATAATAAGCTTCATTGACAATAAAAATGTTGAACAAAAATTTAGAGATAAAAATTATACAAATTGTAATTAAGAATAAAAACAAAATTAAAGCATACGTATATTTTACTATTGTAACCTTATCCTTGTAAGTGTTTTTATTTATAGTTTTATAAAAAAAAGCCGACCAAGCGCGTAAAACACCAACTTGAATTAGTAAAACAATTAAACCAAATTTATAATTGACAGAATAATTACCATTTGCGGCTGAATCAATTATTGAGGTAATCATAAATTTGTCAACTGCCTCGACTATCCAACCGGAAACATGAGTGAATATTAATGGTGCACCTAGAAAGAGTATCATTTTTAACTTAACTATCGGTAGCACTAGCTTAAATTCATTTTTTTTTAAATACCAAATAGTCAGAATAAAAAAAATAAAAGAAGCAAAAAGAATTGAATAGACAGGACCTTCCCAATCAAAATTGTAGTGTGTAACCAGAACATAAGTAATTAAGAAACTAATAAAAGAGAACCCTGCTGTAAATATTGCATACTTTTTTGATTGACCTTTAATCTGAAAAATTGTTGTTTGTAATGATGTAACAGACTGAAAAAAAATAGTTACAAATGCAATTAAAATAATTGTTGTTGAAAAATCATAGTTTATAAATAGATAATCACTAAACGAGGACAGTAACAAAATTAAAAAACTAAATAAAAATAAAATTATTAAAAAAAGTAAAATAGAGTTATGTATAAATATCTTTAAATCATCTTTAGACCACTTAAAAAAATTTCCAAAAATAAGAGTATTTGTTCCAAAAATCATTATTCCCTGAAGAAAGGCGATAGTGGATCTATATAATTCAAAAGTTCCAAAACTTGATGGACTTAAAAAATTGGTTAAGATTGGTAATAATAAAAAAGATAACGCACCAGAAAAAACAGAAACTAAGATATAAACAATTGAGTTTTTTAATAATTTCATATGGTATTAATATTTTTTCTCCCTATTTTGAACTTCCAAAGAATTTTAAAAAATACTCTCCTGATGGATAAGTCAAACTTTAAGTCATTGGCATTTTTTAACCAATTTTTATATTTTTTAGGCGTTTCCCAATCATTTCCATAAAGCAAACTGAAGTATGAATCTGTATCTAACGGAATTTTAAATTCTATATTTTGAATTTTAACATTTTTAAATTCTCTATATATATCAACAGGATGAGACCTTTTAAAAATAATGGTTTCAGGAACATCATTTATAAATCCATTTTTTTCTTTATACCAAAAACAAAAATCAATTGAATGATAGGGATCTTTGATAAAAACAATTTGAGAATATTTTTTTCCCTTTTTTAAAATTCTTTGATAACTGTATCCTAAGGCTTGCATGTTATCGATTATATTATTTATAATTAATTCAGTAGGCTCTAAAATATCAATATCAACATCTGTATCCCAATCTAAAAGTTTTCCTTCCCTAACCAAACCTAAAGCTGTTCCACAACTAAAAAAATAATTGCAATTATTTAAACTATTTAAAAAAATTGTTACTTTCTTAATTTCTAAATAAACATCTTTTCTTTCTATAATAGGAATTGAGAGATTTATATTTTGATTAATTTTGTGCCAGATATCATTATACATCATATATTTTTTAGGTGATTATTAATTTTACTAATCATCAAATTATTTTCATCAGATGTCCTGACAGCAAATCTAAAATAAGATTTATCATCATTAAACTTTGAACTAATATCTCTAATATAGATTGAATCTTGATTTAATAGTATAGGTATTAAATTTAAAATTTTAGGATCTGTTTCTACTAAGATAAAGTCAGCACTACTATCGAAAACTTTATTAACCCATTTTTGCAACTTCATGTTTTCAATGAATTCATTTCTATCATTTACTGTTTTATCTATCGAAATTTTAAATTCATTTCTATACTTTAGCATAATTTCTAAAAAATATTCAGCAAAAGAATTAAAATTCCAGACAGGAAGTGAATTTTTAATCTCAGAAATCAAATTTAAATTATTTGAATATACATATCCTATTCTAACACCCGGAAATCCGTGACTTTTACTCATACTTTTGATAATAAGAAAATTATCTAATAATTCTGAACCTGATATTTCAGAAATAGAGAGTGAATTTGAAAAATCAATAAAAGACTCATCAATTATGAATAACTTCTTTGGGTGATTCTTAATTAGGTCGAAAATATTTTCAGATTTAGTAAAAGTTCCAGTTGGGTTATTAGGGTTTACAAAAACAATAATATCATTATTTTGAATTTTATTTGAAATCTTTTTAAAATCAAATAAACCATCATCTTTGTAATATTCTTTATTATTGAATATTTTTTCATATTCACCAAATGTCGGAGAAGGCATTAGAACTTTGGCATCACAGTATTTATTATTTATAAAAGGATAGATTTGTGCAGCTCCATTTAATGCACATAATTTAGTTTCATCTTTTAACAAGTAATAAGATAGCTTTTTATTGAAAATTTTATTTGAAGAACCATAATTCCAAATTAATTCTTCAATATTATTTTTAACATCCGCGATCATTGAAGGCGTTGGAAAATACATGTTTCTTATAAAAGAAAAATCCACTATCTCATAATTCCAGTAACCTCCCCAAGCGTTACCTAAAATCTCTTTTTTCTTCTCTTTTCCAAATTTGTATTCAGCTATTCTAATATCGTTAGTATCATCTACCTCAATCCAATCTCTATTATCTACTAAAAGAGAATAAATATCCTCTTTCTGCATATAAATTAACATTCCAAGCACTAATTCATAATAACAATTATCGTCAATTACTTCTGAATAATAATTTAATAATTTAGAAAAAATATTGTTTGTAAAATCTTTAGAAAATTTATAAATATTTAAGGTTTTATATTTATCTGAGAATGAAAAATTAGAATCTTGAAGATGTGGCGGTATTACTTCTGTAATTTTATTTTTTGCCCCAATTTTTACAACAGTGCCATCCATACCTGAATGATATTTAGCCACTAAAGCAACATTTTTATTAGAATCATTTATAAGATTACATATGATTTTATGATCATAAATTAAATCTGATTCAATTAAAATAATATCGGAATCAATTTTAATGTTTTTAAAAGCTAATGATAATGAATATATATTATTCGTTGTCTTAAAGTCTTTATTATTTACAAATTGAAAGTTAACATCTTTATAATTATTTAATAAATAATTTTTTAACTCTTCAGATCTATAACCAGTAACTACTACAATATTGTTAACTGAGTTATCAATTAAAGAATCAATAATATTATCAATTATAGTAATGTCATTGATTTTTAACAATGTCTTATGTTCATTGTCTGTTAAAGGGCGCATTCTATTCCCATAACCTGCTGCTAAAATTATTGCAATCATTTGTTTCTAATTTTTATTTTATAATTTCAAAAGAAATTGGAGTCCCTTTTTCTATGTCTATTTTAAATTCTTTTCCTGTAATCTCTGATAAGTATTTTGGATGCATACCAAAACCAGGTCTAATACTTCTTACATTTTCCTCATTTATTAATTCACCGGCCTTTGTATCTTTAACAACATATAAAGACCTACTAAAATCCTTACCTTTAACTTGTTTATCCGTCAAACTATAATCGACTATGCCAATCGCTTTTTCAGCTTCACGCACTGCTTTAACCATTGACTTAAATTCAGCTTCATTCATAGAAAAAGAAGCGTCTGGACCACCAATGGAACGGTCTAATATAAAGTGTTTTTCAATAATTTTTGCTCCAAAACAAGTTGCAACTAAAGGAACGGTACTACCAATGGTATGATCAGACAAACCAGTAATAACCTCAAACCTTTCTGATAAATCTTTTACCATACACATATTTGCCTCTTCAATTGGCGCAGGATAACTAGAAGTACATTTTAGCAATGCAATATTATTGTTTCCCATTCTTCTACAAGCATCCAAAGCCAACTCAATATCTTCAATTGTTGCAATTCCGGTAGATAAGATTATAGGCTTACCTTTTGAAGCTACATATTCAATCAAAGGAATATCGGTAATTTCAAAAGAAGCAATTTTATAAGCAGGAACGTTAAGTGTTTCTAAAAAATCTACGGCTGTTTTATCAAATGGAGAAGAAA
>Ga0257120_1001738_pt1 | contig 13903 bp, 33 predicted proteins | sample SI106_10metaG_FD_190153 | JGI IMG/M metagenome (GOLD analysis project Ga0257120, IMG submission 190153) | Marine microbial communities from Saanich Inlet, British Columbia, Canada - SI106_10 | ecosystem: Environmental > Aquatic > Marine > Inlet | place: Canada: British Columbia | collected... | reverse complement strand
TGAAATTCATCTCTTGGCCTCTTGACCATTCAGCCGTGATATTCGGTAATAGATAGAGACTTGTTATTTTATTTTTAGATATACTGATGAGCTTTCAATAAGCGAAACACCTTAGGGTGTCTATATCAACTAATACATTTACATTATGTCATACTTAAAACTACGCAGACTTAACTTCTGCTACCAACTATTTGCATTCATATTAATAATTGGAATGGGTGCATTTGCAATATTAGCAATTGGAATGAGTTCAGTATTATACGGCTGGATTACTGCACTATTTGTATTACTAGCTGTAGGCTGTATTAAAAGAGCTAACATGTATCAAGCTAAACTGTATAACTTTGATTACAAACACTATACAGATAATGAATAGTAACTATACACTCAAGGACTTTGCAATACTAGTTGTATTGTTTGTCCTTGCTGTGTGTTTAACATCATGCAGTACAACACATAGTCTTGAGCGTGTTAAGCTTGACTATGAACTTGACCAATTATGGTCAGAATATAATTACAAAGCTGATTCTATTTTGATTCAGTATAATAAATTAATTAAATGATAGAAAAAGAAATCACAATTAAAATCAGGGTAGATGAAGACAATATATCTAGCCTTTATCATAATTATGATATAAACTATGAAAGTGTGGAAGACTTTATACTTATGTTAATTCAGAATATAGAAACTGACACAGAATTTGATGGCTTCCCAATAGATAGTATGAAGAAGTACGGATATGAAGTATTTTGCACAACAGATTAAATTAATTAACTAAAAAAAGAATTATGTCATACTTAAAACTACGCAGACTTAACTTCTGCTACCAACTATTTGCATTCATATCAATACTTGGAATGGGTGCATTTGCAATATTATCAATTGGGATGAGTTCAGTATTATACGGCTGGATTACTGCACTATTTGTACTACTAGCCGTAGGCTGTATTAAAAGAGCTAATATGTATCAAGCTAGGCTGTATAACTTTGAATAGTAAGTATACACTTTATTAGCTCAAAACACGAGGGGGGCAGAATACTCAGTAGATACTAGTTACTACCAACGCAACAAGAGAGAAGGAAATCCTCCCTCGTTTTATATTACTAATCAAGTCGGACTATCCGACTACAACAAAACAAAATATGTATAGTGAATTAAAAAGTACGCACTCAATAGAGGGAAAAAACTACACGATATTGGTAGACTATTTGTACATCCACGAGGAGGCAACATATGAAACTCCAGAGCATAATGAAGTAGACATCATAAGCGTAACGCTAATAAGCAAAATGTTTGATGGAGTCGGAGAATTTGACTTAAAATATGTAAAGACAGACATTACAAATATGTGGAACGACTTACTAAATGACGAGTACATATGTGAGATTGAAGAACTAGCTAAAGATAAACTAATAGGATAAACTATGAAAAGTACACAGCAATTTAAGGGACAAGTCCTAACCAGGACAAAAGTGAAGAACAACATTATGCACTTTTACAACAAGTCGGACAAGTCCGACAGATATGATTGGTATGCAGATGCTCACAAGTTTGCACAAGAACTATCTAATGACTACGACATACCCATAACTACATCGTGTGGTATAATAGCAGCACTAAGCCCAATGAAAATGTGGGAGCAAAACAAAAAGTGTGCTATATCTTTTTTGGAGACTGGCAATGGTAAACATATGGGAACCTTTCAGAAAAAATCAGAGGAGATTCTATCTTGTAACGGAAACGAGGATTGTATAAAATCTATACTCAAGGGGCGTAAGATAGTAGCGTTCTTTATAAATATGCTACACCCACACAAAGCAGACAGCGTTACTATTGATAGACACGCTCTATCAGTATCTCTAAGAAGATGGATAAGAGAGGAGGATTATGCTGGCATTACAAAAAATCAATATAAATTCCTAGAAGACTGCTACAAGTATACTGCTGATATAATTGGAATCAGTCCAGTGTTATTGCAGAGTGCAACGTGGGAGAGATTCAGAAAAATCAAACAAAATTATTAATCAAGTCGGACTATCCGACTACTAAAAATTATATTATGAACGAACTAAATGGAAATCAAGTAGAAAAATACATTAAAGAAGAGATAGGGATGGAGCCTAGACACAATTGCGATGACTTAGCTCTAGCTATCAATGATGCTTCACATGAATTTGAGTGTGATTCATTTGAGTTAATGGAGCTTATGCTAACCAACAAACCCATTGACTCACTACACACACACAGCTACGGATTTCATACTGGAAACGGAAGGGCAATTATAGATGCAGTAACCGAGAATTACAACGAGTATCAACTAACGATAAGATATAATGTCAAATAGAAAAACACAAAAAATAGTCCACCATGAAATGATAGATGGTGAAGAGGTAAAGAAAATAATAGTACCTAAAATAATAAATACAGACGTTCACTTTCAGCTAGTATTTGGTATGGATAATCCAGGCAGAATAACGCACAGATTCCAGCAATTTAAAAAAGAAATATATATGGACGAGATAAAATCAAGTAGGTAAGTCCTTGTTAGTCAGCTAGTTAATGCTCGAGCATATGCTTGTAGCACTGCTTATAGCATATGCTATATATATATTAATATATAAATACTATTATATGTTACCAATAGACTTAATTATTTATATCGCTATCTATTATTTTTTAGTAGCTTTATATCGTAGAATTGTAAATGATTACTAACCAAGTCGGACTATCCGACTACAATACATTAAAAAAATGCAAGTAAGAGATTTAAATCAGATTATAAAAGATAAGGATGAGCGAATCGACCTTCTTTATAGGACAAACGAAGAATTAAGGCTAAAGATTTATAGGGCTGGAGTATCTCTAGGGTATATTGCGGCTGACGAATCACTATCATCAACATCGAGCGACTGCTTAAAAGAAAATGAAGAGCTAAAAGCCCAAATAGAATACCTAAAAAAATTAGTATGACACTTAAAGAGATGCGTGAAAAAGAAATGACAAAGGCAATAAAAAAGTACGCCACTATTTCTGAGGCTGCCAAGGTATTAAACATATCAGAAAAAACATTATATACACACAAGCAAAAATTTAAACTATGACAAAAGTAAGCAACAAACTAATAGCAGAATTTATGGGATATGAAAATTTAGGTACATTGACTAAACCTATGTATGAATATGGAGAAAGTGGTGGTTGTAGAAGTTTAGAAGACTTATGGTATCACGAATCTTGGAATTGGCTTATGCCCGTAATAGAAAACATAGACCACTTACAGCACGAACCCGTTATGTCTATTGAAAAGGCTTTATCCACAAGGAGTATAGACGATACTTATAAAGCAGTAGTAGAATTTATTAAAGAACATAACAAATAGGAATTATGAAAGATAATAAACTTATAGCAGAATTTATGGATTACATTAAAGGGTTTGACATCATTGATGACAATAAATATCAAGGTGAAATTACACTTTCAAATAATTTAATGGAAGAACAAATCGATGGGGAAATTTCTCATTTTGAAGATAGATATGGAGTAACCCCTATCGCAAAAGAATCAGAACTACAATACCACAAATCATGGGATTGGCTTATGCCAGTAGTTGAGAAGATTGAAAGCGATGAAAGATATGATGTTGACATACTGCAATATGGCACAAGAATTACAGAAGGTGGTAGAGAAGGTAAAAAAGACATCGTTAACAATATTGCTGACATATCATTTGATAAAAAGATTGAGCATACATACGATGCAGTAGTAGAATTTATAATTGATTCATATCTATTACCATTTTGAAAAGAACATAACTATGACAACAGATAACGGATATACGGCTGAACAAGTAAAAGAATACTATTTGAATAGTGGTTTTACACAATATCAAGAAGACGAATTTATATTGTATAGCGACTTGGATTGGATTGAATACGCTAACGAATCAGAATTAGAATTAAACTAATAACTAAAACAATTATGAAAGATAGAATATTGTATCAAATTGAAGAATTTGAAATGGGAAGTATAAGTGCATATACATTAGTAAAAAGAATTAAACAAATTTTAGAACAATGAAAGTAAAAGTACAACAACGAAGCGTTTACCACAAATTTGTAGAATTAGAGGTAGAAGTGCCAGACTCTGTAGAGTTTAATGACATCCAAGAATGGCTAACTAACAATGACCAGCTATGGTCAGACCAAGTAGACCAAGCTATGTTTGAAGCACCTATCCAATTTGGAAATGGAATGGAAATGTACAAGGGAATGAATGAAGTAGAATCAGACACAGAATGGAGGTATGAAACGCCTGACGGCATTGGAGGACACTTATAATAATGAAGTCGGATAGTCCGACTTATATATAACTTTAAATAAACAAACAATGAAAGACACTAATGAAATTGAGAAGCAACTAGAGTGTAAAGCAGATGCTTACTTAGAGCAAAAGGCAAAAGAAATGATTGCCATCAGAAAACAGATAGAGCAATTCTTAGGCATTGACCCAAGCTTTATTGACTATATAACAGACTACCACGAGTACTGCAAAGCTGAAAAGGTTGACAAGCATCTCTTTGTAAGCTATCACTCTCCAAGTGTTACTCAAAATAAACTTATAAACGACCTTGCAGAAAACTACAAAGAAATATTAGTTAAAAAGTATACAGCAGAATTATTAACAAAACTAGATATATTTTAATATGACAAAACAAGAATTTATTGACACTAGAAGCTACATTAAGATGAACGACAAGGGCTATTCTTACTTAGAAGAGAATGCTAATCACGTATTAGATGAGTTTATTTATGCTGACAAAGAATGGAAAGATGAAGTTCTAGGAGTTATTCTTTATGATGAGGCGTACTATATATTTCACCACAAGGGCAGTGTATTCTCTACCATAGTAGGAAGAGAAAACTTTATTGAAAATGACTTATCTTTAGTAGAATCTCCACTTTGGGAGTATCTAGAATTTGAATATAACGCAGTAAACAATATTAACCAAGTCGGATTGTCCGACTAACAACTAACTAAACAAAATTATTATGACAACAAACGAGAAGATTTTTAACGTACTACAAAAAACTGACACTAACTGGAACGTGAGTAAGATACCACTGAAAGCCATAACAAATGACGAAGAGGTTCTGCATACAGAAACCTTTGGTTTGTTTCGCTCTGACAATAATGACTGGTTAGGTAGTGTAGGTAATCGCTACGAGGTTATGCCCAACTCTGAGTTAGCTGAGATTATGGTTGGCATTCAAAGTAGATTTGGTGGAGAGATACTTGGAGGTCAATTACAAGGGGGAAAGAAGATATACTATCAGATGACATTGCCTGACGAGAGGATTGGTGGTGACGTTATCAAGCGTCACATTACTTGTCTTAACTCACACGATGGTACATCTAGTATTGGCTTTGGCTCAACCAACATGGTTGTATCTTGTAGCAATATGTTTCATAGAGCGATGAAGGACTTATCTAGATTTAGACACACAATGTCTGCTAGCGATAGGCTTGCAGTAGCGGTCAGAGAGTTCCAGAAAGCACTAGATACAGACAGAGGGTTGATGGATGACTTTCACGCAATGTCTCAGGTGCAAATAGATGAAACTATATTAGAGAAAGTTATGAGTAGCGTATTTAGTGTAGACATGCAGAGTAAAATGTCTGATACATCTAGCAGAAAACAAAACCAATTATCTCAGTTTCAAGTTGCATTAGCTAAGGAAACAAGAGAGAAGGGTGGTACATTGTGGGGATTGTTTAACGCAGTAACATACTACACTAATCACTTGGAGAAAAAGCAAGACTTTAACTACTTAATGAATGGTGCTGGTTACAAGAAAAACTTAACAGCATTTAACACTATAAAAAATCACATGCAAAAAGTATAAACTATGAAAACACATTCCAAATTTGATAAGGTGGTCGGTATATATAAAGAGTATACCGACTACGAGAGAAATGAAATTCCTTTTAAACTTGACGCACTAACGTCTTTAATATCTTCTGGTGACACCCTTGATGATATTATATCTTTCGTTGGCGTTATTAACAAGATGAATCCCAAAGAAGGCAAGTCCTTTATAAACGAAACTCTTATGCACGACCTTAGAGGTCTGATGTCTGGAGATGAGTTTTTTATTCCTAGAGTAGAAGGATATAGGGCTTATTATACACCACCTAAAGAAATTAAAGATGAAGTATAAACCTAAAAGAAAAGAGATTATTACCTACGCATTTATGTACCTAGGATTTTTGTCCATAATAATAGCAGTATTTTATAACATAATAAAATCAATTTACTTATGAATAATTGGGACAGCGAAAACAAAAAGTACACTAACATAATAAAAGTAGACACCAAGGATAGGGCTGAAGAAGCTATAAAACTAAGAGCAGAAGGAATGACTGTCCGAGAGATAGCATACAAAATGGGGCTTAGTATATCAAGAATCTATCAATATCTTCGGTGAATAAAGTGTTAATAACTATTGAAATAATTAGCAACTTATTAAACCTATCTTATTATATTTGTATAACAATTAACTAAATTAAATTAAATGAAAACAGAAAAAACGTTTACAGGGAAAGTTATGTCAATTCAGTCAGAATTGAAGGCTCCAAAAAATCAATACAACAACTTCGGTAAGTATTCTTACAGAAACTTAGAAGACATTCTAGAAGCTTTAAAGCCTCTGCTAACAAAGAATGGATTAATGCTTAGTATAACAGATGAAATTAAGGACTCTTCTGGAGTTACCTTTGTTGAGGCTGTTGCCATACTAAGTGATGGGGAAACTGAAATGGCTGTTAGAGCTCAGGCTGGTATTGACTTAAACAGAAAGGGAATGGATGTGGCACAATCATTCGGAGCATCTTCTTCTTATGCTAGAAAGTACGCATTGAATGGGTTGTTCTTGATTGATGACAACAAAGATGCTGACTCTACAAATACTCACGGAAAGTCGGATAGTCCGACTAAAAGTAAAATGACTAAGGAGGTAATGGCAGCCATGGTTGACGCAATAGCAGCAGGAAAGTCTGATGCAGTAAAGTCAAGAATGAGCTCTTACCTATTAACTAGTGCTCAGTCAGAAAAGTTAAACAAACTATTAAAATAAAACTATGCAATACATTAGTGAATTACCAAAAATATTACGTTATCACGGAATAAGAAAGACAGCTAAGGCAAAAGAGATGGGTCTTTCTCATCAAACGTTTGGTCTGAAATTACTTCAGCCAGCTAAGTTTACTGTTCAAGAAATAATTGATTTGTGTGACAACACTCCAGAAATAGGTTTTACCCCCATAGAAATGTTTCGCTTCGTAGAGAACGAACTGAACACAATCAAATCACTATCATCAAATGAAGCAGAAAGTATTTAAGACAGACGAAGAATATTATTCTGACAGAGAATATGTTAGCAACTCTCAACTTGGATACCTTAAAAAATCTCCTCTTAATCTTGTTAGTTACTATCAATATGGTGGAGAAAATACGTCAGCGTTTGAACTGGGCAGGCTTTTACATATGGCTGTGCTTGAAGAAGATAAGTTTCAAAACGAAGACATTTCCTGCTATGATGGAGTAAAAAGAGGTAAAAAGTGGGATGAGTTTAAAGATGAAAACAAGGGCAGCATTATTCTATCAGAGAAAGATTGTAAGTCTTTAAAAGGAATGGTGCAGTCGCTTGCAGCAAACGATGAGGTTTCAGAGCTTTTGTCCTCAGCTAAGAAGGAGATTGTTAACTGTTGGATTGACGAAGACTCTCTTGTGAAGTGCAAGGGAAAAGCAGATGCAGTCCTACCTAATTGTATAGTAGACATTAAAACAACAACAAACATAGAGTTTGAAAAGTTTAAGTCTTCTTGCTATAGGTATGGTTACAATAGACAAGCAGCCTTTTACTCAGACGGATTTAATGTAGAGAACTTTAAATTTGTTTGTGTGGAAAAAGAATATCCTTACAGGATTGCTGTTTATGATTGTTCTCAAGAGTTTATAAACTCAGGTAGAGAGGATTACAAAAAACTTCTAGAAATGTATTTTGATTACTTTATATCGAAGGAGAAAAAAATTAATGATTTTTATTTAAAAGGAATATTATGAAAAGAGATTCAACAAATTATAGATACAAAACAAATAAATCGGCAAAAGCAAAGATTGATTCTTACTTAGAGAAGGCTAATAGTTTATACGCAAATCTTGGAACCAAGTCTAAGTTAGACGTAGGAACTTCCGACATGGCTAAGGCTAAGGATTTTCAGTATATGCAGCTAATCAAAGATGTTGATGAAATATTTTACTACGAGTATTTACACGGAAAGTACATGGATGACGAAATAAAAATATTTTTAGAAGAGAAAAGAGCAAATACAATAGAGGACTTTATTGCTTGTGAACTTATGGCTGACTAGGATATGTTAGCATCATTAATACTCGGCATATTTATAGGAATGTTTATTCGTCAAACGGTATTTCAAAAGTATAAAACAAAAAAATAAAAAAATGTATCACGATAACTTAGAATATATATTAGATGAGGTTTGTAAAACCCTAAGGGTTAGCAAAGAGGATGTCCTTTCAAGAAATAGAAAGGCACACCTTATAGACGCTAGAATTGTTTACGCAGCATTGGCTTGCTCCAGGACTAGAGAAACGCTTACAACCATAGGTAGTCACATAAATAGAGACCACAGCATGGTTATACACTATAGAAACAAGCACGAAGTATATGCGAAAACAGATAAGACCTACAAAAACAAGTATGACCTTTGTCTTTATGTTGCAGCATCCGTACCTACTGGAAAAGACACGCACTGTCTATTAGATAGGCTAATGAAAAGAAACGCTGTCTTAATGGAAAGGTATAGGTTTGAGAAAACAAAAAGAGAAGACTTGGAGATAAAGCTGCTAAGATTAAAGTCTGGTGCCAATGCTTCACAATAAAAAGAAATACTTTATAAATCTAAAGCATCACGGAAGGGCTGTTGTTTGTCTTAGACGTTCTAAGAAAATCACAAGAACAGACCTTGATGTTGTGCTGTGGTGCTTTCACTACGGAGTATTCAGTGTCCGAAAGTTTAACGATGAGTTCGACAAGGGAATGACTAGAAGTAGAGAGCAGATAGCACAGCTAATAGATAAGAGATTGATAAAGAGAAAGCAAGGATACAACCTAACAAACGGTGCGTTTCCTTACTACCTCACATCAAAGGGTTTAGTAGTTGCCAGAGAATACTACAGAATATTAAAAGAATTACATTAACACTAACCAATTATTTTATTATGAGTTCAATTATCAATGTGTCTATTAACTTAGACAAAATCGACAAATCAAAAATCATCGAGGGTAAGAAAGGTAAATACCTTAACCTAACCGTTGGAGGAAACAGGGATGGTGAAGACCAGTATGGTAACACTCACTACGTTGCAATCTCTCAGACAAAAGAAGAGAGAGAGGCTAAGTCTCCTAAGGTTTACCTAGGAAACGGAAAGGAGTTTATCTTTGGAGATTCAATGGGGAAAAAGCCTGCTGCCGTTTCTGGTGCAGATGACTTACCTTTTTAGTATGTCTACTGTTTGTTAATGGGATGGTTGTGTAATACAACCTCCCTTTTTTTTAATCTTAATTTCAATTAACTATGAGTTTAGTACAACCTTATTTTGCTCACGACATAAATGCCATCAATGACTTTAAGATTCAGACTATGATGTTTGAGTATGGAGTTGCTGGGTATGGAATGTATTGGGTTTTGTGTGAGTCTATTGCTTCGCAGAAAAGCTGTACCCTCCCTCTTAAAGATGCGTACATGAGAGCCCTGGCTTCCAAAGCTATGGTTGATGTGGATGAAATGAAAGCGTTCATCGACTCGTGTACCGAGGAGTACGAATTATTTATTTCAGACGGAACAATTATATGGTCTGAAAGCTTATCTAAAAGAATGGATAAGAGTAGGAGCAATGTAGACAGGGCTAAGAAAGCTGCTCAGGCTAGATGGTCCAAACCAAAAACAAAAGAGAAGTCGGATAGTCCGACCCCAAAATTAAAACCAAAGAACAATAAGTCTATTGAAGAAAGAAAATTAGCTTTTGGAGAATCACTAGCTCAACACGTTGAAAAATATGGCAGGGAAACCATTAAGAAATTTTACGAGTATTGGATTGAGCATGGAGACAATGATACCAAAATGAGATTTGAAAAGGAAAAGACTTGGAGCACAACATCAAGACTTAACCGATGGAAAGCAAACAACTTTGGCGGCAATAAAAAAGAGTCAGTTAACACTAATAATATTTTTAATTTTGGAAACTAAAAACATATTCAAAAAACCTTCTTCCTTTTTTAAGGACATAGATACGTTAAGAGAGTATGGAGAAGAGAAAGGATTATATCATGGATTTGAATCATTAGATGATACCGTTTCATTCAAGGAGGGATGCACTACAATTATATATGGCGCTCCCTATTCTGGTAAGTCTCAGTTTACATTTGAGATTCTTGTAAATCTTTCTGAGTATTACGGACAGGTTCACGCTATCTATAGTCCTGAGACTGGCACTAAAGAGCGTATAGCGGCAGAAATAATGGCTGTGTTCTGTAGAAAGAAAAACATATTCTCTAACTCAGACTATGCCATAAGCAAAAACATGTTTGACAACGCTAAAGATTTTGTAGATAAATACTTCTTTATCGCTGAGGATTACGAGGGAATAACGGTAGAGGACTTCTTTAGTAGTGTAGAGTCTATTGAGAAAGAATACAACATTAAAATAAACAACACCGTGATAGACCATATGGGTCTTCTAAGTCAAGAATTAAACAACTATGGAGGAAGAGAAGACAAGTGGATTTCGCACGCACTAAAGGTTGTTAATACAGACGCTTTAAAAAATAATAGGCACAACATTGTTGTAGCCCATGTAATATCACAGAAGCCCATTGTTACCAATGGTGTTTCTTGGTTTCCCCCTGCTCACCCAAGAGAGATAGCTGGAGGTCAGAATTACTTTAGATTAGGTCAACAGATTATTCTAGTGTATAGACCTCCTGCAAATCTCCCTGATGAAAATGGGATACCTTACGAGGAGAATGCGGTTGTTATCTCCGTAAGAAAATCAAAGCCAAAAGGTATTGGAAGACTGGGTCAAGTAAAAATATTTTACGACTGGAAGACTAATAGATACTTTGAAAAAGATATTCAGCAGAATATAAAATACGCAAAACCAAAACAAGTCGAACAAAAAAACCTATTTTAAAATGGATATAACACTAGAAAAAATTAAATGCTACGGATGTCTACTATCTTTAAGGGTAGATGTTGAAGACAAAATAGATAAGCTTAAGGAAGACCTAACTAAAGAAAGGTTATATAAGCTTAAGAAAACTGTAGATAGCTTGAATCACGTAATGTTTGTGATGAATGAAGTATTCCACATGGCTGAGTTAACCAACCTTGAATCTTCAAGGTCTGAAAGAACAAGCCTTGAGTTAACGCTAGACAACAGGACGCTTAAACAAGAAAATGAATTAATGAGACAACAAATAAAAGAATGGATATTATGAAAGAGTTTGCAAAGCTAACAACCGAAAGGTTAAAATACATTATTACTGGAGCCGTATCTAAATGCGAAAAAAGTAAAGAAGAGTACGCCAAAAAAATGGCTATCAAGTACGCAAAATATTCTGTTGCTTGCGAGAAAGTAAACATAGAAACAATGAGTTATGATGAGTTTATAAAAAGTTCATTATAGAAAAATGGGAAACTACGACTTTGAAAAAGATTTAGTTCTAGGAGAACAAGGAGAAAAGATGGTGGCGCTATATTTAATGTTGGGTCACGACATGACGTTCTTAGGTTATAATAAAGACAATAGGTTTGACATTCTTATGCGCAACAGGATAAGCAATGAAAAGAAGACGTTTGAGGTAAAGACGGACTACTATGTTGATGAACACAATGACACTGGAAACATGGCTATAGAAATTAGACACAAAAATAAACCAAGTGGCATTTCCTGCACAAAAGCTGATGTCTTTATATATTTTTTTCGTAACTTGGCAGAGAATAATATATGGATGATTAAAACATCCGAGCTAAAAAGTTTAATAAAAGACAACGTTTCAGGGTTAAAAAGGGTTATGGGTGGAGACACTAAAGAAACAGAAATCCTGCTTATCCCTAAGCACAAATTTAAGAATAGCTTTTACATAGATGAAATACAAGTTCAAAAGAAAGAAGGGGAAAAAGAACACCAACGCTAAAGTAACTCAATTAGACGGCATCACGTTTGCATCTGGTCTTGAGGCATACTGCTACCAAAAGCTGAAGGAGTCCAACATAAAATCTGATTACGAGGGTAAAACATTTGAACTGGTAGAAAAGTTTAAATACCCTGGTGAGTTTTATGACAAGGGGAAAACACAAGGCGTTAAGGTTTACAAAAAGAAAACAGGTAATATAAGAAACATGTCTTACACCCCTGACTTCATATCAGAAGACCATAGGTTTATAATAGAAACAAAGGGGCTTAGAACTCCTGAGTTTAACATGAGATTCAAGTTGTTCTTTAGAAAGCTTGTGACTGATAACGACATATACGACATCTACCTTCCGTCAAACAGGAAAGAAGTAGACCAGACGATAGAATTAATTAAATCTAAAATAAAATGAAACTAAATGACTACAATGGAGTAATACTAAAGCTTCACAAGGAAGGCTTGAAGTTTACATCCATAGCTGACAAGTTAATAAAGATGTACGAGTTGGATGAATCTGAACACAGAAATTTAAGAAGGCACGCCTCTAAGGTTGTAAAGGATAGCGCTACTGCTGATGAGTCTTATCAGTGGAACGAGTCAGACTCTACGGCATCTGTGAGATACACTACTTCTAATAAGATTGAAACCCTAGATGATGCTATTGCTTTTTCTAGAGTTGACACCGATACATGGGAGGTAGAGAGGTGGACTTTTAACAAGTGGGAAACAACCATAGAAGGAGTTAGAACCCCATTGATTCAGGTAAAGGTTTGGTTTAAAAAAATAAAAGAAGACGATGCTTCTGTAAATGATATTAGAAAAGAAATTATAGAAGACATTAAAAAGCATGCTCCTAAGTACGAGTATATAAATTATAACTTTAAGACTAAAGAGAGAAATCTTTTAGAGCTAAATCTTTTTGACGTTCACTTTGGAAAGCTTGCTTGGCACGAAGAGTCATCTGACAATTACGACCTTAAAATTGCCACACAAAGAGTTTACGATGCTGTAGATGGATTGCTCGACAAGGCTAGAGGGTATGACTTTGAAAGAATAGTCTTGCCTACTGGAAACGATTTGTTTAACGCTGATAAAGATTATCCCTTCTCATCTACTACTGCTGGAACGCCTCAACATGAAGACGCAAGATGGCAGAGAACATTCAGAACGGTTAGGCAGGTTATGTGTGAGGTTATAGAAAAGCTACAATTAATAGCGCCTGTTGATGTGCCTATAATTCCTGGAAATCACGACAAAACAAAATGTTTCTTTTTGGGAGATTCGCTAGAGGGATGGTTTCATAACAATCCACAAGTTTGCGTAGACAATTCTCCTAAGGTTAGAAAATACTATAAGTACGGAGACAATCTTATAGGATACACTCACGGTGACAAAGAAAAGATTATAGACCTACCGTTAATTATGGCTCAAGAGGTTCCAGAAATGTGGGCTAACACAATACACAGAGAGTTCCATTTAGGTCACTATCATCAAAAGAAAGATATGAAGTGGCTATCAACTCAGGAGTATAAAGGAGTCGTTATAAGATTACTTAGGTCATTATCTGGTACTGACGCTTGGCATTACGAAAAAGGATATGTTGGAGGCAGTAGAAGTGCAGAAGCATTC
>Ga0257120_1001736_pt1 | contig 13919 bp, 16 predicted proteins | sample SI106_10metaG_FD_190153 | JGI IMG/M metagenome (GOLD analysis project Ga0257120, IMG submission 190153) | Marine microbial communities from Saanich Inlet, British Columbia, Canada - SI106_10 | ecosystem: Environmental > Aquatic > Marine > Inlet | place: Canada: British Columbia | collected... | reverse complement strand
CTCTGATTATTAAACAAATACATATCGTTGGTGTGCAGTCATTACTGATTATAGTGATATCTGGCCTATTCATTGGCATGGTAATGGCATTACAGGGTTATACTATCTTGGTTGATTATGGTGCTGAAGGCAGCCTTGGGCCTATGGTTGCCTTATCATTATTAAGAGAGCTCGGCCCAGTGGTCACCGCTTTATTGTTCGCTGGAAGGGCGGGGTCGGCGCTAACAGCTGAAATTGGTCTAATGAAAACAACGGAACAACTCAGTAGTTTAGAAATGATGGCGGTTGACCCACTGCGAAGAGTCATTGCGCCGCGCCTGTGGGCGGGCATAATATCCATGCCAATGTTAGCGTTAATTTTTAGTGCGGTTGGTATTTTAGGAGGACACTTAGTCGGCGTTGATTGGTTAGGCGTAGACTCGGGCAGCTATTGGTCTATTATGCAGTCCACAGTGGATTGGAATAAAGATGTGGTGAACGGCATTATAAAAACCATAGTGTTTGCTTTTGTGATTACCTGGATCGCCACCTTTAAAGGATACGATTCAATACCCACCTCTGAAGGAATAAGTAAGGCAACAACAGAGACAGTCGTCTTTTCATCGTTAGCGGTACTAGGGCTAGATTTTATATTGACAGCATTAATGTTTGGAATTGAGTAAAGGAAATGGGAATGAAATCTAGAAAGTCAGAACTGTTAGTGGGTGTGTTTGTTGCATTGACTATAGCTGCAGGTCTTATGTTAGCACTCAACGTGGCCAATCAAAGCATGTCCAGCAGTGAAGATACATACATATTATATGCAAAGTTTGACAATATTGGTGGGTTAAAAGTCCGCTCAGCAGTTAAAGTGGGTGGGGTAACCGTTGGTAGAGTCGACAATATTACGCTTAATAATAGTGATTTCACTCCAGTGGTGACCATGAGTATTTCGTCAGAGTTTGACCAGTTCCCAGAAACAAGTTCGGTATCTATACTTACCTCAGGTTTATTAGGAGAGCAATACATTGGTTTTCAACCTGGTTTTGCTATCGAGGGTATTGAAAACTTGGCCGAAGGTGACTACATAGAAGACACTAAATCAGCTCTGGTATTAGAAGACCTTATTGGTCAATTTTTATTTAGTAGCAACGACGGTTAATTGATGACGTTGATTGGAGAAAATAACGTGGTAAATAAATTTGCACTTCTATTATTGGGTGTGATGTTGATTTTTAGTGCTGGCATGACGAAAGCACAAGACAAAAACCCGTACATAATGTTGGAAGATGTAGCGACTAAAACTTTCAACAGGATTAAAAAAGAACACCAGCTTATAGAAGAAAATCCAGAGCTTTTGAGAACGGTTATGGAGGAGGAGTTGCTACCCTATGTGGATTATAATTTTTCCGCATTAAAAGTTCTAGGTAAGTATTATAAAAAAGTACCAAGAGAGAAAATCCCTGAATATATTAGTGTGTTTCGTTCATACTTGATCACTACCTATGCATTGGCTATGGCCTATTACGATGGCCAAGACGTTGAATTTCAACCTGTTCGTGATGTGACTGATGAAAGAACAGTAACAGTCAGAGCTGTGGTTAAAGAGCCTGGCCGACCAGATATTAATTTAGCTTTTAAATTACGTAAAAATAAAAAAACCAATGTATGGAAAGCCTACGATATGGTTGCTGAAGGCATAAGTCTTTTATCCAGTAAACAAAGTGAATTCCAATCTATTTTGCGACAGGATGGTATACAAAAAGTGATAGATTTGATGAATAACACAATTAGTAAACCTATTAACATCGACGCGGCAAAAAAAGGCAGGTAGATGACTAAATTAGACGTCATTGAGTCACCTGTAGGGTACTTCATCTTACAAGGTGATCTAAACCGTAACACTATCGCTAAGTCAGACGCATTAGCAACTCTTGCTCAAAGCATTCAAAGCAAATCCAGTGTTCATGCTCCCACCCTTGATATGTTAGGTGTGAACAATTCCGATACTGCAGGGTTAGCTTGGTTGATGAACTTTTTGAAAGATAACCAACAACAAAATTTTCATGTTGAACTTAAAAACATTCCAGAAAGCTTGATAAAGCTTGCAAAAATAAGCGACGTAGACAGTTTTTTGTCGGTACAATGACCTACTATTTTACACATCTGGACTTGTCATGGATAATCAACAAATTGAAACGCTTCTTCTCGAAACATTAAGCTTAGCTGAAGCACATGTAAAGGGTGATGGCTCTCATTTTCAAGTGATCGCTGTGAGTGATCAGTTTGAAGATATGAGTAGAGTTAAAAAACAGCAATTTGTTTATGCGCCTTTGGCCACAAAAATTGCGGAAGGTAGCATGCATGCAGTTTCCATTAAAACCTTCACCGAAAGCCAATGGAAGCGTGAGAAAATGTTTAATCTTCCTCAATAATATTCACTTCCGCCATCATCCTAAACATCAAATAGAGTGCATCTATGGACAAATTAATTATCAAAGCTTGCCCGCCGCTAAATGGAATTGTGACCATTTCAGGCGCCAAAAATGCTGCATTGCCTATTCTGATGTCAAGCATACTGGCAGACTCTACTTGTTATTTTGACAATGTTCCTGAGCTCAGAGATATACACACCAGTTTATCTTTGTTAAGTGAGTTAGGTGCTAATGCTTATCGCCAAGATGGTCAATCTGTAGTAATTGACCCGAGTCCTATACATAATTTTAATGCTTCTTACGATTTAGTCAAAACCATGCGCGCATCCATCTTAGTGCTTGGGCCACTTTTGGCTAAATTTGGTCAGGCAAATGTGTCTTTACCTGGAGGTTGTGCCATAGGCGCTCGCCCGGTAAATTTGCACCTGCAGGGTCTTGAACAGATGGGCGCTAAAATTGATGTAGATAATGGTTACATCAGAGCCTCTGTGAATGGAAAGTTACAAGGTGCTCACATATTTATGGATGTGGTTAGCGTTGGTGCTACAGAAAATTTGATGATGGCTGCGTGTTTAGCTCAGGGCGAAACTATTCTTGAAAATGCGGCAAAAGAACCAGAGATTGTTGATTTAGCTCATTGTCTAAATGCTATGGGTGCTAAAGTTATAAATGCTGGAAGTGATAAAATTATTATTCAAGGAGTTGAGTCTTTATCAGGGGGGCGTTATCGTGTATTGCCAGACAGAATCGAAACAGGCACGTTTTTAATTGCTGCAGCCGTAACCGGGGGCAGGGTTCGCTGTGAAAAAGCTGCACCAAAAACACTTGAAGCAGTACTCGATAAATTGTCTAAAGCTGGGGCTAAATTAACGGTTGGTGACGATTGGATCGAGTTGGATATGACAGATAGAAAACTTATCAGTGTTGATATTCAAACAGCCCCACACCCTGGATTTCCAACTGATATGCAAGCGCAATTTGTTGCGCTTAATTGTTTGGCTGAGGGAACAAGTGTGGTGACAGAAAATATTTTTGAAAACCGTTTTATGCATGTACCCGAATTGCAGCGAATGGGCGCCGATATATCGTTGCAAGCCAATAGTGCAGTCTGCAATGGCAAGTCGAACTTGAGAGGTGCTCAAGTAATGGCGACTGACCTGAGGGCTTCGGCGAGTTTGGTGATTGCAGGGTTGGTGGCAGAAGGGCAAACCACAGTAGATCGCATTTACCATTTAGACCGTGGTTATGAACATATTGAAAGAAAGTTAAACGGCCTAGGTGCTAACATCAGACGTGTTTGCTGATTACAAAACAGCTAATTTTACGTCTACTAGCTCTTACTGCAATTCAGCCACTGTCATGTCTAACTTCAGAATTGCCCCCTCTCTGTTTACTTCAAAAGAAACAGAGTTTCCTGGCGTAGTATCTGCAATGTAATCCAAAGTGTCACGAATATTAATGGCCGGAATAGTGTTAACGGATAAGATAAGATCATTAACTTGTAAGCCACCCAATTCAGCTGGACTTCCTTGAACCACAGCTGTCACGATGATCCCCGCGCTTGTTGGTCCAGCCTGTTGACCTACAAAACCTAATGCTCCTCGAGTAACCTTGCCAGTTGCGATGATTTCAAGCATGACTTTTTTAGCCAAATTGTAAGGTACAGCAAAAGACACACCATCTACCGATTCAACACGATTTCGACTGATACGAGTTTTAAAATTAGCATTATTGATACCTATCAAAAAGCCTTTACTGTCTATTAGTGCTCCGCCAGAGTTACCCTCGTTTAATGCCGCGTCTGTCTGAATGTAATCAAAATAATTATTTAGCTCGTTGTTACTAATCCGGCTAACAATTCCTTTTGTCACTGTTTGTCCTAAGTTGTAAGGATTACCTAAGGCTAAGACTACGTCTCCTACTAGAGTGTTAGGATCATTCAGTTGGGGAATGGGATGTAGGTTTTCTATTGATATGTTGAGTACCGCTAAATCTGTTATAGGATCATAACCGACAATTTGAGCTTCTTCGAGTCTTCCATCTTGTAATCCTACTAAAATCAGCTTGGCATTTGCAATAACGTGATAACAGGTCAGGATATAGCCATTCGAGGTCATAATTACGCCAGAACCAAGACTTGTACGTTCGATTGGCTTTCGACGATTATAGCCACTTCTTTCGATGCTTTGACTATAGATGTTAACTACTGCAGGACCTGCTGCGTTAACCGCTGGATTAAAACTATGTCTTTGTGAGCTTTCTTGCTCAGTGAATAAGGTTAGTGGCAGACCACTACCAGTGCGTAAATCGGGGACAAGCAGCAAAATGACCGAGGAAATGATCATGCCTATAAGGATGGATTTTAGAAAGAAAGGTAAAGATTTTAGCACGAGCGATATTAAATTTTTTCTACGACAGGTATCAAAATAATAACATTGATATCATTACGTTGATAGCGTTACTCGGTCAGAATACCGCTACCAGTCGTTAGATATTATTAACGGATCACTAGATACAAAGAAGAAATGCCGCGTTTAACATTGAGCGCAATGACGCCTTTTGCCTCTTCTAGTTCAGTGCGTAATTGAACTAGGTTATCCACTTTTTTTCGGTTGATACCGATTATCACGTCACCATCTTTTAAGCCAATACGACTCGCTGGAGAGCGTGGCCCAATACCTGAAACAACTACACCGTTATCACCTTGTTCAGATTTACCGTTGGTTAAGGTAGCTCCCTCTAAAGCTGGATGTATTTCTTTGGCAACCACCACATTTTGGGTTGCATCACCTAGTACAACATTTAATTTTTCACGTTTGCCTTTGCGAAGCACTGTTAATTCAAGCTTAGCGCCTGCACCACTACTGGCTACTTTGGCTCTTAATTCTTGGAAACTCGCTACGGCTCTATTATTAATTTCTGTAATAATATCTCCAGCCTGAATTCCGCCTTTATCGGCCGCTGAGTCTGGCGAAACTTCACTGACAAATGCGCCCTGATTGACATCTAGGTTCATAGCATCTGCCAAGCCAGAATCGATGTCTTGACCCATGATGCCGAGTAAACCACGGCGTACTTCACCAAATTCTATTATCTGGTCGACTAAACTTTTCATCATATTACTAGGTATGGCAAAACCAATGCCAACATTGCCACCATTCGGTCCAAAGATAGCAGTATTAATCCCTACTAATTCACCTCTTAGACTCACTAAGGCCCCGCCAGAGTTTCCTCGATTAATCGCCGCATCAGTTTGAATAAAGTTCTCGTATCCACCAATGTTCAAACCTGATCGTCCAAGCGCGCTAACGATACCTGAAGTGACGGTTTGATTCAGACCAAATGGGTTACCAATCGCGACCACAAAATCACCTACTCTCAATTCGTCTGAATCAGACAGAGGCATAGCAATCAAAGCATCAGGATCAATTTTTAACAACGCAATATCACTTTGATCATCTGAGCCTAATTTTTTGGCTTTGAATTCACGACCATCAGTTAGCTTAACAGTAATATCATCAGCGTTATCCACTACATGATTATTTGTCACCACATAGCCTTTCTTTGCATCGATAATAACGCCCGAACCTAATCCTTTAAATGGTCTTTCTTGAACTTGTTCCTCTGTTCCACCAAAAAAATGCTTAAACATTTCTGGAACACGTTGACGAGAAACTTGAGTGCCTTCTACAGAAATGCTGACAATTGCCGGTGTGGCCTTGTCTAGCATTGGCGCGAGACTAGGTATCTGATTATTATCGCTTGAAAAAAAAGGTATTGCCGCGCTAGACACCAAGCTGACTGACATGCTGGCAGTCACTACACAACAAGCAACTAAAAAACGATTGACTACTTTTCTCATTGGTTATCATCTCCGATATCTATGTTTAAAACAGTTTAAAGACTATCTTAGTCACGAAAAAGTTCATTATTTACTGTCTTTAATGGGGGCTTCTTTACTGCCCGAAAACAAACCTGAGCTTTGTGAAGAGAAATCTAATGGTTGTATGTCTGCACTAGATTTTTCACGCACAGGCTTGGTACTTTTATTACGTAAATAAGCCGTCGTATGTTCACCAAAGTAATTTAGTGAAGTGCCTTCTAATCCATTCTTCTGGCTGCTTAGTAGCTGTTCATAATCTTCAATCTGCTTTTGTAACGTGGCGGATTGTGCGATTAAGCTTTCTGCAATTTGCTTGGTTTCTTGAATATGAACAGCTGCTTGCTGGCTCATTAATTCTTGAACTGTTTGCTGACTTTCGGTTTTACCTGATGTCTGCTGTTCTTTTTCGCTGACAAATCTTGCAACAAAAAAACCTATAACTCCGCCAACTAATAACAACAATAATCCTATAAACCAATCCATAACGTCTCCTATTTCTTTACTTATTTCTGCCCATTTGGTTCGCTACTGTTTAATAAAAATATAGAGTATTGACCATGAGCAAGCACGGTATATTTGTTATTATACGCCCAGCATTTTTAATGCGGTCATTTTATTTGTATTCAAGTGTTAAAAACACACATAAGTAAAAGGAAAAACATCACAGAATGATTGAGTTTACACCATGGCAAAAATATCAAAGTGATCTGCAAGATCCTGAATTTCTCTATGATGCCGCTCAGGAAAATGCGGTAAAGGAATTACAGCGGCTTTATGACGAATTAACTCATCCTGAGAAAAAACTAACTTGGCGAGTAAAGTTGCAGAGCAAGTTTGGCAAGGGGATGCGTAAACCTAGTATTCAGGGTATATATTTTTGGGGTGGGGTAGGACGGGGTAAAACATATCTGGTTGACACTTTTTTTGAATGTTTGCCCTTTAAAAGAAAGTTGCGTATTCATTTTCATCGTTTTATGCATCGTGTGCACCAAGAACTTAAATCCCTGGAAGGTCAACCTGATCCTTTAAAAACCATAGGCAAAATTTTTGCCAAAGAGACAAAAGTGATTTGTTTTGATGAGTTTTTTGTTTCTGATATTACAGATGCAATGATTTTAGGTACCTTGATGGAAGAACTTTTTGGTCATGGGATAGTGTTAGTGGCTACTTCAAACATAGTACCTGACAACCTTTATCGTAATGGTTTGCAACGAGCCAGGTTTTTACCTGCGATTGAGTTGATAAATCAAAATACGCGCATTGTGAATGTGGATAGTGGAGTAGATTATCGCCTGAGAACCCTAGAGCAGGCAGAAATTTTTCATTTTCCATTAGATAATCAAGCTAATGAAAATTTACATAAATATTTTATACAGCTAGCACCCGAACTAGGCATTGAGAATCAAAAAATTAAAGTAGAAGGGCGATTGATCCCAACATTGCATTATGCGGACGGGGTTGTCATGTTTGAGTTTCGGGATATTTGTGATGGGCCCAGAAGTCAAACTGACTATATCGAATTGAGTCGTCTTTATCACACAGTATTGATTGCTAATGTAGAGCAAATGGGACAAACAACAGATGATATTGCCCGGCGTTTTATTGCTATGGTGGACGAGTTTTATGAACGTAATGTTAAGTTGATCATGTCAGCTGAGGTGTCTATGGAAATACTTTATTTAGATGGCCCACTTAATTTTGAATTTAGACGCTGCTTAAGTAGGTTAAAAGAAATGCAGTCACATGATTACCTTGCAGCGCAACATGTTCCTTAACTGCAGTATGGGTTGTTGAATAGATTTTGTTATCTGGCATGAATATCGGTAAAATCTTTAACGCTAAATCTAATCGGGCCAGTCGGTCGACATTATTAGAAGAGAATACATAAATGGGTAGAAAGTTTGAAGTGCGTAAAATCTCCATGGCAAAAACTGCTGGAGCAAAAACCAAGGTTTATTCCAAGTACGGCAAAGAAATCTATGTTGTTGCCAAAAATGGTGGAATAGATCCTCAGGCAAACTTGGCTTTGCGCAGGCTAATTGAAAAAGCCAAAAAAGACCAAGTCCCTAGTCATGTTATTGACAAAGCGATTGATAAAGCCGCAGGGGGGGCGGGGGAGGATTATGTGCCTGCTCGTTATGAAGGGTTTGGTCCAGGTGGATGCATGGTTATTGTTGACTGCCTAACGGACAATAATAATCGCACTATTACTGATGTGCGAAATTGTTTCACAAAGACAGGCGCTAAACTGGGTGTTGAGGGTTCAGTAGGACATGTGTTTGATCACCAAGCAGTGTTTGCCTTTGAAGGTGATGATGAGGATGCAGTACTCGAAATGTTGATGGAAGCTGACGTTGACGTTACCGAAGTCGAGTGTGAAGAAGGAGTGGTAACTGTTTATGCGCCTCACACGGAATACAATAATACACGAACTGCCCTAACCGATGACTGTCCTGATATCGAATTTGATGCTGATGAGATTACCTTTATTCCTCAGACTGAGTCTGTTGTGAGTGGAGATGATGTTGCTACTTTTGACAAATTTATGGATATGTTAGAAGACTGTGACGATGTACAGCACGTTTATCACAATGCAGTTGTTGAACGTTAAGTTTTGAGTAAGTAACTATTTAGTGCCCTCATAGTCGGAGGGCGTTTTTGTTCGTGCTTGATATCGGTATAAAGTGAATTGCGAAGATATGGAAAGTTAGTAAGCGCGTCAAAGTGGACGATTAGCTTACGAAAGTTTACTCTGACCCCCTAAGTACTTTGGATTTATTAATCTTTTTTAGCTCATCGATAAACCTGATGTGGCGTTTAATAGAAATGAGCAGTGAATCTAACAAGGCGGTCTAACTTTCCGCTAGTGTCGTAGTTTTGGGTTTCTGTCTTTGCGAGAACGACGATGCCTGTCTTTAATTAATTCCCCTCAGTTCTGAATTTAATTCTGGAATAATTATGAATGCATTCTCAATAACATCCAAATCGGCTATTCGGTTAAACGCTGGCCGAATGATAACGGCGCTGGCCATAGGCATTATCTTGGCGATTTTAACCATCGAAGCCACTTTTTTATTGATTACTACACGTTCGCCAACAGAGGGCTGGACCGTCCATTACGATCTGGGGCGGGTTGCCAAACCGCTGCGAAGAGCCTTAGTTGCTAAGGTTGGCTTGGGTGCATTGGTCGCTGAAGAAGCACTGTATTATTCTAACTATAAAGACAGCGAAGGCCGGCCTCTTCATGGTCAATACCGTTATCGACTGCGCTTTAAGCGCGATCAAATACCAGCCACTCATGCCTTTTGGTCATTAAGCTTGTACGATCAGAACCACTTTTTTGTAAAAAACCCTATAGACCGATACTCACTGGGAGATCAATCTTCAGTGCTGCGCTTCAACCAAGATGGCTCCCTAGATATAATCATTGCTCAAATACAAGATGTTAATGATCTCAATTGGCTCCCTTCGGGCGATGATATCTTTATGTTAACGCTACGGGCATATTTACCCGCAGATAGATTACTTACTGGAGGGTGGTTGCCACCGTCCATCATCCGCCTCGACGCAGCAGCGGAGGGGTTATAAATGTTCATTTATCGATTTTTGAACAAAACATTTTTTATTACACTTTTTATCAGCTGGTTAATAACCGCTTTTGTTTATACCTTGTATTACCCACGCATGGAAATGATTGCCACCGCTGCTAAGATGGAAAAACGAAATGCTGACTATATCAATCGACTTATTCATAAACGAGAATTAATCAGCTGGGAAGACCGAATGGTGGTTCGTCCTAATAACGACACGGTTTATTCTTCTGCGTGGATTGATTTGACAGCAAGTGGTGAGCCTATGGTGCTCACCATCCCAAAAGTCAGCGGGCGCTATTATTCTTTTCAGTTTTTGGATATGGATACGAATGTCTTTAAAGTGCTAGGCAGCCGTACTCAGCAACATGGACATGTTGTGATTGCGAGCAAAGACTGGAAAGGTAATTTGCCGAGCAATACTCAGCAACTTAGGCTCAAACAAAACAGCAGTTGGATTATCGCCCGCTATCTAGTAACTGGAACGGAAGACTTAGACAATATTCATGCGATACAGGCAAAGATTAAACTTGAAACACTGAGCGAATTTACTTTGCAGCGAGAGAAATCAAGATCGCTAAACTAATTACAAAGGCAGTCATTACAACATACTTAACAATCGGATTCCAAAGGTCTGTAAATGGCACTAACAAGACAAAAGCTGGTTCTAGAAAGCTCAAGAATACTGAAGTGGCACTAAACGTGTTATTTGAAATGAACATTAATGTAATGCTTACATAATAAGCTGATTCTATATTCAGCTTATTATGTAAAATTTAGGTTTTACTTTTTTTGTTCCAAAGCAACTATTTGATCGAGCATACCAATCATTAATTTTGTGCCCGTACCTGAGGCAATACCATCAAACACATTTTCAGCATTTTTGCCGTGTTGCCCGCCAGCTAAATCACTAATAGAACGAATAATTACCCAGTCTACCTCATTCACAAAACATACTTGTCCAACAGCAGCTGATTCCATTTCAGTCACCTCGGCACTGTACACTCGTTGTAACCAATTACGATATTCAGCGTTATCAAGAAATACTGAACCGGTGACGCCATTACCGCCCACTTTGATTTGAATAGGTTTGCCTGAAGGCATATTGATTGGACTCACGGCTTTAACGGCTTTTTTAGCCAATTCGATTAATTCAGGCGTGGCGCTAAAATAAGGCATTTGTTTAGGTTGATCCCAGCCCTGTTTAACTATTGTCATTTCTTCTGGATGAATATAGCCATAATTCTCATAAGCGGGTGAATGGGGGTCTTGTTCGCGCCTTTCTTTGTATCTTTGGAGTGAATTTTCATAATAGTCGGGTAATACAAAGCTGCCGGCTTTTTTGGGATCAGGATTGACATAGACTGACTCATCATGAAAATACCACCGCTCTGGCACTGAGATATCACCGGGCTGAAATTCAGGATTGACAGCACCGGCAATACCCATCATTACCACTCGATCAATAGGGAAATAATCCAGTGCCATCTGCATCGTCATAGCCGCATTAGGCACACTGATACCTGTAGTAAATATTACCACTGGCTCGCCTTTGTAAGAGCCCAGTTGGTATTTGACCCCCCTGATGGTCAGCGTTTGATTAATTTGGGCATCAGCCAGTTGACTGAATGCTTCATCAATCGCTTTAATTTCTGGGGAGTAGGCGGCAACAATCGCGGTCCATTTATTTTCATCTGTAAACTCTTTTGGCCCATAAGCGTTAATATCTTTTGCAAAAGAGCTGTTTGCAATTAGTAAGGAGCTAGAGATAAGAAGAAAATAGATGCTGATTTTATTTAACATAATAACATTACTCTTATATGAATGTGTTTCCGCACTATAAAAGTGCAAAGGAATAGTAGGAAATGGCCAAGTCGGAATTATTTACCGTAATTGCACCAAATTAGTGAGATTTTTTATCTCAGGCGTTTAAATATAGGAAGTTCATGCCATTAGTTGTATGACTGCACTAACTCGCTAAATAATTATTTACCTATTAAGCGTAGAAACTCGTTTCTGGTTGCATCAGATGTGCGCAGAGAGCCCAACATGACTGAAGTGATCATCGAAGAGTTTTGTTTTTGAACACCGCGCATCATCATGCACATGTGTTTACCTTCCATAATCACACCTACCCCCTTAGCACCAGTTACTTTCTGCACCGCATCGGCAATTTGTTTAGTTAAGCCCTCTTGAATTTGTAAACGTCTAGCGTACATATCTACAATACGGGCAAACTTTGATAATCCTAACACTTTGCCATTGGGCAGGTAGGCAATATGGCAACGCCCTATAAAAGGTAATATATGATGTTCGCACAACGAGTAGAACTCAATATCTTGGATGATGACCATTTCATCAGTATCTGCTTCGAAGGTAGCACCGTTTATAACGCCATCTAAATCTTTTTGGTAACCATCAGTTAAAAACTGCATGGCTTTGGCGGCGCGTTTGGGTGTATCGACCAATCCACCGCGACTAACGTCTTCCCCTAAATTTGAAAGAATATCTTTGTAATGGCCGGCTAATTTATCTGACATGTAATTTGACTCTTCGATGAGTGGTATGAATTGAGTATGTGTGTGCTACTGGTATAACCCATAATTAGATTATCCAATGATAACATTTTCTGATACTAGGATTAAATACCACAGGCATATTTATGTCGGTGAGACGGCATATAATTTATGGTGCCTTGCCTTTATAAAATATAGATATTTTGATGTTCTGACATATAACGGTTAAGGGAAGATTCGACTTCCTTCCTAGCTCCGGCATTTTCTTGAAATGTGGGATACTGTTATATTCTTCAAATGCAATGCCAGCCTGCTCTACTATATACCAGAGGCATTTGAGTTTGACACTCATGTTGATTTTTATGAATTTATTAATAGTTAAGTCTGAACAGTAATTTAGAGATACTTAACAATTGCTAAAACGATAATAACCAAAACCACCAAGACTGGCGCTTCATTTAAAAAACGGTAGAAGCGTGAAGAATGAGCGTTTTCATCTTTGGAAAATTTCTGCATTAATACAAATAAATAGCCATGGTATGCATATAAAACTGTCACTAAGGAAAGTTTAATATGTAACCATTTGGCCGCTACGAACCAATCCTTTCCATACAAATTTATTAACCATACGCCAAACACTAAGGTCAATACGGCAAAAGGCGTGACAAAGAACCACAGCCGCTTTTCCATTATCTTGAACTGTTCTTTCACTGCTTGAACGTCTGACTGTGCATGATAAACCATCAATCTAGGCAAATAAAACAAGCCCGACATCCAAGCAACCATAAAAAATACGTGTAGGGCTTTTATCCAAAGTAAAGTCATTGTGCTTCCTAGTAACTTGCTTTATGCAGGTGATGTCTAAGTATTTTCCAAGTAATAATACCTACTATTTCTTCTGTGCTAGAAAATATATACACAGCCCCCTTTCTGTTAACTTCAAGTAAGCTATACACTTCAGCTAGCGTAGCCTGAAAGTGGACTCCCTGCATCGGAATAAAGATTAAACGTGTTGTTTCTCCTTCTTTTCCTTTGTCATATTTCACTAATGAATATTCAGCTGCTCCATCTGTATCAACCGAATATTGTACTACAGGGTTATGATGTTCCTTATCTAAGGTACTGATAAGCGGCTTTTTGTCGGCATTAAGCAGTTTGAATTCTTTGTCCATGACGGCTAATACGCCAGTCTTTTGTAATGATTCCATAACGGAAGAAATAGTATAAGGTAACTTTTGATAATCTAATTGTTGAGTGAAAATAGAGCTATTACCTAAAAACTGGGTCGAAGTGACATATGCAGGCACGATCACCAGGATAGTCGGTAAGATCATCTCTGGGCTGTAGGATAATTCCATCACCGCTGATAAAGCTGCTAATGGTGCATGAATAACAGCGGTCATCAGTCCTGCCATTCCCAACAGCGAAAAACTGCCATTTAAGTCACTGACATCATCTAAGAAAAAGCCCAGTGGAAATGCAAGCACAACGCCACTAAGCATTCCTAAAACAAACA
>Ga0257120_1001735_pt1 | contig 13922 bp, 12 predicted proteins | sample SI106_10metaG_FD_190153 | JGI IMG/M metagenome (GOLD analysis project Ga0257120, IMG submission 190153) | Marine microbial communities from Saanich Inlet, British Columbia, Canada - SI106_10 | ecosystem: Environmental > Aquatic > Marine > Inlet | place: Canada: British Columbia | collected... | reverse complement strand
AGAAAAATGGCGGTTAAATACCACCCGGATAAAAATCCAGATGATAAAACTGCTGAAGATAAATTTAAAGAAGCTGCTGAAGCCTATGAAATATTAAGCGATGCTGATAAAAAAGCCCGTTTCGATCAATATGGTCATCAAGCCTTTGAAGGTGGTGGTTTTGGCGGCGGTGGCGGCATGAATATGGATGACATCTTCAGCCAGTTTGGCGATATTTTCGGCGGCGGCGGTGGTGGCTTCGGCGGTTTTGGAGGCGGACAACGTCAACGTGTAATGAAAGGGAGTAACCTTCGTATTCGTGTCAAATTAACACTAGAAGAAATTGCAAACGGAGTTGAAAAGAAAGTAAAAGTTAAGCGAAAAACCCAAGCTAAAGGCGTTACCTATAAAACCTGTTCTACCTGTAATGGGCAAGGTCAAGTGACACGCATTACAAATACAATTTTAGGTCGTATGCAAACCGCTTCGCCCTGTAATGTTTGTGGAGGAACAGGTCAGATTATTGATAATCGTCCACCGAATTCAGATGCACAAGGATTTCTTGTAGAAGAAGAAACCGTCTCTATAAAAATACCTGCTGGCGTTGTAGATGGTATGCAATTAAAAGTCACTGGAAAAGGAAATGCAGCCCCTGGAAACGGGATTTCTGGCGATTTATTAGTAGCCATAACTGAAGAAACACATCCAACCCTACAACGTGAAGGCGACAATTTACATTACGATTTGTACGTGAGTGTGCCCGATGCGATTTTAGGATCTTCTATAGAAATTGATGCCGTTACAGGAAAAGTCCGTTTAAAGATTGAAGCCGGTGTACAATCTGGAAAAATATTACGTCTTAGAGGTAAAGGAATTCCAAACGTCAATGGTTACAGTCGCGGAGATTTGTTAGTACATATTAACGTTTGGACGCCAAAAACCTTGAGTAAAGAACAAAAATCATTTTTTGAAAAAATGAAAACGGATGAGCATTTTTTACCAAAGCCTGAAAGCTCTGATAAGTCCTTTTTTGAAAAGGTAAAAGACATGTTTTCTTAGTGAGTTCAATTACTGAAAAATGAGTGAGAAATTAAATCAACATTATTCTAGCAAAGAGGAACGATTAAATATAATTACGCACGCGTTTGGACTTTTATTAAGTGTAATCGGACTGCCATTTTTGATTCTTAAAGCCTACAGTTTTGATGACTTTTGGAAGCCTGCAAGTTTAGTGATTTATGGGTTGAGCTTGATTATTCTTTATGCGGCCTCTACATTATATCATGCTGCGAAAGACCCAAAACGAAGACGGAAGTTGAATATTTTTGATCATGCTGCGATCTATGTTTTAATTGCAGGCACCTATTCCCCCTACACAATTATCTTGATGGATAGTACAATGGGCTGGACTGTTTTTGGGTTAACGTGGACCTTTGCTTTGATGGGTATTATCTTAAAATTGTTTTATACAGGACGGTTTGATAAACTCTCTACGACACTATACCTCTTAATGGGTTGGCAGGTGGTGTTTGTGATCAAAACGCTTATGGAACTGTTGTCTCCAGAAGGCTTGCAGCTTCTATTTGCAGGAGGTGTGTTTTACACGATAGGCGCACTGCTGTACTCCATAAATAGAATTCCTTATAACCATGCCATTTTTCATGTTTGTGTGCTGCTAGGGAGTTTGTGTCACTTTTTTAGTGTATTTAGTTTTTTGTAAGGGTTAAAGTTAGTACTGTTTTTACGTTTAAATTTTATTATCATACTAGTTAGCTATCCATTTTTTTATGTTGCGCTAAGTCGGGAGGCTTTGCGAAGCGGGGTGTAAACACAATAAAAATTGTAAGGCACTTTATGATCGAATTGTAGCTAAAGAAAAGAGTAAAAAATTAGCACTAATAGCAGTCTGTAATAAATTATTAAAACAGGCTTTTGCTGTCGCAAAATCAGGATTACCATATGATGAAAATTATAGAAGTACGCTGGCTAAAAATTAATCGATTTCAATTTGGTTTTTAGCACAGTTCTTTGTTGGCACCAGTTTTTTGTTCGGTTTTATATAAATTCAAATCGTCTTTAATCTTATAGACAACTAGTATTAATAGTTTTAATAACATCAGATAATCGTTTTGTTGGCTATCGACTGAACTGCTGTTAGTTCCGTGTAAATATTTGTTTCTTAAATCCAATCCGTTAGAAAACTCTTTTTGATTTAGATAATAATTCAAATATCTTCTTTCTTCGTTAGTAAATAAAGTGTTTTCAAACTTTATCATTCCGTTATTTTCCATTTCTAAAATCTCGTTTCTTATTCGCTCGGAATAATGCCAAAAATTTAGAACATCTTCATAATGTAATTTTCCAATTACAAAAATTAGCTCCTGATTCTTAGTTCTTAAAAAACCATTTTTATCGGTTGATAAATATTCATTTAAAATTAAATAGTCAATTTCTCTTTTTTGATAATCTTGAAAGTCGTTATAACTTATGTTTTCGCTGATTATTAACTGATAGAATGTACGATATTTTTCTTTGTATGGCTCTATGTAATAAAGCATAGATTGATTCGAAAAGAAACAGTATTTTATTCTCAAATATTCATTGCCTTCACCATAAACATATTTCTTATTTAGTTTACTTTTTACTTTACTTAAATGTAATTGGGAAGTGCTTATTCTTAAAAGGTCAAAGTCAATAAAACCCTCTTCTACATAGCATTGATATTGTTTAATTAGAAATTCTAATTCAGGTGCAATAAATCTAATTTTTTCTAACGGTGAAGCATTTTCTGAAGCGAATGATATTGTTAAGCCTTTAATTTCGAATCTTTCATTTAAGATTTCATTTACTTGATGTGATAAAACTTGCTCAAGAATTATATTGTTCTGTTGTAAATAACGAAAGTAGATTGCTAATTGTAAATCGGATAGTAAACTTTTATCGCGAAACTTAAAACTAATTAAGTATTCGTTTTTAGAACGCATAAAAGTTCTTTCAAATGAGTCTATCTCGTGATTTTTACTTACTAATTCAATACAACCTTGTGCATTGATATAGTTAAATAAGTATGAGAAATTACCAAAAACATTTTCATTTGATTTTGTAGCGTTCAACCACTTTTCAGAATAGCAATGCGTAAATTGTCCATTCTGATTTTCTAATTTATAAGGTTCTTTTTGATCTTTTGAAATAGAAACCTGCACAACGTTAGTAGAACCCGTTCCTTTTTCAAAAATCTCATCGTTTTGCTTCTTCTCTAATCTTTTAGCCTTTAATTTAGTTTTGTCGGATATTTTTAAAGTTCTTGATTTAACAACTAATCTAACATAGTTTAAATTGGCATTTGGCGAATCCAAATAGCTTAATATTATAGACTCTTTATCGTTATCATTTAATGAGTTTGGAAAAAATAGTTTTGGTTTTTCAGATAAAATATGGTCTTCTTCAAATTGGGAAAGTAATAACTCTGCTGATTCTGTCGATTCAATAAGGTAATCTTTAATTATTTTAGAATAATGATTGACTATATTCTTTTGCTTTAAAAACTGTCTTATGTAAAACCTGTTATTTTGTAAAATTTGAGTTATTGTTTCCGCTGATATTTTTTTGTAAATACTTAATTGGCTTATTAGAGTCCAAAACGAATCATAATACTGATAATCTATTGAATCAAAATAATCCGAAAAGTTTTCGTTATTAATTTTAAAGAAAAATGAAGTGATTACGTTCCAAAATGAATCGACAGTCTCAATATAATTTGTTTTTATTTCAATACTCCAAACATTACGATAGAGTTCATTATCAAAGTAAAGTTTAATTTGATATAGCTCTAAAATATCATTTATATCATAGTGTTTTTTAGAATCGAAGCTGTTAATTATAGGTTCAGCATTTTGTAGATTTCTATCGCCTGATAAATCTTGTTTGCAATAAAAAACTACTCGATTTATATCTCTTTTCATTGTGGAATTTCAAATTCGGGTGATTTTGGTCAAATTGGTGCCAACTAGTTATATGGAGAACAAATCTCCTGTTTATACGGCTATATTTCCGGATAACAGGAACTTTTGTTCTCGTTTATCATCCTATAAAAAAGGCCACATTCCATTTTTTATTTTTAAGTTGAGCTCATTGAGAGCATACGAAACGGCTGTTTAAAACATCGCATACACGCATGCCACTGTTGTATTTACAGTATCCCTATGATTACTTGAAGATTGAATTGGTTAAAATGAAGATTTAGACTTGGGGTCAAAATCAATTATAAAAGTAATAAAATAAATGTGTATTCCAAATTAAATCAGGGTTTTAACGGATTTAGTTTTATTTTTTTATAGGTGTCACCACACCATCACTATTTTTGTTAAGTTTCATTTTCACTAATACTTCATGCAAGGTTTCCGCGGCTAAACCATGAAGGACCAACCTATGTGCGGCACTGTAGGTCGTCACTGGCACCATCGGGTGCTTATTATTCACCAAGCCTAAATGTCCTGGCGTATTTAAAATTTGTGAGGTGTAAATGGCTACGGTTTCATCTAGCTGTAATGAATTAGAGGCTCTTACAAAATCGTTAGAGGTTAAGAATAACTGATAAAAAGGCGTAAAAAGCTGAATAGCAGAACGTAAATCTAAAAAGTTTGTCCATTTTTTAGGAAACGCGATATGATTAAATTGGTCTTCTGAAACCATATCAAAATTGATTTTTTTTGGAGGCCTAATAGTAACATTATTCTTTTTAAGTTGACTGTTCAATTGAATCACAAAATTGTATAAATTCAAGTCATGATTTAAAAACAAATCCTCTTTTACATCATTAAAGTTTTGTGGTTTCAATGGGTTGCCAATGATGTCTATTTTTGGGATGTTTCCTGCTATAAACTGCAAAATTTCTGTACCAATATGGAAATGACGAAATATAAGTAAGTTGGCATCTGGGCTCACAAACCGTTTGAGCCCCCAAGCTAAAATCCGATGTAATATTTTTGATGAATTGATGATTTTTGGAAAGAAAAATTTAAATAAATGAATAAAAAACATGGTCACTTTTGACCAAAGTTGAATTATTGGCAGAAGATACCTGACAGATCTGGATGAATTATCTCTCATCAAGGCCAATTTTGCAGTTTCATTAATAGGAATGCTGTCATCCAAAAATAGTGCTAACCATGGGTTAGGGTCTCTTTCATCATGCGTAGATATGTCCATATTTTTTAGTTTAATAGTTTCCTAATTCCGACAACTGCATTTTATACAGTTTGGCAGTGGTCTTTGCAGTCTTAACAATTTTTTTTGCAACAGCCCTATTCATCTGTGGATGGTTTAATGCTTTTTCTAGATTATGAAAATGATTCTCATCTGCTACTGCATGGTAAGTGAAAAAGGACACTTGATTATCATTCAAATCTAATTGATCTTTAATCATATTGCCCCAGTATCCTGCCAAGCGTTTACCGATTCCTTCAATGATAAACATAGCGCCTAATAAATCGATAGGATTTTGTTTACTGGCTTGCTGAAACATAAACGAACTCAATGCCAAAGACCCAATGTTTTTTTCTCCTTTTCTAATGTCTGCAATATTTTCGCCTAAAGCTTCAAAATTCCTCTCTAGCATTTGATAATCTTTATGTTCTGTAGCAGTGTGTTTTATGAATGCAGAACGCAACTCAAATAAATCAATATCGATGTTTGAAGCTGCGCGAGATATCCATTGGGAGCCATCAATTACTTGTTGTCTAAGATCCGTTAGTAGTAGTTTGTAATCTGAAATACTCAGCCTTCCATCATGAATTTTGGTGATGATAGGGACTTTAAGTAACGCTGTTTCAAAATCGATCCAAATTTGTGTAAGGTTTCTAATGAGCCATTCCGAAGTGTCATTTTTATCAATACTCAATTCAGGGGATTCAACCTTTCGCAAAGGATACTTCTTAGCTGTTTTTTCTGTAGTTCCGGAAACAGTAAGTTGCATAAATGACGTAATAAATCGACCACTTTCAGGAACCATACAAAGTATTTTGTCACCTAACTTTAGTTTGCCTGAATACATCAATTCATCGAGCATTATAAAAATTGACGCAGCTCCAGTATTCCCTTTTGAAGTAAGATTGCTAAACCATTTTTCATCGGCAATTTCGCCACCTCCCTTCAACATTAATTCTTTTATAGGTTCTTTAAATACCTCAGAGGAGTAATGTGAACATAACCAATCAATATCATTTTTTTTAATTTTCCCTTGTTCTATTAGCTCAAAATAGTGGGCTACTCCTGTTTTGATTACCTTATCTAATAGCCTTGTATCTTGCTTCAAATTCATTGCTCCAGCTTTGGAAGCTTCTTCATAACTTGGATAATCTAGCCACGTTTTTTCGTCTTCGTTTTTGTTATCGGTTTTTCCTGTATACATGCAAACGGGAAATTCATTGGCATGAGATTTTATGTCAATCCAATCAATTTTTAATGAAATACCATTTTCATTTTTTTTATTTTGAAGCACAAATGCACCGGCACCATCTGATAACATCCACCTCAAGAATTCAGCATCAAAGGGTAATGACTTGACGCCTTGAGCTTCGAAACGTGAGGCCTTAAAAAGTCGACTTGCCAGTTCACTTCCTACACAAACAGCATTAGGATGTTCATCACTTTTAATTTGTGTGTACGCATTTTTTAGGGCCATTATTCCACTTGCACAGACGCTTTGAAAATTGGCAATTTCACATTTATTAAAATCTAAGCCCGCATGCACCATACTCGCAAATCCGGGTATAAGTAAATCTCCTTGTGTTGTCCCTGTACATAACAAGGCTACGTCAGACGACCTTAAACTGCTTTTTTGTAATGCGTTTTCAACGGCAGACACAGCCAATTGCGCATTGGAATGTGTTGTTTCTTGTTTTTTATTGAGGGCATAATACCGTGTTTTAATACCATTTTGCTTGAGTATGCGATTTTTTGCGCGACTCTCTTTACCATGGATTCGCCCCAAAAATGTTTCCATAGCTTCATTAGAAACAGCTTTGTTTGGTAAATAAATGCCTGAACTTGTTATAAATACCTCATTCATCGTTTAGTTGTTTTGTTTGGAAAATAATTTATCCAAAAGGTTAAGTGCAAAACCATAGTTTTTCCTGCCTCTGCTGTGGTGTTCGTTATGATGCGTCCCCAGAAGTTTCCAGCTAGATAAGTTCCCCTTTCCAAATCGGTAATTACAATGTCCTGCAAAATTTAATAGGATACTTACTAAGGGGTAGGTCATAACAGCCCCTATCGAAAAAGGAATAAAAGGGATTATGGTTATAGGAACCGTACTCAACAATAAAGCTTCTATCCAATGAAAACTAAAAACTGAATAGACGGTAGGAGTATTTGATTTATGATGAATATAATGTATATGTTTCATCATAAATTTTTGATGCAGTATTCTATGCACGATATAGAAATGAACTTCATTCCATAACGTGAGTATGATGAGCCCTATGACTATATTTTGCCATGAGTTAGGCAATAATTCTACAAGATCAATTCTTATTAAATAAATAACAGGCATAATTGAAAATCCAAAAATGACTATTGATTTTATAGCGTGTTTGATTTCAAAATATATTTGCTGTTGTTTTACCTCTCTATCTTCAATCTTATGAAGTATATTTTTATATTCTAACTTTTTACAGACATACAAAAACAAAGATCCAATACCAAAATATAAAAATAAAAAGTATCCAAAAGTCAGCCCATATAAAGAGCCATAGGAATAGTTGTTTAAAAAATTTTCAATAAAGGAGTTCAAATATTTTATTCTATGTTAGGTTAAAAGTTTTATATCTAAAATATATTTTAACTTAAATTCCAACAACCAAAAGCAAAACGGATATCAAAGCGTCCACTGTGTTATTCTCAATAAAATAATCCCTTATAGCAGGTTAATTTGATTTTGAAGAATTAGAGTTGGTGTCTAAATCAATTATAAAAGTAATGAAATAAAAGTGTATTCCAAATTAAACTAGTGTTTTAATAGTTTTTGGACGTAAACGTTTTCACATAACCAATTGCCAATTCTGAAAAATCAGCTTGTCCGAGGTTTGAATTTATAAGCGGGTTTAAAAATATTGATACCTCCTTGTAGTTCAATCCCAATATGATTCAATAACAATTCTCCTTTGACAGTTATACCTATGTTTAGAGCATTTGTAAACGCATTCGAGCTTAAATCTGAAAATTCCCTCCCATTTTGCACCAAGGATTCATTATTTGAAATGTAATCGTAGTAGGTTTCATAGAACCTTACATAAGCGCCAACACCAAGTTTTAAAATGTTAGTGTATATTTTTCCATAGTCGCCTGAGAGTGTATAAACAATTTTCTTAGTTCCAAAAGCTTCTGACAATACGTTCTGCCCATAACATGATCGAAATGAAACATAATTAGAAACTGTTTTAGCGGATAGTTCATAAGGTGTTGAAGTTTTAGTAGATGTTTTTGAGGTATTTAGTTCTGCACCTAAACTCAACAAAAAAGAATTATATCCTTGATTTGGTAACTTTGCATGTCCGTTTAAGTTGTGGTTACATCCAATTCCAACACGCCAATTAACAGCGTCAGATAGGTAAGCTTGTTAATCATGAATAAAACGTGTAATTGTAAATTGGTGTCTGTTGTGACAACTTTCTAAATGAATGTCAACCTTCGTGAAAATGACTCTTTAGGGGATATAAAGTATTTCATAACGGTATGCAATAGACCAAACAAGTATACGAAATTAGATACGATTCAATTTTAGTTAGAGGGTGAAAAAAAAGTATCTTTGTCATGCTCGTATGTAATCGGATCGTACGCTTAAATGATACCAAAACCACACTATGATTTCACATAAGAATATCAATAAACCAACACCAATCACAAGTTCCAAAGCACAATTAGAGGTGTTTAATCGTTCTTCAGATGTGAACGGGACAATACGATCTTTAGAATCGGGGAGACCTGTGTTGATTACCGCCTTTTATAGCAACGGATTGACGCTGCTTAAAGAATTGCAAACCCATCTCAAACGTAAGTTTGCAGGCAATTCTTTTAAAGAACAGCGTGCGTATCGTGATGCGTATCGTAAACTGTCTAAGCTTATTTTAATTGAAGTTGTAGATCAAAAACTCATTGTTAAAAAAGCACCTTCTATTGGTTGGCTGGAGCTATTTTACCCAGAAATCAATAATTTCTTATTGCCTTTCACAAAAATTCAAGGCCTTAATAGTTCGTGGCAATGGTACAAAAATGGGATACCTGTTCCAGTATTGCGTAATAAAATACACCCGTATTATGGCACATATTTTCCAACACGTTTTGATCATTTGATTCTTTTTGATAACTGGCTCAAACGCTATGAGGGATCAAAAAAGTCGGCCATTGATGTGGGCATTGGAAGTGGAGTTTTGTCATTTCAAATGGTGAAACACGGATTTCAAAAAGTATTTGGAACGGATACCAATCCCAATGCGATTGTAGGACTTAAAGAGACTATGGGCGACACAAAACTTTCCCGAAAAGTAGAATTGGATTTTGGATCGCTTTTTGGAACGTGGGAAAAACCAACAGAGTTGATTGTTTTTAATCCCCCTTGGTTGCCAGCAACACATAAATTAGATAAAAATGATGAAGCAATTTACTACAATGAAACGCTTTTTCCTGACTTTTTTGAAGCCGCAAAACAACGTCTTTTACCTGATGGGAAACTCGTCGTTATTTTCTCTAATTTAGCACAGCTCACAAAAGCCACAACCAAACATCCTGTTGAGCAGGAACTCGCCAGAGGTGGCAGATTTCAATTGGAAAAACGCCTAACAAGAGCCGTTAAAAAAGCATCTGACAAAACCAAACGTGAGCAACATTGGCGAGCTTCGGAAGAGGTGGAGTTGTGGGTGTTGACACATTCGTAGGTTTTCTGGAAGGCATACAAATGAAGTTTATGTAGTTATTAATGGTTCGGTCGCATTAGGTTGGGAACTGTTATTATTTATAATTATTTCGATTAATCAACCACATGCTAATTCCAAAAAATGTGAAGTAAAAAAGGAAATCCCAAACATTAAATTCTCCATTTCTAAAATAATGAAATGCTGACATTCCAACTGCATAAGCTAAACCATATAGAAAACTATTTTTTATATTTTTCTTGTTCATACTTTAAAATTTAATTTTTTGAGATACAAATTTTTTATATCCCTCAAATTTACAGGCTTTTATGAACTGGTCTTTAAGCTGTTTTTAATTATTTATTAATTTAATTTTTTCATTCACTTGGTCTATAAAATTGTGTAAATAAGTTGGGACATTTCTTTTAGCTTGATCAATTCTCCAGTTTTTTACAGTTCCATTCTCCGAGTACTGAATAAATAATCCACCACCATCAGCACAATCGGGGCATCCAAAAACGGTTTCATTCTGATTTAAAAGTTGATTTGGGAAAAAATCAACTAAATTTTTGACTTGTTCAAACTTGTCGTTTTCTAATTCTATAAATTCTAGATTTTGCCCTGAATAATCGTCTATGGTATCCTCAAACAATTTTTCATTAGTCAGTTTAAAGGTTTCTACACACCCCTCTCCAAAACACTCTCCATAGAAATGTCCGAAAATCAGAAAATTTTGGTCGTTTATATTAATTTCATCATCTTTCTTGTCACAGGATATTAAAACTCCAATCGTAATAAGTCCTAAAAATATTTTTTTCATAATAATTGTTTTCTATCACTTCTCAAAGATCGTTCCGTTCCTACTATGAGTATCTCGCTACTCAAAATTTATCAAGAAAAGAGTTGTTTTTTAGCTAAGTACTTTATTATGTACTTGCTTCTCCTCAGCTATACTTTTTCTTTTCTCTGAACTTTTCGGTTCGGCTGTCGTTTTATATTTTCCGTTCGAGTTTTTAGAATGGGTTTTATACGGTTCTCTTATTTCACTCTGTTCTTTTAGAGCTTTGCGAAACAAATTTAAACCTCCATTCTTCGATTTCATATACTTAGATTTAATCGTCATTATATAATGCTAAGATTTTTTGATATTTACCTTCACTATTGTGATAGGTCAATAACCCCTTACATCCAATAAAATCTTCTTTTGGAAAATATTTTAAAACATAAGGAATTTTTTCTTTCTGATCTAAGAGGTGTTCTATGAAGGCAAGTGCAACAGCTGTACTATAGTCATCACCTTTTGGGTTGTTTTCATAGTTATGGTAATAATCAGACTCTTCAAATATTCTTTTTATTAGATTATCATTTCCGATTTTTGCAGCATCAAAAAAAAGAAAATTTAATTCTATCCATAACATCATCGGATTAATAATATTTTCATCATAACATTCATCCACTACTTCTGGGATGTGTCTTTTAGTATGCTCTTTCCAATTATCCATATTTTTATCAACTCATTTTATTTAAACAAATTTTCTGTGATAAAGCTTATGTATTTCTGAATAACAACCTTTTGTGATTCAGAATCCAAATTAATAGCCCAGACAAGCATCGCTTCACGATTGTGTACCCTAATAATTCCCCCGCTCCTCAAAGCCTCCCGACTTTGAGCTGTTTATTTTATTATTTTCACTATTCAATCTCACGTTCTTTTATGTTAGCATTTAATAATGATTCTCAATTTATTTTTATCCCGCGAAGTCAGGAGACTTTGCGGAGCGGTATTTTAAATAATATCATTAAATTCATCATAGTGTTTACTTTTGATTACCTATACAATATAACTGTATCAGAGTTTTTTATTTATAGTCTACCATTGCACATGCGTTTTACTTGCCGTGTACCCCAATAATTCTCAAAAAAACATTATCTCAACGTCGGTTAAACTACTTATGAAGACATAGATTTGGGATCTAAATCAGTTATAAATATATAAAAAATTCTGTACATCCAAAAACACAAGACATTTTAACAGTCCTAAATTTATTAATCAAAGGATTTTCTTTTTCAGTGTAACTTTTCTTATCTTGGAACGTCTTATAACTAAAATTAACGCATGAATACCCTTTTAGAAACTAAAGACGTTTCAAAACACTTTGGTGATTTCCAAGCTTTAGACGCCGTATCCATACAAGTTCCAAAACATAGTATTTTCGGATTGTTAGGGCCTAATGGTGCTGGAAAAACCACCTTGATCAGAATTATCAATCAAATTACCATGCCGGACTCAGGTTCTGTGCTCTTAGATGGTGAGGCTTTACAGCCCCATCACGTGCAGTATATTGGCTATCTGCCCGAAGAACGTGGGCTGTATAAATCCATGAAAGTTGGGGAACAAGCTCTGTATTTGGCACAGCTCAAAGGCTTGTCTTACTCAGAAGCAAAAAAGCGCTTAAAATACTGGTTTGATAAATTGGAAATTGGACATTGGTGGGATAAAAAAATCGAAGAACTTTCAAAAGGAATGGCGCAAAAAATTCAGTTTGTGGTGACTGTTTTACATCAGCCTAAATTGCTGATTTTTGATGAACCGTTTTCTGGATTTGATCCTATTAATGCTAACCTTATTAAAGACGAAATCTTACAACTCCGCGATGAAGGTGCAACCGTTATTTTCTCGACGCACCGCATGGAATCTGTTGAAGAACTCTGCGACCATATTGCTTTAATTCATGAGTCTAAAAAAATATTAGACGGAAAGCTCAATGACATTAAACGCACTTATAAAACAAATACTTTTGAAGTCGCGTTATTGTCTGATAATAAACGCGCTTTACAACAAACGATCGAAGCGAAGTTTAAAGTAGCGCCAGCAGATTTCAAATCGCTTCATGACGATCTTAAACTTAATATTTCATTGGGTTCTGAAGGCACTTCTAATGATTTATTGACATTTTTAACAGCGCAATCACAAGTCCTCCATTTTAAGGAATTAATTCCAAATGCGAGTGATATTTTTATTCAAACCATCCAAAATAACAAGTCATGAATCACCTTCCCTTAATTATAAAACGTGAGTACATGACAAAAGTCAGGAATAAATCGTTTATCCTTATGACGTTTTTGACACCTTTCATTTTGATTGGTTTATCTTTATTTGTAGGCTATTTGTCAAGTATAAATAATGATACCGTACGCACCATTTATGTTTTAGACGATACGGGTTTTGTGTCTGAAACCTTTAAAACTACGGATTACACAATCTATAATCACCTTTTTGAAGTTGATTTAGAAACCGCTAAAACACTGGCAAATCAGGAAAATGCCTATGGCTTACTTCATATTCCGAAAAAGCCTATTGAGACGGTATCAGATTTTATTAAATTTTACTCAGAAGAATCTCCTTCTCTTTCGTTTATATCCTCTTTGGAATCAAAAATTGAAGCTAAATTATCCGAACTGAAATTACAAAGCGAAGGTGTTGATTTAGCCCTAATTGAAGCCTCTAAAATAAATGTAGATATCAACCAAGAAAGTTTTGAAGGTGTCAAAACCTCTAAGGTGGGAAGCCTTATGAAATTGGGCTTTGGAAGTCTCGCAGGCTATCTGTTGTTTATGTTTATCATAGTTTATGGCAACATGATTATGCGCAGTGTGATAGAAGAAAAAACCAGTCGAATTATTGAAGTTATTATTTCATCGGTGAAACCCATCCAACTGATGTTAGGTAAAATCATTGGGACCTCTTTAGCAGGAATTACACAATTTACAATTTGGATTGTTTTAGGGGGTGTAATTATGTTCGCTGCTTCAGCCATTTTTGGTATTGAAATGTCGCAAACTCCACAACAGGAGTTGGTAAATCAAACGCTTCAAAACCCGGAGTCTATCGATAAACTTCAACTGATGATCAACGAATTTCAGATGTTACCGCTCGGAAATTTAGTGATCGCCTTTATCTTGTTTTTTATTGGCGGGTATCTACTATTTAGTTCGTTATATGCAGCCATTGGTGCCGCAGTGGATAATGAAACA
>Ga0257120_1001727_pt1 | contig 13956 bp, 10 predicted proteins | sample SI106_10metaG_FD_190153 | JGI IMG/M metagenome (GOLD analysis project Ga0257120, IMG submission 190153) | Marine microbial communities from Saanich Inlet, British Columbia, Canada - SI106_10 | ecosystem: Environmental > Aquatic > Marine > Inlet | place: Canada: British Columbia | collected... | reverse complement strand
ACCCAGGAAGACCAGAACCTGATGGAACTTATTCTGATAGAGTAAAATACAGAATGATAAAAGTAACAATTCATGAAGTTGGACACAACTTTTTTCCAATGATTGTAAATTCCGATGAAAGACAATGGACTTGGATGGATGAAGGATTAAATTCTTATGTAGAAATGTTAGCAGAACTGGCTTATGACAAAAACTTTCCTGTAACTAGAGGCTACCCAAAAAATATTGTCAAATATATGAGTGGAGATCAATCTAAAATTGCGCCAATTATGTCCAAAGGAGACAATGTATATGAATTTGGGAATAACGCGTATGGCAAACCTGCAACGGCCTTATGGATTTTAAGAGAAACTATCATGGGACACGAATTATTTGATCATGCATTCCGAACCTATTCGCAAAGGTGGATGTTTAAACACCCTACTCCAGCAGATTTCTTTAGATCAATGGAAGATGCTTCTGGAGTTGATTTAGATTGGTTCTGGAGAGGTTGGTTTTATTCAACTGATGTAAATGATATTGGTATTAAAAGTGTAAAAAAATATAATACCAACATAGTCGGAAATAACGTTAATTTTATTGAAGACAAAACAGAAGGCTTAGGTTTTGGTGCTAAAAAGGGAAAAGATTCAAAATATCATTATGAAATTACGTACAACAAACCCGGTGGATTAGTAATGCCAATTATTGTTCAATTTGTATACAAAGATGGTTCAAGTGAAAGAAAAGTATATCCTGCACAAATTTGGAGATATAATGACAAAGAAGTAACTAAAGTATTTTCTACCTCGAAAGAACTTTCCAATATCACAATAGATCCTGACCAAGAAACAGCAGATGTAGATACATCTAACAACAGCTGGCCAAAAGAAAGTAAGAATCAATTTGAAAAATTTAAAAGCAAAATTAAAGGCTAAGTATCTTTTCCAAAAATATAAAAGCGAAATCACTAGATTTCGCTTTTTTTTCTCAACAATTTATCTATTTAATAAATATTTGTTAAAGTTTAAAAATTTTAAACTTTTTACTAACGATATTATTAGCTTCGCTCTTACTATTAATTAAAAATAAAAAATGAAAAAAATATCTTTACTTATTTTTTCTTTATTCTTCGTTGTTACTGCCACTATTTCGCAAGAAAAAAAAGAGAAAAAGAAAACTCAACAAGGACACATTGATCAAAACAAATTCAGACAAATGAAAGATGTTTTGGCGACACCAAACGATCAGCATACAGCTTCAGGTGCTCCTGGCCACCAATATTCTCAGCAAAAAGTTGATTATGTTATGGATATTCGTTTAGAGGAAAGTACCAACAAAATATATGGTAATGAAAAAATAACTTATTACAATAATTCTAAAGACAATTTAGAATATTTATGGGTGCAATTAGACCAAAATATGAGAGCGGATGACTCTCAAACTCCATTAGCAAAATCTGGAGGTGCTGAAGCTTGGTTGACCCCTAACTCATTTAAAAGTACATATTTATCGGAAAATAAAGGTTTTGGTTTTAATATAGAAAAAGTTGAAAGTAATGGTAAACCTTTATCTCATTTTATCAATAGAACTATGATGAGAGTTAACTTACCAAAAGCTTTAGCTCCTGGTGAAAACTTTAAATTTAGCATCAAATGGAATTATAAAATTAACGACATTAACATAGACGGAGGACGTTCTGGTTTAGAGACTTTTCCTGATGGAAATAACAACTATACTATTGCTCAATTCTTTCCAAGGTTAGCTGTTTATAATAATGTTGAAGGATGGCAAAATATGCAATTTTGGGGACGTTCTGAGTGGGCTTTAGAGTTTGGCGATTATGAAGTTAATTTAACGCTACCAGCAGATCATATTGTAGATGCTACAGGTGTTTTACAAAACGAAAAAGAGGTTTTAACAAAAACACAGCGTAATCGATGGGCAACCGCTCGTAAAACTTTTGACAACCCTGTAATGATTGTTACTCAAAAGGAAGCAGAAAAAGCAGAAAAAGGAAGAGCGACTGGCACAAAGACTTGGAAATTTAAAGCCGAAAAAGTAAGAGACTTTGCTTTTGCTTCGTCTCGAAAATACATTTGGGATGCCATGGCTACCAATATTAATGGTAAAACAGTGATGGCTGTATCTTTATATCCAAAAGAAGGTAATCCTTTATGGGAAGAGCATTCTACTAGAGCTGTTGCAACTACTTTAATTGAATATTCTAAATTAACTTTTGATTATCCTTATCCAAAAGCAATTTCTGTTCACTCAGAAAGACAAGGAATGGAATACCCAATGATCTGTTTCAACTATGGTCGTCCAAATGCAGATGGAACATACTCAGACAGAACAAAAAAAGGAATGTTAGGTGTTATTATTCACGAAATAGGACATAACTTTTTTCCAATGATTGTAAATTCTGATGAAAGACAGTGGACTTGGATGGATGAAGGTTTAAATTCATTTGTAGAAATTTTAGCAGAAGATGCTTATGACCCTGAATTATTTGCCTCTAATCCTGCAAAAGATATAACTAGATATATGGGAGGAGATCAATCTAACATCTCACCTATTATGTCACAAGGAGACTATGTAAAACAATTTGGGCCAAATGCATATACAAAACCTGCTGCTGCTCTTTACATTTTGCGTAAAACAATTATGGGACCAGAATTATTTGACCATGCTTTTAGAACTTATTCACAAAGATGGATGTTTAAACACCCAACCCCAGAGGACTTCTTTAGGTCCATGGAGGATGCATCTGGTATGGATTTAGATTGGTTTTGGAGAGGATGGTTTTACACCACAGATGTTACGGATATAGGTATTAAAGAAGTAAAGCCCTTATATTTAACTGATAAACCTAGTGAAAGAGTAGCTAAATTAAAAAAACAATACAAACAATACTTTGATACTTTAGGTGACTTAGTCTTTATTACAGATAAAAAAGAGGATGCGAATCCAAAAGCAATGGATCAATATTTAGATGGTGAAGAAGCTCCTTCTTACATTTATTCAGTAGAGTTTGAAAAACCAGGAGGTTTAGTAATGCCCTTAATTGTTGAATTAACTTATGCAGATGGCACTACTGAAAAACAAACTTTTCCATCACAAATATGGATGAGAGATGACAATACTGTTAAAAGAGTATTTTCTTCAACTCAAGAAATAAAAAGTTTTAAAGTAGATCCTGATTTTGAAACTGCAGATGTAGATGTTTTAAACAATAGCTGGCCTAAAAAAGAAGATAATAAGTTTGATGAATTTAAAGCTCAAGCAAAAAACTAAACTTTTTTTAAAAGTAAAATATATTTTAAAAAAGTCTTACAAATTAATTTTGTGAGGCTTTTTTTTATGAAAAATAATTATTTTTACGGCCAATGTACTTAAGGAAAATAAATTTGTTTCTATTTGAGTAAATCCCATACACGGCGCATTAATTGGTTAAAATTGAATGGCCGCATATTAACTTATGAAATAGTAAAAATTGATAGAGTCTTTAATATTCAATCTTTTCTTCTAAGTGAGTAAAAAACCTTATAACATAAGCATAACGAAAAAGTTCAATAAATTTTACAATGCAAATAAAAAACTAATAAGAAAAAAGATATTGAAAAAACGAGAGCTCAATTATGAAACTAAGGAATGAATGATTTTAATACAACTAACAAATCAAAAAAAACCTCAATAATTTGAGGCTTTTTTTTAAGTGTAATACTTTAATATTTTAAAATTTAAGAGGTCCAAAATTTTCTTTTTTTGTTCAACTCCTCCTCTTCATTGAGATATTCTTCGGCTTCTTTCGGTGAAAGCACTTTTAAAAATGACTTATGTTGTTCAATAGAAAACTCAATCTTAGTAACTATATCTCCAATTTCTTCATTGTCATAATCTATATTTAAAGGTTCTTTAATAACCATAGATTGCAAAACATTACGTTTTTTTATACTCAACCCCTTTTTATCAAAAGAGCGTCTAAACCCATCAATTACAATAGGCACAACAATTGGTTTATACGTTTTTATAATATGTGCCGTACCTCTTCTGATAGGTCTAAAAGGAGTTGTTGTCCCTTGAGGAAACGTAATAACCCAACCATCCTCTATCGCTTTACCAATATTAGAGATATCAGAGTTTTTAACTTGTCTGTTCACATTTTTCCCAGCACTTCTCCATGTTCTATCAATAGAAACAGAACCACCGTAAGCCATCAATTTTGGTAAAATACCAGAACGCATTGTCTCTCCTGCTGCAACAAAATAAATATTTAATTTAGGATTCCAAATGTAACCAACATTTTTAATGTTATCATCTCTGCCTTTTAAAGAAGCGTTAAAAACATGAAACATAGCTGCTACATCGGCAAAATACGTTTGATGATTAGAAATAAATAAGACATTTCTATCTGGTAAATTTCTTAAAATTTCTGATCCCTCTATTTGTAAGCTATTAAATTTTCGATATCTCCCATGAGAAACAAGTCCGAAAATTCTAATAATTATTTTTTTAAAAAATAAAATTTGACCAAATATATTCCTTTTAAATAAAGGCATCTTTTTTAATTTTTATTAGATTAGAAACAAACTTACGAAAACAATTAACAAACATGCTATTTTAAAAGTTCTTTAATTTCGGAAAGTATCATAGCTGTAGCACCCCAAACAATGTAATCATTTAGTTTAAAGCAAGGTATATTTGCATTATCCATATATGAGGTAGTCATATTAATTGATGTTATATTTGAATCATTTAATAAATCGCTTATCAAAACCTCAATTGCTTTATCTACCTCGTAATTTAAATCAAAAACTGGTCTTTTGTCAACAAAACCAATAAAAGGTGTCGCCAAAAAATTACTTGGTGGTATATAGACATCTGTTAATTCTCGAATAACATTAATCGAAGATTCGATAATGCCTACCTCTTCAAAAGTTTCTCTTAATGCTGCTTTTTTTAGATTTTTATCCGTTTTATCAATCTTACCACCAGGAAAACTAATTTGTGCAGAATGAGTGCCATTATAAGCAGCTCTTTGCGTTAATAAAAAACAAGCTTTACCCTCTGAATTTGGGTAAAATAAAGCCAACACCGCGGCCTTTCTTGGATTATTTGCTTTAATTTTATCAGTATCATATTTCAACCGCTGTTTTGGTGCAAGTCTAAATTGAGCTTCTAAACCACCTAGAGCTTTTGTTTTCAGAGCAGTTATTTTATTTTTAAAATCTAAAAAATTCAATAAAATTAATTTTAATAAAGGAAGTAATCATCTCTTTTTTCAAAAAAAGGACAATTACAATACCTTTTGCTATTTTTTAAATAAAAACCCTAAACCTAATCTCGTTAAAAACTTTTTTTCAAAAGCCCAGAAGAATTTAAATTCTCCAAAGATCCAACCAACCAAGGGAAGCGTTAATTGATAAATAGGAAAAATGAGTAGGATTCTCAGAGGCCAATACAACCATGGGGTAATTATTTCTGGTGACAACCCTAAAAAATTAGTAACAGGCTTTGCAACCCAAGCCGCAAAAGAACCATTGATAGCAAAAACAATAAAAATTGCTATAACCGACCAATTCGTTTCTATCCCCCATCGTTTTTTTAATTTCTCCATACGACTAGTTTAGTATTTTTTTTGATTTTATAAACATAAGCCAAAAACCCAAAAGTACTAAAGGAACACTTAATATTTGACCCGTATTTAGAGAGTTTAAAACCCAATCTTCTCTACCCTCTACCTGAGCTTCTTTTAAAAACTCAATAAAGAAACGCAAAGACCAAAGTACTGCCATAAAAAGGCCAAATAAATAACCTGTTTGTTGCTTTTTATCTGTTTTCCAGTACAAGTGCCACATTACAAAAAATAATGCTAAATAACTAAAAGCTTCATATAATTGGGTTGGATGTCTTGCTGCTGTTTCTCCTGCGGCTTTAAAAATTACTCCAAAATTAGAGCCCGTTTCTTTTCCGTAAATCTCTGAATTGAAAAAATTACCAAAACGGATAAAAAATCCTGCCAACGCAACCATAATCGCTAATCTATCTAAAATAAACAACCAAGGTTTTTGTAAATGTTTTTTTGCATAAAAATATAATGCAACCGGAATTCCGATCGCTGCTCCATGACTCGCAAAACCTGTAAAACCTGTAAACTTCCAGCCATCAATTAAACCAAATAAAGAATCATTTACACTTTCTTTTATTGGTAAAAATATTTCTAATAAATGATTTTGATAATAAGACCAACTATAGAAAAATACATCTCCTAAACGCATACCAACTAACATAGAAATAAAAACATACATAAATAATATATCTAATTTCTCTTCTGGTATTTTATCTTCTATATAGATTTTTTTCATCAACCTTAAACCTAATAAAAATGCTGCAACAAACATTAAGCTGTACCATCGAATAACAAAAAATCCTAAATCTATTCCTATTGAAGGATTCCATTCTATTGCTAAAAAACTCATTTATTTTATTTATATATCTGGTCGATCGCAGTCTAGACCTAATTATTAAAATGTAATTAAAAAACACCTCTCGAAAAACTGCATTTTCTGTTTTCAATCAAAACTACATTGATTTAAATAATATTCGAGGTAATAATTATTTTTCTTTCTTCTCTGGTACTGGATCATAACCATTTCCACCCCAAGGATGACAACTAAATATTCTTTTTAACGCCAACCATCCTCCGACAAACAAACCATGTTTTTGCAATGCCTCTATTGTGTAATTTGAACACGTTGGACTGTAACGGCAAGTTGATGGAGTATATGGTGAAATTGCGGTTTGATAAAAACGCACTAACAATATAAATGGAAATGATAGTATTTTTTTCAATCTAATTTATTAAAAAAGTTGTGCCTTCTTTTCCGTCTTTTAATTGAATACCCAATGCAATTAACTCGTCTCTAATTTGATCCGACAATGCCCAATTTTTATTTTCTCTTGCCTCTTTCCTTAATTTGATCAACAACTCTACAACTCCGTTTATTTTTCCCGAATTATCCTGAGAATTTTCATTCATCAACCCTAAAACATCAAATACGAAAGCTTCTAAAGTAGTTTTAAGTTCTTTTAAATCACTTGCAGTTATACTTGCTTTCTGCTCTTTTACCAAATTAATTGTTTTAACAGCTTCAAATAAATGCGCAATTAAAATTGGTGTATTAAAATCATCATTCATTGCAGAATAGCAATCTTTTTTCCACTTTTGAACATCAAAGGTAGATATTTCACTTGATACTATTTTATCTAAAAAACGAAGAGCCTCCATCAACTTAGAATGACCTTTTTCAGATGCTTCTAATGCTTCACCAGAAAAGTCTAAAATACTTCTGTAATTGGCTTGCATATTAAAAAACCGAACAACACTTGCCGAAAATGCTTTTGGTAATAAGGTATTTTCACCAGTTAGAATTTCATTTGGTAAAATATAATTTCCTGAAGATTTTGCCATTCGTTGACCATTTAAAGAAAGCATATTTGTATGCATCCAATAATTTACAGGAGTTACACCACTGCATATTTTAGATTGTGCAATTTCACATTCGTGATGCGGGAATTTTAAATCCATTCCTCCTCCATGAATATCAAAACTTTCACCTAAATATTTTGTGCTCATTACAGAACATTCTAAATGCCAACCCGGAAAACCGTCACTCCAAGGAGAAGGCCAACGCATGATATGACGCTCATCTGCCTTTTTCCATAGCGCAAAATCTTGAGGATTTTTCTTATCTGACTGTCCGTCTAAAGTTCTCGTGTTATTTAATAGATCTTCAACTTTTCTTCCAGAAAGAATACCATAATTTTCTTTCTTATTGTATTCTAAAACATCAAAATAAACAGACCCATTTACTTCATATGCAAAACCTTTTTCAATGATCTCTTTAATCATTTCTATCTGTTCAACAATATGACCAGTTGCAGTTGGTTCTATACTTGGTGGTAAAAAATTATAGTTTTTTAACACATCATGAAAGTCCAACGTATAACGTTGTACAACTTCCATAGGTTCAATTTGCTCTAAACGTGCCTTCTTTGCAATTTTATCTTCACCTTCTTCTGCATCATTTTCTAAATGACCTGCATCTGTAATGTTACGCACATAACGAACTTTGTAGCCTAAATGCATTAAATACCTATACACAACATCAAAGAACATAAAGGTTCTAACATTACCTAAATGTGCGTTACTATAAACTGTTGGCCCACAAACATACATGCCAACGTAACCTTCTGTTATTGATTTAAAATTCTCTTTCTTTTTAGAGAGAGAGTTGTATACTTTAAGCTGATTTTCTTTGTAGAGTTCCATTAAAAAGGTGCATTTTTAAAGCGGTCAAAGATAAACACTTTATTGAGAATAGCGAAATGGAGTTTGTTAGAAGTTTTGTAAAAAATTAAGTAGTTTTTTAGCTATAGAATTTCTCTTATTACGATTAATTTACTGTTTTCACCTTTAAGAATAAAGGTCTCATTATTATCTTTAGCACTTATATTTCCATTAAAAACAGAGGTCTTTTTTTAATTGATCTATACTTTGGTTAATTACAATCCTTTTTAACCAAGCTCCAAAAGCTACTTCATTTTTATATTTATCAATATTTTTAAATGCTTTAATAAAGGCATCTTGCATTACATCTTCTGCAACAAACCTATCTTTCACATATCTAAATGCTACCAAAAACATAGCCTTGCAATACAAATTATATAGCTGCATTTACGATTTTCTAAAGTTATTTTTGCATTGATTAATGAAGGGTTGATGTAGTTGTTTGGTTGATCTCATTGAAACTTTCTTGCATTAAAGACGATACATTTTTACTAATGTTGCAAAATCTATCATAATTATTTTTAAATTTACATATTTCCTTTTAAAATGAACAAAAAACAATCTGCATTACATGAAAAAGAAGGTATTTCTAAACCTGAAACCACCAACAAATCTGCTGCCGAAAAAATAAAATCAAACAGAGCGAAACAAAATTCTGTAGACACATTTGTTTCCCAAATTTTAGAGGGAGATATTACCTTTTTAAGTCGTGCAATTACTTTAGTAGAGAGTACAAACCAAAAACATCAACAAAAAGCAAACGAAATTTTAGAACGCTGTTTACCTTACGCAAATAATTCTGTGAGAATAGGAATTACTGGAGTTCCTGGTGTCGGAAAAAGTACATTTATAGAGTCTTTTGGGAAACATCTAACTAAACAAAATAAAAAAGTAGCAGTTTTAGCGGTAGATCCAAGCAGCTCTTTAAATAAAGGCTCTATTTTAGGTGATAAAACTCGTATGGAAGAATTAGTGACTGATAAAAATGCTTTTATTAGACCTTCTCCCTCTGGGAAATCTTTAGGTGGCGTTGCACAAAAAACACGCGAAAGTATTATTCTGTGTGAAGCTGCTGGTTTCGATACGATTATTATTGAAACTGTTGGGGTTGGTCAATCTGAAACAGTGGTTCACTCTATGGTAGATTTCTTTTTATTATTAAAATTGGCTGGCGCCGGTGATGATTTACAAGGCATTAAACGCGGAATTATAGAAATGTCTGATGCTATTGTAATTAATAAAGCAGATGGCGATAATAAAAAAAATGCGAAAATTGCAAAAATTGAATTCAATAGAGCATTGCATTTATATCCAATTAAAGAAAGTAAATGGCAACCAAAAGTTCTTATGGCAAGCGCTTTGCATAATTCAGGCATTGAAGAAATTGATGCAATGATTGCACAATATATTTCTTTGACAAAAGAGAATAATTATTTCAATAATAAAAGAAATGCTCAGAATAAATTTTGGCTTTTAGCCACCATTGAACAACAGTTAAAAGATAACTTCTATAATAACCCTAAAATAAAGAATGCTTTAGCGAAAGAAATCGATGATTTAGAAAAAGGAAAAACAACCCCTTTTATTGCTGCTAAAAAATTAACTAATTTAAGGTAATAAAATTCTTTTATTTATTAAGTTTGAAAATTTTCAGATACAATTTTCTTTATTTTTTTATTTAAGTATTTTAAAGAACTATAACTTGTGTGTTCTAAAACAATCACTACCAAATCTTCTTCTAAATAATTTGTTAAAGCTGTACTAAAGCCGTTCCACTTGCCATAATGATAAATATTCTTTTCATCTCTCATACCCAATCTAAAACCAAAACCATAAGGAACTTTTCTTCCATAAATGGTTTCTCCTTTAGTATACATTAATTCTAAAGATTCTTGTTTAATTAGTAGTTCTGAATTTAATCCATAAGTCCATTTAAACAAATCTTCAAGAGTTGAGTAAACATTTTTATCTCCAACAATTGCATCGTTAACAGTATTTCCTATTTTTATATGTTTCCAACCCCTGTATAAACGATAACCCTTTAATTGGTTTTTTCTTATAGTATCATTCTGATAGCTATACACATAAGAATTCTTCATATTTAATGGTTCGAAAATATTTTTTTGTAGATATTGATTAAATGAAATTCCAGTTATTTTTTCTATAATAGAAGCCAAAACAAAATAACCTGTATTAGAATAATCGAAATTACGGCCAGGTTTAAAAAAACGTTGTGCTTTTGATATTGGTAAAACTTCCATCAAATCTTTATTTGTAGGAGGCTTATTATCTTTCCATTCATGCTCTGCAACCCAGAAATATTTTGGCAAACCAGAAGTATGGTTTAACAAGTTTCTGATGGTTATATTTTTGTAAGGAAAATCTGGAAAATAAGTGTTTACTGAATCTGTAAGTTTTAATTTATTTTTTTCTTTCAACTGCATTATTGCGGCAGCTGTAAACTGTTTACTTACAGATGCTAGTTGAAAAATAGATTCACTATTAATTAAAGTTTTCTTCCTAAAATCTGCGTAACCTACCTGATTTTGATACACTATTTTTTTATTTTTTGCGACTAAAACAGCACCATGAAAATCATGTCTCTTATTAATTCGATTTAACAAAGAATCTAATTTATGACTTACATTTTTAGTACTATTTTTAGAATAATATTCTACAGGAATAGAAAATTTATCAAGTTTATCTTCCTTGATATTTTTATCTAATAATTCATTGTCTTTTAAATCATCTGAATTATTAGAATTATCAGAATTATTCGAAGTAAAAATAAATATACTTAAAATTAAGAATAGACAAATCGATATATATTTCATGTATTTCTTCACTAAAACAAAATTAACTTATATTACTCCATATTTTAGATGATTTACTCATTTTAACAAAAGCTTGGCTAATTGGTGCATTTTCAATTTTTGAAAGATTTGGATCTTCTTGCAATAGAGCAATAGCGGTATTTCTAGCGGCTACTAAAATTTTAGAATCTTTTACAACATCAGCAATTTTAAGATCTAAAACGCCGCTTTGTTGCGTCCCCATTAAATTTCCGGGGCCTCGTAATTTTAAATCTACTTCTGCTATTTTAAAGCCATCGGTTGTATCTACCATTGTTTTTAAACGTGTTTTTCCCTCTGGCGATAATTTATAACTAGAGAGTAAAATACAATAACTTTGATCTGCTCCTCGTCCAACTCTTCCTCTTAATTGATGTAATTGCGAAAGCCCAAAACGTTCTGAACTTTCAATAATCATAACACTTGCATTTGGCACATTTACACCAACTTCGATTACAGTTGTGGCAACCATAATTTGAGTTTCACCTTTTACAAAACGCTGCATTTCATATTCTTTATCAGCGGGTTTCATTTTTCCATGAACAATACTTATTTGATATTTTGGCGCAGGAAAATCGCGTGAAATACTTTCATAACCATCCATTAAATCTTTATAATCCATCGTTTCAGATTCCTGAATTAACGGATATACTACATACACTTGTCTTCCTTTTTCAATTTCATCTCTAATGAATTTAAAGACCGACAAGCGATTGCTATCAAAACGATGTACCGTTTTTATTTCTTTTCTTCCTGGAGGTAATTCATCAATTACCGAAATATCTAAATCTCCATAAACAGACATTGCCAATGTTCTTGGTATTGGTGTTGCTGTCATCACTAAAATATGAGGAGGAAGCCCTTCTCTATTATCTAAAGTGTTTTTTCCCCATAGTTTAGAACGTTGCGCTACGCCAAACCTATGTTGCTCATCAATAATAGCTATTCCTAAACTTTTAAATTTTACTTTATCTTCTAACAATGCGTGCGTTCCAATTAGAATATCTAATGTTCCATTTTCTAAATTAGCATGAATTTCTCTTCTCTTTTTTGTTTTTACAGAACCTGTTAAAATATCAACATTTATGTTCATTCCTTGCAAAAGTTGTGAAACAGCAATAAAATGCTGATTTGCTAAAATTTCTGTGGGCGCCATTATTGTTGCCTGGAAACCATTATCTATTGCCAAAAGCATTGCTAGCAAGGCAACAATAGTTTTTCCTGAACCAACATCACCTTGTAAAAGACGATTCATGTGTGCTCCAGAAGCCACATCTTTTCGAATTTCTTTTAAAACTCTTTTTTGAGCATTCGTTAAATCAAAAGGTAAATGATCTTTATAAAAAGTATTAAAATGATCACTTACATTCTCAAAAATAAATCCTTGTATTTTTATTTTATTGATGAGTTTCTTTCTTAGTAATTGTAATTGAATAAAAAATAGTTCTTCAAACTTTAAACGATTTTGTGCTTTTGTTAAATTTTCTTGACTTTTAGGAAAGTGAGCGTATAATAGAGCATCGCGTTTGGACATCAATTTAAAATCGTCAATAATTTCTTTTGATAAACTTTCTTGAATTCCGTTTAAAAATTGTTTAAACAAATACTGAACATAGGTTCTCATCAATTTATTAGAAACTCCCGAGTTTGTTAACCTCTCTGTGGATGGATACACGGGTTGCATTTTAGTTTGCAACTTTTTTTTGTACTCTGTAACCAATTCTAATTCTGGATGCGGAATGCTAAAATTACCGTTGTAATGGTTTAACTTTCCATAAACCACATAAGGCTCGTTAATTTTTAGAGCATCTTTAATCCATTTTTGTCCTTTAAACCAAACTAATTCCATGGTTCCTGTCGCATCTACAAAATTAGCTACCAACCTACTCCCTCTTTTTTGAGCAACAGATTTAACCCTAATTATTTTACCTACAATTTGAACTTCAGAAGAAGTTGGTTGCAATTCTTTAATTTTATAAAATTGAGTTTTATCAATATACCGATAAGGGAAAAAGTTTAGTAAATCATTACATGTTTTTATGCCTAATTCTGAATACAGAAGGCTTGCTCTTTGTAAACTAATTCCTTTTATATATGTTATCGGATAACTTAAATTCAACTGTTATAAAAATTAATAACGAAATTACAGAATTCAAAAGTAAGAGATGAAAAAAAATCTAAATATAAATTAGAGTAAATGTTGGTAGTTCATTAATTATTATAAATAGCAATAGTAAAATGTTTTTCAACAACTAATAAATATAAAAATTAATAATAGTCAAGCACTCTCAATCTATAAAATAAACACACATAAAAATAAACTAAAATTCAATAAACATAAAGTAGATTTCGTATCTTTGCGGCCATTCTAAAGAAAAAAATGAGATTACACAGAAATTTAACTTTTGCAGTTATAGATAGCATTAGAGATATTTTCAACGAAGGAGTTTACGCAGACAAAGCTGTAGAAAAAGCATTAAAACGTGATAAACGTTGGGGTGCAAGAGATCGAAAGTTTGTTGCCGAAACCATCTATGATATCGTACGCTGGAATCGGTTATACTCAGAAATCGCTGAAGTAAAAGCTCCTTTTGATAGAGACAATATCTGGAGACTATTTTCTGTATGGTGTATTTTAAGAGGAATTCCATTACCAGATTGGAATCAAATTGGAAATGTACCTCAAAGAAAAATTAAAGGTCGTTTTGATGAATTATCTAAAACAAGAAAATACAGAGAATCTATTCCGGATTGGATGGATGAAATGTGTGA
>Ga0257120_1001721_pt1 | contig 13980 bp, 13 predicted proteins | sample SI106_10metaG_FD_190153 | JGI IMG/M metagenome (GOLD analysis project Ga0257120, IMG submission 190153) | Marine microbial communities from Saanich Inlet, British Columbia, Canada - SI106_10 | ecosystem: Environmental > Aquatic > Marine > Inlet | place: Canada: British Columbia | collected... | reverse complement strand
ATCATTACGGTTTCTAAAGGAAGCCATGATATTGAAATATGGTCATTCAAACAAAGACTTTATAAGGATAAGCTAGAGACTGGAAACCTGGAATCAACTAACTATTTCGCTGAATTGAGACCGAGTTCAGAATATGTCGGGTATCTGCAAGAAACGGATCAATATAAGAGGAAACTGTTTTTTGCAAAGACAGCTCCCTTTCTTATAACGAGTGTATCGCTTGTGGCTCTTCCCTTTGCTACCATGGGAAGAATCAATAAACACGAGGAACTCGTTCAGAGTACTTTTTTGAATGACCGAAATCAAATTCCAGACGAAACTCTAGAGAATACACAATTACAATATAACACGGTCAATGCATTATTCTTCCTAAGCGCAGCAGGCACCCTGATTGGCGGTGCGAGTTTCTTTCTACTTAAACCATATGCCAGAAAACTAACGCCTCCATCATTTAAGCAGCAAAATCCTTTTACCCTAGAATACATGCAGCTTAGTTATAATAGAGGCATCAAATCGCCAGAATTTGGCTTAACCTTAAACTTTTAAGAGATGATGAAAGCTATTATCAAATTGGCTCTTATGGCTCTTGTTTTCTCTTCATGTAACCAGAATCCAAAAGCATGTCTAGAACTCGATGAAGCCTATGAAGTAGGCCGAGAATATCAGTTGAGCTCTTGCAGCGATAACTACGAATTCATTACATGGGATTTTGGAACTGATAAAAACGGTTTTGTTGGCGACAGCGTGCCACATACTTTTCAGGATGTTGGCAACAGAAATGTCACAATAGAAGCTTTTTCAAGAGGCGCTTACAACTCCGATGCAGCAATACAACAAGTACGAGTCACACGCAGAAAAATTGACTATTTAGAAATTGTAGGGGGTTCAGATTACACCAGTTTCAAAGTGGAATACGAATCGGATGATCTCACATTCACTGAAAACACCGTTGGAACATTTACAGATGACAATCCTTTTGTTGGGCAGGTTTGGGGAAACAAGGATTGGGTTCTACCTATGGACGCTATAGCTATGACTTTGTCTGGAAGGAAAAACTTGAATATAACTACTCTAATCAATAGAACTTCTAAAAATTACCGCTTCGTAATAGACAACCCCAGCTTATATGAGGGAAGTGGTTTCGTAATGAAGGTTTATTGGAAGTTTGATGATTAAAAAAAGGCAGAAACTCAGTACCATCGAGTACTTCACTTCTGCCTAAACCTAACTAAACATCCCAATCAAATGGGAAAGAGTATGAACTCTTAATACGCATCAAATATATTTCGACAATGGGATCTTCGGCAGAAAATGTGACTAACGGTTAATTGAAGTTTCAAGTGATGATACTTCGATGCTTAGAAGCTAATTATAATAGCTTCTAAGCATCGTCTAAATACAACTCGTCTGTCCGAAAAACAGCAATAAAAAACCTCGCCAAGCTAATTGACGGGGTCATTTCTTCTATTCGTTGCGTTCTATTAAGCGATCTCAATCACCCTGGCTGGCTTTGGCTTTACTTCTTCTGCCTTAGGCAATCCAAGTTTCAAAATTCCGCTCTCATAATTTGCAGAAATATTAGTCTCATTGATATGGTCTTTTGGCAGCTTAAATGAGCGCTCAAATGATCTGTATTCAAACTCTTTTCTCGTGAATTTTTCTGCCTTCTCTTCATTTTCCAATTTCTTCTCAACGTATATAGTCAAAGTGTTATTCTCAATGTGGATTCTAAAATCCTCCTTTGAAAAACCAGGTGCATTCACCTCAACTTTATACTGATCGCTATCCTCAGATATGTTTACAGCAGGTAAGTGGCTTCGTTCACTTCCGCTATTCCAATCGTTAAACAAATCGTCAAATGTTAATGGAAGTTCATTCCATGTGTTTCGGGGTCTTCTTACTAATGTTTTCATGTTTTAAATAATTTCCCATCCAATAGTCAAGAGCTGTTCCAACGAAGTTTCAATGACAAAACTACAGGCAATTTTTAAATCAACTGTCATTTTAACCGATTCATTTACAATTGTTTAGAAAACAAAAGACAAAATTTCCGAATCTATTTAACAAGGATCAAAACTATGGTCGATCAAGAATGGCACTAGCACTATTTAACCAAGGCGGTTTGAATTATTTCCTTTTTCGTTAAAACTCCCGTTTTAGGGTTTGTTGTAGAAACAACCCCAGTACTTATCGATTTTGTTACCCAACTTGTCTCGCAGTCGAATGTAATTTCATTGACATTGGTAATGTCCATTTTAAAATCGCTCATCTCCTTTTTCGCTTTTTCGGCCGTGCTATCTGCGGCTCCAAATGAAGCGGCCATTTTCTCAACCATGTCTTTCATCATTTCAATAAACTCAGATAAATCCATAATCGTTTTTGCTTCGATAATACAGGTCGATGGATCTTGATCGAGGGACTTTAGTCGGTATAGAGTAGTTACGTTAATCTCCTGCATTGGATTAAATGGGTTTGCGCTTAATTCGGTTTCACTGATTTCTTCACCAATCACAAAATCCTTGTTATATGGGGTCAACAAGTAACCTATGAATGTCTCCATATAATCTTCCGTGGTTTGCTTACTCTCAAACGCCATTTTTATTGAGGCAAAAACGATGTGTCTGGTTATACGCTAATGAACTAATAAACAGAAAATAACAAATAGTACTGGTTTCATTGTATAGAGTATAATTAAGAGTTTGTATTAAGCAAGTTCTGAGCTACCCTTTATCGAAAATCACTATTACCCCTTACAGAACTATTTCGGGGTCTAATCTGTTTCATATTTGAGGCTTTAATAGCTTTGCAAAAAAGAAATATATGCTGAATACCATAGAGGAGGCACTAGAGGACTACAAACAAGGAAAAGTAGTGATAGTAGTGGATGATGAGAACAGAGAAAATGAGGGAGACTTCATTTGTTCAGCCGATCATATCACACCTGAGATTGTAAACTTCATGGCTACTCATGGTCGAGGTCTCATCTGTATGGCCATTGTTGAAGATCGTTGCGAGGAGTTGGGTCTTGAGCTAATGGTAAGCAATAACACAGCGCTACACGAAACTCCATTCACAGTTTCAGTAGATCTTATCGGAAAGGGCGTAACAACTGGCATATCTGCAAGTGACAGAGCAGAAACAATCAAAGCTCTTGTTGACCCAGAAATTAAACCTGAAGAATTAGGAAAACCTGGTCATATATTTCCTTTGAGAGCGCGCAGAGGAGGCGTTCTAAGAAGAACCGGACACACAGAGGCTGCTATTGACCTTTCCCGTCTTTCAGGACTTAGTGCAGCAGGGGTCTTGGTCGAGATCATGAATGAAGATGGTACAATGGCTCGCTTGCCCGAACTTGAGGTAATTTCAGAGCGCTTTGGATTGAAGATTATAAGCATTGAAGACTTAGTTGCTTATCGCATGAAAACGGAGCGATTGGTTGAAAAACAAGTAGAAGTGAAACTTCCTACCCAATGGGGCGATTTTAAAATGCACGCCTACAAGCAAACCACCAGCGGTGAAGAACATTTGGCCTTGACAAAAGGAGTATGGGCAAAGGATGAGCCGATACTTGTGCGTGTGCACTCATCGTGCGTTACAGGAGATATTTTTGGCAGCTACCGTTGTGACTGTGGTTTACAGTTGCACGAGGCAATGCAAAAAATTGAGGAGGAAGGAAAAGGTGTATTGGTCTACATGCAGCAAGAAGGTCGTGGAATCGGACTCACAAATAAATTGAAGGCATACAAACTACAAGAGGAAGGGTTGGATACGGTTGAAGCCAACTTAAAGCTAGGGTTTAAAATGGATGAACGTGATTATGGCGTTGGTGCTCAAATTCTAAATGACCTTGGGGTAGGAAAAATGAAGCTGATGAGCAATAATCCTAAAAAGCGAACAGGACTGATTGGTTATGGATTAGAAATTACAGATGTGGTTACGATTGAGAGCGAAAGCAACCCGCATAACCAAAGATACCTTCAGACCAAGAAAGAAAAGATGGGTCACATTCTGAATAAGCTGAAGCAAGACTAAAGCATGAGCGACAAAACCAATTTTGACAAATCCTATTGGGAAGAACGATGGCAAAATGATCAAATCGGCTGGGATATAGGTCATGCCTCTACTCCACTGGTCGAATATTTCAAACTACTTGAAGATAAATCGATAAAGATTTTAATTCCAGGTTGCGGAAATGCCTATGAAGGAGAGCTTCTTCATTCCGAAGGCTTCACAAATGTCTATCTTATAGATTTGGCGAAATCAGCACTCGATAGTTTTTCAAATAGATATCCAGACTTCCCGAAAGATCACTTGATTCATGCGAATTTTTTCGACTTAGACGATTCCTTTGACCTCATAGTAGAGCAAACCTTTTTCTGCGCATTGGATCCAAGTTTGCGTAAAGCTTATGTAGAAAAGGCATTTGATTTACTCAATGAAAATGGAATACTAATGGGCCTTCTATTCAATAAGATTTTCGAAAACCCAGGTCCTCCTATTGGTGGCGATATAGAAGAATACCTATGTCTATTTCAGCGAAAATTTTTAGTTAGGACATTGGAGGAATGCCGAAATAGCATAAAGCCAAGACAAGGAAGTGAATTGTTTATGGAACTTATGAAAGGCTAGGCCTCGGGTACACGATCTTCCGTCTTCACAAACTGCATTCTATTCCCTTTTGAATCCAATTGGATTTCGAACGAAATTTTCATCGTGGAGTCGTTTGAACTTTCAATCGCATCTTGAAATAAGGTTTTACTATTATCAAAATAGAAGTCGAAAAATGCAGGCTGCATCAAACCATTAGAATCCGATTGAATTGCAAAACGTTGTTTGCAATCAACAGCAGGTAAATCGTTGTCTAATTTCACAAAGAACTGATTCGAGATTCCGCGATACTGACCCAACGAGTTATAGACTTTCTTTCCAAATCCTATTGCGTACGGAGTTAATTCATGGCCGCAGGTAAAGTAAATGGATAGTGCCGATACTTCATTTTGTGTGAAGCTCATATCCAGGATACTATCTTTAAGTTCTCCAGTCAACAAGTCATCAATCATCACGGTATCAAATTGTTTTAACGCATCCACGAGTTGCTTGGGACTCATCTCATTATCCTCATCAAATTCCCCAATTACATTTTTACCGTGAACCTTGGAGTCACCACTGAAAGCCAATTTCCAAAGCTGTTCAAGTAAGGAATCAAAATCTTTTTCGCCTTGAAATGAAACTATGGGGTGAAACTCTCTACCATCGTTTTGCCTATCCTTTTCAAGTACAAAATCGACTCGGTTCAAATAGTCTGAAGGTCGGTGAATTTCGTCAAGTGCGACCTCGTCTCCTGCTTCAGAGCAAGCAACAAAAGACAGCGCCACAGCTAGATATAAAAATACACGCTTCATAGCTTATAAGTTATAATGGTAATATCATCAGTAAGATCCATTGACCCGCGCCAATTGTTGATGTCGGTCTTGAGATTCATCAATATATCTTCTTGCTTCATTTTACTGTAGTTTGCGAGTGCGCTGATAAGCTTTCGTTGCCCAAACGAATGAGAACCATCTGCTGACAATTGGTCGACAAACCCGTCTGACGTAAATAGTAAATACCCTTCTCGATTTACTTCAAAAAACGCCCCCTTCTTCAACCCTTTACTTCCATGGTATTCAACAACTTGCCCCTCTACCAGCTGATAGCACGTATTGTTATAGCAATTCAATTTAACTTCTGAACCACTTTCAATCAAAAGCACCCAATTGTATCCTTTGTGTTTCTCTAGTTTACTCGTGACAAATGATGCAGCATCATTGAAAATTGAATTAACAGTATCCATCGTTATAGGATCGACATCTAACATTCTCTTATAAAACTCCGCCTTTATCGATTCAACCAAAAAGATCGCGATTTCCCCGGAAACACCTACGTCAAGTAAACCAGAAATCCGGTATTCTCCAATAGCTAATTCAATTATCTGATCACTGCTAACATCTTCAATTTTAAGGCGCTCTGGAATCATCGTAGAGGATATCAATCCACCTTGATCAATCATATCAAGCATCATTTTGGAATTAACAATACTTCTCTCTTTTAGGGTATCTAATTCGTTGCTTAATTCTATTAATCCTTGCTCTGAAACCAGAAGCTTTTCACTCAAGGCATTTTTTTGATCTACTAAGGACAAAACTCGAAATCGGTCCATCAAGTAAATCCCTAGCACTACAAGAACAAAAAGCAGGGTATAGAACCACCATGCTCTGTAAAATGGTGGTAAGATTTTAAACGTTATTGTCGCTGGAGATGGGCTGCAATTTCCCTTCTCCATGCAAGTTTTCACTTCAAACGTGAATTCGCCTGGTGGTAACGCACCATATTCAATTGGTGAAACTTCATTTCTCGTGCGCCATTGATCGTGTACTCCAATTAATCTGTACTGAAAACTATTCTCCTCCGGATTTACCAATGAAATTCCCGAATACTGCACCTTGAAATTACTCTCTCCAAAACCTAAGCGATAACTATTTCCATCAGATATTTCATAATCCCCAAGTTTTGCCCTCACTATTCTTGTCAACGGTTCAGTTAGGTATACTCTCAAATTCGAAGCTGTGAATTTTTGAATTCCCATCAAGGTACCCATCCAAAGGTTGTTCTGTTTATCTAAGGACAAGGAACCAGGATTGACTTCGACACCCATGAATCCGTTGGATGAGTTAAAACTCCTCATGTCTTCATAACGAATTCTGTACATGTCTAACCCCCAATTATGGCCGATCCAGACTACATCATCCTTATCTATTACGATTGCGAAAGTGGTATTTGAGCTGAGTGAGACTTTTGTAGATATGTTTTGAAACAGGCCATCTTTATAATAAAACACCCCTTCATCATACGTAGCAAACCATGGATTACCATCTGAATCAAACGAGACATCTTGAATGACATTCGATGTCATTCCTTCATCAGCCCCAAAAAGTTTAAATCTACCCTCGCGATAAAGAGCACAACTGCCGCCTAGAACTGTAATCCATGTTTCATTTTTCACTTTTGAATAGTAGATACCATTTACCCTGGTACCCCCCAAACCAATTTCTACCGAATACTGTTCCACAGCCTTGTTATTATTCAGTAAAACGATGCCTTTGTTGGTGCCTACCCAAATTTCACCATTCACCTCTTCTAAACACAAAGCTTCTCCTGAAACATCATCAACTTGCTGAAATGAACCGTTCCAACTTCCCACCCAAAGATTATTGCCTTGAGTGATAACATATATAAGATTCCCTATTTGTCTAGAAATTATATTTCTTGGTTCTTCACCCAACAAGTCGATTTCCCTGACTATCGTATACTTATTATCCTCTTTACTAAACTCCAAAACATGCAAACCACTTGGGGAAGCGACCATAAAACCATTACCATCTTGAACAAAGTCCCAAACAATATTATCCGGAAGTCCAACTTTTTGATCAAATAACACAAAGGCATTACCGAGATATTGGTCCAGACCTGCCGCTGTAGCTATCCATATTTGCCCCTCTCGATCATGAAACATCGCTTGAACTTGATTATAGCTCAAGCCATTGCTCTTTGTTATTCGTTCAGATCTACCTGTAATGGCATGTAACCTGATAATTCCCTCATCCTCAGTAGCAATCCAAATAAACTCCTCTACATCCTGAACAATACTTACCACTGTAGAACTGGCTCCCATCATATCTATGACAGAGCTAGCACCTGTCTTGAAGTCAAAGAACAATGCGCCTTTTTTTGTACCAATAATCCACTCACCACTTTGCAAATAGGTAGAGGCAGTAATTACTTCTTCACTCTTATAAATGGTTTTCCACTTGATAGATTTTAGATTGTTTGATGTTTTATATACACCATAATCAGTAATTACGAAATAGCCATTGGTGTCACTTTGAAGGCTTCGTATATTTTCACTTTGATAATTCTCACTTACAAGTATTTGCTCTAAACCTTGAGGAGTGTAAAGTAGAATTCGTCCATCCTTGGACACAACGTAAGCACTAGTATCACTTATTGGCTCAATAAACTCGATTGAATTGTAACTCAATTCATCGCTAATATCAATTGTTCTAGTTTCTCTATTCCTACTATTTATGACTGTGATGCTGCCAGCCCAATGCCCTATCCAGACGTTATCTGCTTGAATACTAATAGCTGAAATTGCATTTTCTGCAAGCCCATCGCGTTCGAATAACTGCTCGAAACGATATCCGTCATAGATGACAAGTCCAGCAAGTGTGCCGATATATAACTCGCCTGATTGGGCTTGATCTATACATTCAATTCTCGATGGAAAGGCGGTTTTTTCAAGACCAAACTTCTTAAAACTACTCACTTGAGATTGAAGTGAAACGCTCAATAAGCTAAAAAACAGCAGTAAAGACTTAGTTAAACAAACTCTTGACTTGATCATATTGGGCCTTTGTAATTTCTTCTTTCCCCTTGTAGTAATAATTCACTTCAAACAAAATCCAATCGTAATTATCGTGTTTGTAAATACTACTAACATCGCCAACGCTGACTTTAATAACCTCTTCAGAAAGTATGAAGCCATCGTTGTGGGTTCTTGATTGAGGAACTTGTCTAGTTGCTTTAAGTGAATTATAGGTCGAATTGCCTTCAACCAAATCTGCCAAGTATTCTTGCTTCTTAATCCTTGCCTCAACAATGTCCGAACTGCGGTTTTCGATCATTTGCATTTCACGACTTCTAATTTCTTTGGTTTTATATATAAAACCGTATTGATTGTCACTTGCTATCTCCTTGGCTGAAATAGAGTTTAATTGTTTATTCCTCAACAACTTACTGGCCGCTTCATATCCTGTTTCTTGCTGAATATATTGAGCATTTGCCGCATTTATCTTCTCCGTCTCCGAATCAATTGTGGGATCAATAATGTGATCACGAATGCCTACAGACTGCTTCTTATTAGGCAAATCACTACTACTCGCAGTCTCTACTTCGTTCACGCTTGGTCCAAAAAAGAGCTGCCTAATCTCCGCATTTTCTGTATCAATTGGTTTTTCGCCTTGATTAGCCAGAAGCCTAGACTTTTCATTGACCAAACTAATTTCTGATAATACTTTTTTGTCCGGATAAAACTTAAAAACACCAGTCTCTCCCGTTGATACTTTTACGATCCCAATTGGTGACTTATACGACTCTATTTCTAGCATGTTGAACCTTTTAAATAGCTCCATTTCGAGTGGAACCTCGACCACAATGTTTTCATTGGACGGGTTCATATAAGTAGTATTGACTTCAATACCAACTGGAATCATATATGATGCTCTGTATACCAAGGTATATTCCTTATTGAAGGGGATATCAATTTGATACCTCCCACGCTTATTCGCGGCAATCGTTCTTAAAATTCTTCCATTTTCAAAAACTTGTACCATGACACCCTCAAGGTTCTTTTCATTATGAACGACATCACCCATAAGCAAAACCTGAGATCTCGCGCATGTCGTTGTCATTATTAAAATAAAAAGAGTAAGAATTATTTGACGGATCTCAATCACACCCTAAAGGTAATAAAGTGACATGTGATAGCGCATTGATATTGATTTCTACATTTGACATCCGTATGAGTCAAGAAACTATTGTTTTATCCACAGAACAGATTAAGAGAATCCTAAAGCGGATTTCTTACCAAGTGATTGAGAATTTTGGAAACGAGCAAGCTTTGGTGGTTGTTGGAATCCCACCACGGGGAATTTGGGTTGCTGAGCAAGTTGTAGATCACATTAGGAGTATGTCGAATATTAATTGTGATATAATTGCATACAGCGAGAGAGATACAACCCCTCTTATAGACGTTACTGGAAAAAACGTCTTACTAATTGATGACATTGTGAACAGCGGAACCACAATGATGAAGACAGCAGGTGAGATTTCCCTTGCCGGAGCACATCAAGTTAAAACTGCTTGTTTAGTAGATAGAATGCATAGAAAGTTCCCAATTCACAGTGACTTTACAGGATTAAGTCTAGCAACTACGATTCAAGAACACCTTTCGCTAAACATTACTCCCGAGCCTAACATCACCTTACATTAAATTCAATTTCTGTACTATTAAGTGCAAGTTCAAATTCAAAGCATCCACTTTCCAATGTGCTTGTTGGTAATAAGCCAATCGCTCTTTATATGTTCTAATAAGGGCGTCTCTTAATTCTTGTTTTGATTCTATATTTGAGAGAAGAGGTCGGTTCTGTTTTGATTCAATCAGCCTTGAAGTCAGAAAATTAATACTACCATCAAGCCATATTGTTAACCCATTTTCCTTCATAAGCCTTGAATTATCAAAAAAACAAGGTAATCCTCCCCCAGTCGAAATAACCACTTGGCTTTGTTTTGAAAGTTGTTCAATGGCCTTTCTTTCCATTTTTCGGAATGTGTGCTCACCATCTTCTGCGAATATTTGACTGATTTTCTTACCACATTCACCTTCTATATGCTCATCAGTATCGACAAACTGCCAACCCATTTTTTTAGCTAACTGTTTGGCAGTTTTTGTTTTACCTACTCCCATCATACCCCATAGATAGATTTTATCTACAGGTCGACCAATTTCATTAGATTCATTTGAAGAAATATCCATTTACTTTGACGAAGGATTTAATTGAAATGATGCACACCATCGAAGTTAGAGACAAAAATCAAATCGAAGCTTTTCGTCAACTGCCCTATAGGATTTATGCGAATGATAGCAAATGGATTCCTAATTTAAGGCAGGATGTTGAAGCGGTATTTGACAAAAGTCAGAATAAGTTTTGGCGGCATGGGAAAGCTGAAAGATGGATTCTTATGGATGACAGCGGCCAATGCATTGGACGGGTTGCGGCATTCGTAAATATAAAGACAAGCAATACCTTTAAGCAGCCCACCGGTGGTATGGGCTTTTTCGAATGCATCAATAATTCGAAAGCAGCTTTCATTCTATTCTACAGATGTAAATCTTGGCTAGAGGAGCGTGGAATGCAAGCGATGGATGGTCCAATAAACTTTGGAGAAAAGGATAAATTCTGGGGCTTAATAGTTGAAAACTTCAATGCCGCTCCTTACTATGGACAGAATTACAACCCTAGTTATTATGTTGATTTTTTTGAGAGCTATGGCTTTCAGGTATATTACTATCAGCATATTTTTTATCGAAAAGTAATCGATCCACTCCAAGAAAAATTCAAACAGAGGGCGGAAAGGCTTCTCTTTGATCCTGCTTACACCTGCAGGCATATTGATAAATCGAACCTAGAGAAATATGCTGAGGACTTTAGAATAGTTTACAACAGAGCTTGGGTTACACATGATAATTTTAAGGGAATGCATAAAGAGCAAGCCTTGAGCATTATGAAAAAACTGAAACCAGTACTGGATGAGAGGCTTATCTGGTTCGCTTACCATAACGAAAAACCGATTGGATTCTATATTTCACTTCCGGAGCTAAATGAAAATTTCAGGTCTATTGGAGATAATCTTAATTGGTTTGGAAAACTGAAGTTTTTATGGTTCAAATGGACCAAAAAGCGAATGAACTCTTTTGGTGTCGCTTTTGGGATTGATCCTGATTATCAGGCCAAAGGTGTAGAAGGTTATATTTTTAAACACATGGAGCAAATTATTCAGAGGAAGAAACTCTATGAAGGAATTATTATCACATGGATTGGAGATTTCAACCCAAAAATGATTGCAATTATAAAAGCATTAGGCGGGAAAGAAATTAGGAAAATGGCTACATACAGAAAAGTGTTTGACCCAGTCGTGCCGTTTGAAAGATCCCCGATAATTTCTAATGATAGGGCCAAACTGAATAAGTAACATTGCACTCCAATTTTAGACTTTGGTAGAATCAAAACAGAAGGCAAAACTTGCCGTAGCATTACTCTGCTATAACAATCATGATTTGCTGGAAAAATTTCTTCCGGGCGTAATTGAAACTACCAAACAGAATTCTGATGTCTCTATCTATGTAATAGACAATGCCTCCACAGATGGCACAAGCGATTACCTAAAGACATATGGAAATCAAATCGAAGTCATCAAAATTGAGATTAATAAAGGTTTTACTAACGGGTATAAACTTGGGTTGGCGCAAATTGATGCTGAATACTTTTGCCTCTTAAGCTCTGATGTTGAGGTAAGTCAAAACTGGGTTGAACCCGTAATAGAGCTTTTTGAGACAAATTCTAAAGTCGCTGTTGTGCAGCCAAAAATTAAGTCTTGGCACCGAAGAGACGAATTTGAATATGCAGGAGCCTGCGGTGGATATATGGATTATCAAGGTTATCCATTTTGTCGCGGCCGAATTTTTTATGAAGTTGAGAAGGATCACGGCCAATATGATACTACGGAAGAGGTCTTTTGGGCTTCTGGCGCCTGTTTTTTCATAAGAGCCGAACTGTACAATAATAGTGATGGATTAGATGACGACTTCTATGCTCACATGGAAGAGATTGACCTCTGTTGGCGAATTAAGAATCAAGGATATAAGGTTATGGTTTGCCCTGCAGCTGAGGTCTATCATGTAGGTGGAGCCGTAATATCCTATGGAAGCCCGCAAAAGGTGTTTCGCAACCATAGGAACAACTTGATAATGATGATGAAGAATTTACCTTCTTCTTCAGTCTTCTGGTTAATCTTATTAAGGTTGGTAATGGATGGATTAGCATTTGTCAACATGATAGCCAGAGGACAAATACGCTCGTCCTTATCAATCATTACTGCGCATTGGAGCTTCTTTTATTCATTGCCGCGTTGGATTAAAAAAAGGCGACAAATACAGTCAAAAATTCAAAATCACTCCACAACCGGAATGTACAGTAAGTCGATTGTATTTCAATACTTCGCTAAGGGCAAGAAACGGTTTTCAGAACTTGATTTTAGAGCGTAATGTGGTGTAACGAGTCAATGGTAATCCACATTGACTTAGTGAGCTGATCGCAATCGATTCGCTCTAGTTGAATGCAATGGTTTTCCAAATCATTCATCAATGGTTCAAGATGAGGAATCATTCCTTTTGGCATTAACCCAACAATGTGCTCCACATCACCATTTCAAGCCGCAATTACAATTCCGTCATACTTAATCCATTGAATGGACAACATCATACCGGGAAAAATAAATGTTTTGGCTAGATCGCAGTCAAATAGGCGGGTTACAAGAAATTGATAGGAAATTCTATCTTTTTTTCTGGTAGTCTGTCTAAAAATCATTCAAAATGGGATTTGCCTTCATAAACGTGCAAAAAGACCATTACGTTGGCTGAGCAAAAACAGACTTTTAAAAAAAAAAGTCAACATTTTTATCACCAAGTGCTCGCCCCTCTTTTATAACGAGCATTTGCAGCCTTCACCTCCTCATTCATCGTTCTAAAATCAGGCACGCCATTTTCTTGAATTAAATGCTCGCAAAGGACAATCGCTCGTCTGATTTTAATCTCAGAGCTTTTCACATTATCAGCCCAATATATTAAAGTTCGTTTTTTGCCTGGAGTTAATGAATCGAAAAAATCACTTGCCTCTTCATACTGAGACATAACCTCAATAAACTCTGCACTTAAATCCATTCCGATTTCAGAGGTATCTTTTTCAAGACTAACATCAAAAACCGATATGTCCATTTTTTCGAGTTTGTTCCTTCGTTTTTTGTTCAGTACCAACATGAAATTTCTATCTACCCCCAATTAGTCCACATTTAAAAGGCTCTACACCATTAATCGAGCAAATAACTCGTTTATTATGGCCCTCAATAAATTGCCTAGCAATATCAGTAGGAACATTAAGAGCATAGCCCTAAATATTAGAGTTTAATTGATCTAATCTAGATTGAAACTTAGCTGAGTTCACTTTTCAAAATTATACTAGTCGATTCTTAGCACTAATCCTTTGAGGTACTCGCCTTCGGGATGAAACAAACTTACTGGGTGGTCAGCAGGTTGTCTTAGTCTGT
>Ga0257120_1001720_pt1 | contig 13992 bp, 10 predicted proteins | sample SI106_10metaG_FD_190153 | JGI IMG/M metagenome (GOLD analysis project Ga0257120, IMG submission 190153) | Marine microbial communities from Saanich Inlet, British Columbia, Canada - SI106_10 | ecosystem: Environmental > Aquatic > Marine > Inlet | place: Canada: British Columbia | collected... | reverse complement strand
GTGTCTAGCAAACCCTCGGAAGTCCAGTAGGCTATAACTTTCGTGTGTATAGGGACTGTAGAGTCTACAGCGTCCTCTAGAGCCTCTGTGTTGACCATCCTCTGATGTCCCTACTAATAATAGCCATATCTACCACTATAACTAACTTTCGTGTGTATAGGGACTATGTAGTCTCTAGCGTCAACAAAGCCTGCTATGACTTCGCAGCCTTCGCTCTAGAGACGGTGCAGCAAATAACCATTTATTACTAACACCACATATAGCCTCTGTATTGACTATGCAGTTGATAAAGCCTCTAAAGCCTGAGCGTCTAACAAGCCTCTAATAAGCCAATCACCTATTGTTCCATTAGCCTGTATGAGCTTGTCTATCTGTGTTGGGAGCTTAAAAGGGGTTTGTGTGCGCTGAGAAGAGAGCTGCTAAAGCCAAGAAAGCTAGAGAGTTAAGCGAAGACGATCTTGCGAGGATTGCTGAGATGTTAAATAACGGGGTTAGCCAACGTAAGATTGCGGAGGCTATGGGTGTGAGTCAGTCGTTCGTGCAACGTAAAAACAGGCAGCCCAGATAAGTTGAGCTGCCCAATTTACTTAGGCGCTAGTTACTCAACCCGTAAACATCAGCAGTGAGCGTGCGGTTAAGTGGATCAACAACAATGACATCAAGATTTTGTGGTCCACCTGATATTGATACAACTCCGCTCATCTTGACCAAGTGGCCGTCTCTAAACCACCTACCTGCGCCCGATCCAGAGAACAATGTATTAGCATCGACATAGCCTCGGCCTTGCATTGTGTACGAGCCACCAGAGCCATCTCTGTCATATGACAGGTAGTAGGTGATGTAGACCTTTCCGTACTCGCCAGAAGCGCCCTCTGCAGTGATGACACTTAAATCCTCGCCGAGTTGAATAGACGTAATTTCCAACTCAGAACGCGGTTGTCTCGCCTCCAAGTTAAGGGCGTGATGATCTGCAATGGCGCTAGTAGAGGCAAGCACCAAAAGAAGAAATCCTGCTAAATATCTCATTATAGTTTCCTTGATTAGTCTCACTGTTTTGAACAGCATGAATTGAATTTATGGTTAGTGATACAAACTTCTAATTGCTCAGTTTCGAACGTAAAACTAACATAAGAGAGTTTTAGTGCAAGATAAATCGTATACTATTCTGCAATAAAAACCACAGAATCATCTACCCTGTGGGTAGGCCTTAGTTAGCGATTCAGAAGCTCTGCAGACCAGTAGGTACAGGGGCTGTGGAGGGTGAATGAGGGCTAGCGAGGGACAGCGTTGGTTGAGGTGATAAATAGGCCTAATTAGTACCCACGAGCGCACTCACTCACTCGTTATTTCCACATTAGTTTGCAGAAAGGCCTATTATTCTGATCATTCCAATTATTCTGGAGAGTAGAGACTTGCTTTAAAATAGGTCTGTGCTATTTTATTTTTTCAAATTCAATTTTTGGAAATACTATGAAAAATTTATTTGCTGCACTTTTATTTACCCTGCCTGCCGTCACGGTTGCACAAAATTTACCAAAACCTGACAATATGTATGTTACGACCAGTTGTTTTTTAAATGATGGTTATACGCTAAGCGATGCTGTCGAAGAGGGCAACAATGGATTTAGTGGACCTATCAACGTTGCATTTCGTCAGCCAATCGCGACTCCAAATTCCGCAGAGAATCAATTTACACGGATTGTTGTTTGGGAAAACATGGAAGCTTGGGTCGATGCTGATGCCGCGAGTACAGGTATAAATGTTCCAGATTCTTATTTCTGCGAAGATGCCCAGAGGCGATTTTTTACTAGCCGTGCATTAGGTGGAAACAGTAGATCGAATACTGATGGGGATTCCACTTTGGTAACCATAACAGCGTGCACGCTTAAAGATGGGGTCGACTACAGTGAAGCCTATGATTGGATAAACACAAGGACTCTTGATAGAGAAGCGACTGGAGATACACGCGTCTCATCCATGGTGCTTGGCGTCCTTGGTCGATCTACCGGCGGTAGTGGCCTTGGAAGGCTTATGGGGGTCCGGGCAGTTGGACGATCAGAAGTTGAAATGGCAAGAGCGATGGACAGATTATGGGCGAATGATGGACAGTCGCCTGATTATGCGATGACTCCAGCTGAGTCTTGTCAAAACCCAGTTCTTTACAGAAGTTATTTTGTTGACTTAGACTAAAAACGATCACAAAAAGCAGCTGAATATCATTGCTAGCTAAGAAATCCTTCGACATTTCAGACTCAGAAGTGTCGGAGGATCAAGTCTAACTATATCCCTTTTGTGAAAATTAGCCCCAATCAACACCACTAGGCGCATCAATACTCTGCAACAAATAACGCTGCTTAATCTTTATGTCTGCAGGCGAGCCGTATCTGTCTGACACGCTGCTTGCCCATCCGCCTAGTTCGTCTCTGATGTCTTTGGGACACTCAACATTCCGTAGCCGCGAGTTAAATGAGTGTCTAAAGCTGTGGCAGGTCGGCGCACCCTGCCCCAATATGGCTCTTATACGCTTATTAACCGCTGCAGATGCAGATGTATTTTTAGTGGTCTGGCCTGCCTCATCGATATAGGACCGAAAAATCCAATCTTTCGCTTCTTTCCCCGCACATTCTTGCTTCATCGCGCTTAATGCGACGCCGACCAATGGGATATACCTGCGACTGCTTGCAGTTTTCAAGCGCCTGAACGGGTTCTTTTGGATAATGATATAGGGCGTGTCAACATCAAGGACTGCATCTTCGACTTTAAGGCCACAACACTCGTTGACCCTTAGGCCAGTTTCAAGCATCAAGTGCGCTAGAGATTGTATCTGGGGCTTCCTTTGTGCAATAACTTGTCTAAGTATTGCTAACTCTTCAGTGCTAAAGTCTTGTCTTTCTTTTGCATCTTCGCGCAAGCCGGGCACGGTAAAGTCATTGAACGGATGCAACATATCAGCTTTTAGCTCATGTTCTTTCGCAACTTTATTGAACATTGCCCTGAGAATAGTAACCCGTCTATGCAGTGTTGCTGTTTTTACATCGCCTTTGTCTAAGTGACAGCTAATTAACCGCCTAACGTCTGCTCTTGTGTAATCTCCGGGAGGCTTGTCAGGCAAGAACTCTAGTAAGCACTTTAATGCTTGTTTCGCATCGTTGATAAATTTTTTATCTTCTACACGACCACGCAGGCTGACATAGCTATCCACATAGAAGGAGGCTCTGGGCCTGTATTTGCCCTGCACTAACTCCAAAGCTGCTGAGTCAACGGCTTCCATTAATCCTTCAGATATAGCCTCACCCTTATACCAAATAGCTTCGAACTGCTCCTTTGGCACGACAGCTCTCAGCTTGTCTTCCATGTGGTCTAGAAAATCTGTTGCTATGTCTACAGGCGCGCTCTGGTCATTTATAGCATTGCGGTAAAGCCCAAAGGTATTGAGCTTCTCTATAGCTAACTCATAAGTTGGTTGCGCAAGAGTCTTAGGCAATCCGCGTTTCAGACGGCTAAATTCTTCTTCATAGTGTCGGTTTAGCTCTGTTGCTAATTTAGCGGCTTCGACATCATCTTCTGTCTGCAGGGACTTAAGTATGTGGGGCTGAGCGTAGTGAGCTTTTACACTGGAGGGAACATGTCGACGATAATGCCAAGTACGGCGGCCTTTTGGCTTAAATAAATACTTAACAGACACGTTGAATGCACCTAGAGCAAGTAAAACCATATCTTACCTCAATTACAAATATGTATACGAATATGTATACGGTAGAGGAAGATTTTCTGCTTAGGTTATTGATTTTTATAGATATTAAATCTAAATATGGTGCGCCCGGCAGGAATCGAACCTGCAACCCCCGGCTTAGAAGGCCGGTGCTCTATCCGATTGAGCTACGGGCGCGTAATCGTTGCGGATGCAATTCTACACCAATTAGTGAGTCGAACTAAGTCTTTGCTGCGCTTTGCGCGATAAAATGACCACGGGAGACCAATCGATGGTTTTATGACGAGGATATTGTCGAAGAGGAGAAAAATGGGGTGACTGACGGGGTTCGAACCCGCGACCACCGGAGTCACAGTCCAGGGCTCTACCAGCTGAGCTACAGTCACCACTGTTCGTGGTCTGGCGCCAGATAAGTCAGCTAGAGAACACTCGACATCACTCGAGAAGGCTAGAGACTGTAGCGCCAATCGGAGGAACGCGGTTCCTTCGAAGAGCAAATCCGCCAGAACAGGCCAGAACAGAAAGCCGGTGGCGATTTGCCGAATTGGTCGGGGTAGAGAGATTTGAACTCCCGACATCTTGCTCCCAAAGCAAGCGCGCTACCAGACTGCGCTATACCCCGATAGGGATCGAGTAAGGCCAAGCCTTTACTCGGAAGCTAGCTTACTCCGAATTCTTTATTTACACAAAGCGCTCGAGCTAACTTTACTACTCTCGGCTCTGCCCCAGTAATGCGAGCCCGTTTCGAGAGAGCGGCATAATACTGATGTCGACTCGCTTCGTCAACGATTTAAGCAGTGTTTTGCCGTTACGGCGCTTCTATTCGCCAGCCACTGCCGCCGCGAGCGCCGTCTTCAACAACCACGTGCAGCGCCGCTAACTCATCTCTGATTCTATCGGCCTCAGCCCAGTGTTTGTCGGCACGCGCTTGCTCCCTCGCCGCAATCAACGCCTCGATATGGGCAGCGTCGATCGACTCATCCATTCCGCGGCGCAAAAAGTCTTCGGGAGTGCGCTGGAGCACGCCCAGCACCGAGCCTAAACGCACGAGCAAGGCACCGAGTTGGTTTGCCGACTCGGCTTCGGTTTCGCCCTCGCCCTTGAGCCTATTAATCTCTTTGACTACATCCATCAGCACCGCAAAGGCTTCGGCGGTATTAAAATCATCATCCATCGCGGCGATGAAGGCCTTTTCGAAGCGACTGTTTGTCAGCGTTTTCGCACCGGCAGTATCGAGTCCCTTCAGTGCGTTATAGAAACGCTCAAGCGTACTCTCAGACTGCTGCAGGCTCTGTTCTGAATAGTTGATCGCACTGCGATAGTGGCTGGCTATTAAGAGATGACGCAGCACCTCGGCGTCATAAACCTTCAGCACTTCGCGCACAGTAAAGAAGTTGCCTAACGACTTAGACATCTTTTCATTGTCTATACGCAGCGGCCCATTATGCATCCACAGGTTGGCGAACTTAGCGCCAGTTGCCGCTTCGCTCTGCGCGATCTCGTTCTCATGGTGTGGGAACAACAGATCCGAGCCACCCCCATGAATGTCGAACGTGTCGCCCAAACAGCATGACGACATGGCAGAGCATTCGATATGCCATCCGGGGCGTCCGTAGCCCCAAGGGGAGTCCCAACCTACGCCGCCCTCTTCCGCTCGCTTCCAGAGGACGAAATCGCGAGGATCTCGTTTTAGCTCACCAATGTCGATACGCGCCCCATCTAACAGCTCATCCATTTTTTTCTTCGACAGCTTGCCGTAGTCGGCGAAACTGCTCACCGAGAAGTAAACATCGCCATTGGCCGCAGGGTACGCATTATCCTTTTCGATTAGAGTTTGAATGAGCGCCACTATTTCATCGATGTGGCCTGTGGCACGAGGTTCTTGATCAGGCGGGAGGACACCTAGCGCTGCCTCGTCTTCGTGCATCGCATCGATAAAGCGTGTCGTAAGATCGGTAAACACTTCCCCGTTCTCTTTCGCTCTATTGATAATTTTGTCGTCGATATCAGTGATATTACGCACATACTCAACCGCCAATCCCTGCGAACGCAGGTAGCGAGTGACTATGTCGAATGCCACTAGCATCCGCGCATGCCCCAAATGAAGATAGTCATAGGTGGTAATCCCGCACACGTAGATGCCGACCTTGCCGGTCTCGCGCGGAACAAATTCTTCTTTGGTCTGGGTAAAGCTGTTGTAGATTTTCATAAATAATTTCTTGGCGCTAATGCGACGCGCGTAGACCTATAGTCTGATTGAATACCAACGCTGCGTTAGTTGAGTCCACCGTGTCGCGGGTGAAATAGCCCTCGCGTTCGAACTGAAAACTCAACGCCGAATCAGCGGACGCCGCTGCGGGTTCGACTAAACAGCCTTCGAGCACGCGCAGTGAATCAGGATTCAGCAATGTCCTGAAATCTTCGACGTCTTTGCTTTCGGGGTTTGCCACAGTAAACAGGCGGTCATAAAGGCGGACCGTCGCTGGCACGCCGTCTGTTGCCGACACCCAATGAATCACACCCTTGACCTTACGCCCTTCGGGATTTTTGCCGAGGGTCGCCAAATCAACACTGCAGCGCAACTCGGCAATCTCACCGTCGGCATCGCGGACGAGCTCGTCACAGCGAATCACATACGCGCCACGCAGGCGCACCTCGCCTCCGTTTACGAGGCGTTTGAAGCCAGGTTCCGCTTCTTCGCGAAAGTCGTCACGGTCTATGACAATCTCAGGGGTGAGCGGCACCGTCCGTCTCCCCATTTCTTCTCTCTTTGGGTGATTCTGCAGTGACAACTCGATTGCCTCGGGCAAATTGGTTAGCGTTACCCTGAGCGGGCGCAGCACACACATCGCGCGCGGCGCGTTATTGTCTAAGTCCTCGCGCAGCGCGTGTTCGAGCATGCTGATATCTACCTGACTTTCACTGCGCGCTACACCAACACTCTCGCAAAAATTACGCAGCGACGCGGCGGTGTAACCACGTCTGCGCATTCCCGCAAGCGTCGACATGCGTGGGTCATCCCAGCCCAGCACTAAGCCCTCATCAACGAGCTGCTTAAGCTTACGCTTGCCCACCACCGTGTAATTAATCTTTAGCTTGGCAAACTCAGTCTGCTGAGGCAACACATAGGGACTATCGGACGATGACAGGTCGCTCACTTGTCTAATTGATTCGAGGTCTAGGCTGTTAAGTATCCAGTCGTAAAGCGGACGATGGTCTTCGAATTCAAGCGTACAGAGCGAATGCGTTACCCCTTCTATCGCATCGCTTATGCAGTGTGTGTAATCGTAGGTGGGATAAATACACCACGCATCGCCAGTCTGATGATGGCGAATATGCCGAATGCGATAGAGCACCGGGTCACGCATATTGATATTGGGCGATGACATATCGATTTTGGCGCGCAGGCTGCATAGGCCATCGACGAATTCCCCTTCGCGCATCCGCGTAAACAGGCTTAGGTTTTCGGCAATCGAGCGCTCCCTGTGGGGGCTATTGCGACCCGGCTCTGTGAGCGTACCTCGGTATTCGCGCGCCTCGTCTGCGCTCAAATCGCACACATAGGCGAGCCCCTTTTCGATAAGCTGCACGGCGAAGCCATAGAGTTGCTCGAAATACGAAGACGAATACCGCACCTCGCCAGACCAGTTAAAGCCGAGCCAATTGATATTCTCTTTAATCGCATCGACAAACTCTTGACTCTCTTTCGCCGGGTTCGTGTCATCAAAACGCAGATTACACTGCCCCCCGTTCTCGGCGGCAATGCCGAAGTTAAGGCAGATCGATTTCGCATGGCCGATATGCAGATAGCCGTTAGGCTCTGGTGGAAAGCGAGTCTGGATGCGGCCGGCGTGGCGATTAGACGCAAGGTCTTCGGCGACAATGTGCCGAATAAAGTTAGCGCTCGGTGCGCTTTCTTTACTCGTCGTGACTTCGTTTTGCGTTGGTTTGTTCGGATTTGTCATTCTGTTTCGCTTCCTGGCGCTACGCGAACCCTACAAAGGGCTTGATAAAGCGCGTATTATAGCCGATTACGAAAGCGGCACGCGAACCCCTTGCGGCCACAACGTCGAACTTTTACTCGGCATTATTTCAACAGTAGGAAGCTTCAATGATTGTTTTAAACACAAACCACGGCGCGATCACCCTTGAGCTAGACTTCGACAAAGCGCCCCTCTCGGCCGCTAATTTTCTCGACTATGCCAAAAGCGGGTTTTACGACGGCACTATTTTTCACCGTGTTATCGACAATTTCATGATTCAGGGCGGTGGCTTCGAGCCGGGTCTTACCCAAAAAGAAAACGGTGAGCCCATCAAGAACGAAGCCGACAACGGTCTCCCTAACGTGCTTGGCTCGGTAGCAATGGCACGCACCTCGGACCCACATTCGGCCACCTCACAGTTTTTTATTAACGTCGGCGACAACGGCTTCCTCAATCACACAAGCCCGAGCCCACAGGGTTGGGGGTACGCAGTTTTCGGCAAGGTCGTTGACGGTCTCGACGTAGTGAACGCGATCAAAGGCTGCAAGACCGGTTCAATAGGCGGGTATCAAGATGTGCCAACCGAAGACGTGATTATCGAATCGGTTACGGTAAGCGAAGACTAGGCAGCCTTGCTGATGACCCAGCCCGATTTATCGCACCTGCCGACACTCTTGATCTCGGATTTGCATCTGCAAGACTCAAGGCCCGATCTAACCCGGGCCCTGATGGGCTTTCTCGATGAGTACCGAGGCCGCTGTTCGCAGCTATTCATTCTTGGCGATCTGTTCGAGGCTTGGATTGGCGACGATGACCCTTCAGCGCTCGCCGACGAGGTTGCGGTGGCGCTAGCCGACTTCGCGTCCACGGGGGCTAAGATAGCCCTCATGCACGGTAACCGCGATTTCCTCCTAGGCGAGGCGTATGCCGCTCGCTGCGGCGCGAGGCTAATGGGTGAGGCCGAGGTCATCACAAGTGGCTTGCGCCCTATTTTGCTCATGCACGGTGACTCGCTTTGCACCGATGATGTTGGCTATCAGGAGTTCCGCAGCTTAGTCAGGCAGCCCGCTTGGCAGGCTGAATTTCTCGGTCAGCCGCTCGCGGCACGCCATGCCTTCGCCGCACAGGCGCGGGCGCAGAGCCGCGAGGCAACCTCGTCTAAGGCAACAGAGATAATGGATGTGAATCATGTGGCTGTGCAGCAGGTGCTTGTAAAACACGGTGTATGCGACTTACTGCATGGACACACCCACAGGCCCAAAGTGCATGAGTTTGCATTCGGCGGCCTACCGGGCAAAGGCGAACAACCGGCCACCCGGACTGTATTAGGCGATTGGGAAACTAGCGCGTGGTTTGCCCAGATACATGCGGGGGAAATATCGCTAATAAAGTATAATTTTCAATAGTTTATAGCGATTATCTAAGAATTAAAATAAATTAGTTCTGAGCGATTAGGTTGAGCGATTAGAGGGACACGATAGCCAAGAAAACCGATAGCTAAGAGACGCGATAGCGCTCCGCATGCGCCTGCGTGAGGACCAAAATTTCTTTTTCGACCTGCTGCTCTAACTCCCCCATACTTAGCCCCGCGTACTCGGGTCTGACACTCACACCAAAGCCTTCAAGCGTCCCGATGCGATGATGCGCCTTCTTGAGCAAATTATGTAACCAGCAATAAGGCGACAGCGCAGGGTCGTAAGGGACACTTAAACGCCTAAGACCAGCGCGGAGTTCGTCCTCAGAGTCGATGGCAAACTTCTCTTCGAGAATCTGCTTATTGAGCTTTTCGATGCGCCGCATCACCGCCGCTTTTTCCTCTTCGCCGAAGGATATCCAGCCAATAACCTCGGTTGAATACCGTTTGCAGCCACGGCACACCCAATCGCCTACCGAGGTGGTGGAACAGATGCCAATGCAAGGCGTTTTAACGGGGGCGCGAGCGTCTGCAAAAGTATCGGTTAAAGGATCGGTCATAGTGCGTCTCGAATTCAGTGTGCGGCGAGTCTAAACCTCAGGACGCCGTTAAGCAAAGCCAAGGCAGGTTAGGATGACGACTGCAAAACGACGCATTGGCGATAAGAGAGGTGTTACGCCCAACGCCTCGATCTGGATTTTTACCAGCAAAACCAGTAGACTTATGCGGCCAAAATTAAGGGAAATTCGATGACTCGGCGACCGCCCTGAATCGACTCCCCTCCGCCATCTTTTTGATTACATCTGGCATCCAAGCCCCAAGGAAATCTTATGTTAGAAGCCTACAGAGCCCATGTCGCAGAACGCGCCGCCGAGGGCATTGTCCCGAAGCCCCTTTCTGCCGCACAAGTCGCCGAGCTTATCGAACTGCTCAAAAATCCTCCAGCAGGTGAAGGCGAGTTTATCGTAGACCTCATTTCAAACCGGGTGCCTGCGGGCGTCGACGAGGCCGCTTATGTCAAGGCCGGTTTCCTGTCTGCCGTGGCGAAGGGTGAGGTTAACTCACCGCTTATCGATCGCGCACTGGCGGTAAAGCTGCTCGGCACGATGCTTGGCGGCTACAACATCTCAACGCTTGTCGAGATGCTAGATGACGCGGAGCTTGGCCCTAATGCCGCAGACGAACTAAGCCATACGCTGCTCATGTTCGATGCCTTCCACGATGTCGCAGGCAAGGCAAAGGCTGGCAACGCCAACGCACAGCGCGTGATGCAGTCGTGGGCAGACGCCGAATGGTTTACGAGCAAGCCCGAGCTGCCAGCAAAACTGACTGTTGCGGTATTTAAGGTGCCGGGCGAAACCAACACAGACGACCTTTCACCGGCGCAAGACGCCTGGTCGCGCCCCGACATCCCCCTGCATGCCAAAGCCATGTACAAGAATCCACGCGAAGGCGTAACCGATGCGGCAGCGCAGATCGAAGAGCTTGAGGCTACCGGACACCCTGTGGCCATTGTCGGCGATGTTATGGGCACCGGCTCTTCGCGCAAGTCAGCAACCAACTCGGTGCTGTGGTTTATCGGCGACGACATCCCTTACATTCCTAACAAGCGCGATGGCGGCGTCTGCATCGGCGGCAAAATCGCCCCTATTTTCTTCAACACGATGGAAGACGCAGGCGCCCTGCCATTCGAATGCGACGTTGATAATCTCAACACCGGCGACATCATCGACATCGATGTTTATGCAGGTAAAATCACGCGCCACGGGTCCGAAGAGCTCATCACAGAATTCGAACTCAAAACCGACGTGCTGCTCGACGAAGTGCGCGCCGGTGGCCGCATCCCACTCATCATTGGTCGCGGCCTGACACAGCGCGCACGCGAAGAGCTTGGTCTCGAGGCCTCTGGCGCTTTCCGCGCGATGGTACCTGCAGCTGCGTCGGACAAAGGCTTCACGCTTGCGCAGAAGATGGTTGGCAAGGCGTGCAACGTGCCGGGCGTTCGCCCTGGCGACTATTGCGAGCCACGTATGACGACTGTCGGCAGCCAAGATACAACGGGGCCGATGACGCGCGACGAACTCAAAGACCTCGCCTGTTTAGGCTTCTCGGCCGACCTCGTGATGCAGTCTTTCTGCCACACGGCTGCTTACCCTAAACCTGTTGATATCGAGACTCAGCACACGCTACCCGATTTTATTCATACGCGAGGCGGCGTTTCACTGCGCCCCGGCGATGGCATCATTCACTCGTGGCTTAACCGCATGTTATTGCCTGACACAGTCGGCACGGGCGGCGACTCACACACGCGCTTCCCTATCGGCATTTCTTTCCCAGCCGGATCGGGCCTTGTCGCTTTCGCCGCCGCAACGGGGGTTATGCCTCTCGACATGCCTGAGTCGGTATTGGTTCGGTTTAAGGGTGAAATGCAGCCCGGCATCACGTTGCGCGACCTCGTTAACGCGATCCCTTACGCCGCGCTGCAGAGCGGAGACCTGACTCTCGAGAAAAAAGGTAAGAAGAACATCTTCTCTGGCCGCATCCTCGAAATCGAAGGCTTGCCAGATCTTAAAGTCGAACAGGCTTTCGAAATCTCCGACGCCTCTGCCGAACGGTCAGCCGGTGGCTGCACCATTCGTCTTGGTCGCGCGCCGATCGAAGAGTATTTCAAATCGAACATTACCCTCCTGCGCTGGATGATCGAACAGGGCTATCAAGACGCCCGCACGCTCGAGCGCCGCGCACAGGCAATGGAAGCTTGGCTTGCGAATCCGGAGCTGATGGAGCCCGACGCCGATGCCGAATACTATAAGATTATCGAAATCGATCTTAATGAGATCAAAGAGCCTCTCCTCGCCTGCCCGAATGACCCAGACGATGTGAAGCCTTTGTCTGAGGTGCAAAACACCAAAATCGACGAAGTGTTTATCGGCTCATGCATGACGAATATCGGCCACTTCCGCGCAGCGAGTGAAGTCTTGAAGCAGGTAGACGGCGGTTTACCTACCAAGCTATGGATCGCCCCGCCAACGAAGATGGACGAGCATCAGCTCACCGAAGAAGGCATCTACAATGTCTTCGGCGTGTCTGGCGCGCGCACCGAAATGCCAGGCTGCTCTTTGTGCATGGGCAATCAGGCACGGGTTGCACCGAACTCATCGGTTGTGTCGACATCGACGCGTAACTTCCCTAATCGCTTAGGCCAAGGCGCAAACGTTTATCTTGCGTCTTCCGAGCTCGCAGCAGTGAGCGCAGCGCTAGGTAAGATTCCGACGATGGATGAGTACATGTCTTTCATGGGCAATATCAACACAATGTCCGACAGCATCTACCGCTACCTGAACTTCAACGAGATCGAATCGTATATGAAGGCAGCCGAGCGCGCGAAGTCGATACCGCTGACTAATATTCGCGAAGTCGCTATCGGCTAATTCGGCTAATAAAGAAAAAGCCCCGTCGAATTAAATTCTACGGGGCTTTTTTTTACATCATCTAGTTTGCATCAACTAGCAGACCACTCGTAAGCTCGCTAATTAAGCCTACCGCGGCGCCGCATTCGGCGCGCGATCAAACCGTGCTCTTCGCCACGACCTCAAACACATCACGCGACAAACCCTCAACCGCCTTGATGCGCGCAAGCTCTCCCTGCATGAGGGCACGTCTTGCGTCGTCGAATTTACCGAAACGGGTAAGCGGGGTCAGCAGGCGCGACGCAATCTGAGGATTCAACGCATCGAGTTCGATAACGCGGTCGGCGAGGAAGCGGTAACCGCTGCCGTCGGCGGCATGAAAACCAAGATGATTCTGACCACAGAATGCGCCAATGAGTGACCGCACCTTATTAGGATTCTTAATGTCGAAGTCGGCATTCTGCATTAATTCTTCAACCCGCGAGAGTGCGCCGGGCAGGGTATTGGTTGCCTGAATCGCAAACCACTGATCGACAACCAGCGCCTCGTGCTGCCACTGACCGTGGAATGCCTCAAGCGCCTCACTGCGCAGCGAGCCCGCAGCCTCCGCAGAACTATTCACGAGATTACGCAGCGCGGCTGCTTGATCAGTCATATTGGTTGCGTTCTTAAACTGTGCAGCACACGCGTCTAGCCATTGCTGTTTGCCTGTGCGGACCAGATAGCTCAATGACAGATTGGCAATCGCGCGGCGGGCCATAGCCTCGGCGCTCGCAATAAAAGGCGCGCCCGCCTCCTCAGCGTGCGCAGCAAACACCGCGGCAAACTTTGCCTCCAGTGCATGAGCAAGTTGATCGGCGAGCGATTCGCGTACGCCATGAATGGCATCGACATCGGCGACTGCGGCGCGCTCGATAAGGTAGGCGGTTGTAGGTAGCACCAAGAGATGCGCCGCCATCGCCTTATCAAAAGAATCATCGATGAGCACACGATCGAGCATGCCAGCAAAAGCGTCTTCCAATAGCGAAGGAAGCTCAGCCGCATGCGATTCGTGCCATGCGGCGAGTTGTCCATCAATAACCGAAATCGATAGCTGCTGGCCCGCATTCCAGCGATTAAAGCCGTCGCTATCGCCTACCATCAGCGCCTGCAACTCTTCAGGCTTGTAGTCGAAGCTCATGCGCACAGGCGCACTGAAGCCGCGGAGCAGCGAAGGGATAGGCGCTTCACAGATTCCCTCGAAAACAAACGACTGAGTCTGCTCGGTTATCGAGAGAATGCGAGATTTTTTGCCTGCGTCTTGTTCGCCGTGTGTCTCGCCGCTTAAGACTAATTCAAACTCGGTGCCATCTTCGGCGAGCAGACCCATCGAAAAAGGAATGTGGAACGGCAGCTTTTCTGGCTGTCCCGGTGTCGCCGGACATGACTGGGCAACCGTCAACGTGTAAGTCTTTGCCGCCGCATCATACTCGC
>Ga0257120_1001718_pt1 | contig 14002 bp, 11 predicted proteins | sample SI106_10metaG_FD_190153 | JGI IMG/M metagenome (GOLD analysis project Ga0257120, IMG submission 190153) | Marine microbial communities from Saanich Inlet, British Columbia, Canada - SI106_10 | ecosystem: Environmental > Aquatic > Marine > Inlet | place: Canada: British Columbia | collected... | reverse complement strand
CCGCCGCTAAAAGTGCCGATGGCACTGCAGTTATCGACGAAGATCTGCTCGATGAAGTTTCAGCGCTAAATGAATGGCCAGTGCCGCTGATGGGGCAGTTTGAGGATCATTTCCTTGAAGTACCTTCCGAAGCGCTGGTTTCTTCTATGGCTCAACATCAAAAATATTTCCACGTTGTCGATAGTGACAACAACCTAAAACCGTTGTTTATCACCGTGGCCAATATTGCCAGCCTTGATCCACAGCAGGTTATTAGCGGTAACGAACGGGTTATCCGCCCACGATTGGCAGATGCGGCGTTTTTCTACAAAACCGACCTTAAGTCGACATTGCAGGCCCGTCGCGAGACGCTTAAATCGGTTGTCTTCCAAACTAAACTTGGCAGCGTCTACGACAAGACTGAACGGGTTAGTGGACTGGCAAAAATTCTCGCCGACTACACTGGTGCCTCGGCTGAACACGCAAGTCGCGCTGGTGAGCTCTGCAAGTCTGACCTGGTTAGTGAGATGGTTGGTGAGTTCGATGATCTGCAAGGTGTTATGGGGCGCTACTACGCTCTTAACGACGGTGAAGATCCAGCTGTTGCAGAAGCGTTGATGGAGCAATATCTGCCACGCTTTGCCGGCGATGCAATTCCCGCCACAGAAACCGGTGCCACACTGGCACTGGCCGATCGTCTGGATACATTGGTCGGTATCTTTAGTATTGGCCAGCAGCCCTCGGGATCACGAGATCCTTTTGCGCTGCGACGCGCCAGTCTCGGTATTCTGCGGATTATTATTGAGCGCAATATAGATCTCGATCTCAAGCTGGCGATCACCGCAGCGGCTCAACAGTTAAACATTAGTGGAGGCTCTGATGAGCTGTGTTTGCAAGTCCTTACTTACGCCTTAGATCGCTTTAAAGCTTGGTATAAGGATGAGGGTATAGATGCAGAAGTCTTTGCCTCAGTGGCCGCTTTAGAGCTTTCAAACCCTCTGGATATTGATGCCAGAGTGAAGGCAGTTGCTCAGTTCTCCAGCCTGCCAGAAGCTGTTGCCTTGGCAGCAGCCAACAAGCGTGTATTTAATATTCTCGCCAAACAGGCTGCGGACAGTATTCCTTCAGCGATTGATAACAGCCTGTTAGTCGATGACGCTGAACAACAGTTAGCGACAAGCATCACTGAGTTGAGCAGCACTATCGCGCCACTGTTAGACCAACGCGACTATGCCGGTGTACTAAAAAACCTGGCTCTATTGCGAGACCCTGTCGATAAGTTCTTTGACGATGTGATGGTGATGGTCGATGATCCGGCTATTCGCGATAACCGATTAGCACTGCTACACAGCTTGCGCAGCCTGTTTTTAAATGTTGCGGATATTTCGCAGCTTGTCGTCACAAAATGAGCGTAAACCGTTAATGACAAAAGTCTGGCAGGCCATAAGAGCAGTTCTCTTTTATAGCGGTTTAGTGGTTCTTGTACTGCTAATGAGCCTGTCGGTATGTCTGGTTGGCTTCTTCCCTTTCCGCTACCGACAGCTGTGCCTGACGTTTGGCAACAAATTGATAATGGCCTGGCTGGGAATTACCTGCGGGGTTAAAGTTAAAGTTGTCGGCTTGGAGAATATCCCCGATAAAGCCTGTGTGGTTCTCAGCAACCACCAGAGCACCTGGGAAACCTTCTTTTTGCAGCATCTGTTTGTTCCCGCCAGCGTTATTCTTAAACGCGAATTATTGTGGATCCCGTTTTTCGGTTGGGGTCTCTTCGCTATGCGCGCAATCGCCATTAAACGCTCAAAACCTGCCGGTGCTATTCGTCAGGTACTCAAACAGGGCAAAGAGCGTCTGTCCAAAGGGATCAAAGTGATTATTTTTCCTGAAGGTACACGCGTGCGCGGTTCTGAGGTTGGCACCTTTATGACCAGTGGCGCTGCTCTTGCCAAGGCCGCTGAAGTGCCTATTCTTCCAGTACGTCACAATGCCGGCCAGTGCTGGCCTGCAGGCAGCTGGTTAAAAACCCCCGGAACTATCAGCATTGTTATCGGCCCGACTATCGCAACCGATAACCACAACCCTCGCGAACTGACCGAACAGGCCCAGCAGTGGATTGCCAACGCTCTCTAGTTGAATCGCTGTTTTAATAAGCGCTCTACATTACCTCAAGACTATCTAATCTATACTCAGAGAATAAAAAGGACTGTGGATTGGTTATGGATGTAAAGAAAACAACCGCGAAAGACCCCGGATCAACGCTAAATACACGCAAGACTGTGCGCCGAAAGAACAGCGATCGCCGCAACGAGGTTAGGTTTGAGCCAGAAAAAGAAAACCGCCGGAAAAATAAAGGCCGGCGGTCTTCTGATATAGATATTTGGGGCTTCGATAATCCAGAATAAGCCCTGACTAATTGAACAGCTTAAACGTCGAGATTAACCACTGAAAGTGCATTGGTCTCAATAAAGTCTCTACGCGGCTCTACCTGATCACCCATAAGGGTAGTAAACATTTGATCCGCCGCAATCGCATCTTCAATCGTCACCTGCAACATACGTCGCGAATCCGGATCCATGGTGGTTTCCCAGAGCTGCTCGGGATTCATCTCACCCAATCCCTTATAACGCTGGGTATTCAGCCCCCGTCGCGATTCAGCCATCAGCCAATTCAGCGCCTGATGGAAGCTTTCTACCGGCTGCTGGCGCTCTCCGCGCTGAACAAATGCGCCCTCTTCGATCAAGCCCTGCAATGTCTCACCAAGCTCAGCAATCGCCTTATATTCATTCGAGGCAAAGAACTCACGACCAAGTAGATGGTAGTGGGGAATACCATGGGCGGTAATTTCAACCTTCGGCAGGAAGATATGACGCTCTTTATCTTCATCAACATGCACCTCATAACGGTGCGTTCCAACCATAACATTTTCGAGATTTTTCTGGAGTTCGCCACACCAAGTGGCAAGTTCACCGCTTTTTTCAAGAAGTTTATCCGAGAAGCGCGGACTGTAAACCAGTGCTTCGAGCACTTCTTTTGGGTAGACCAAAGACATACGCTCAATCAGGTTCATTACATGACGGAACTGATTAACCAACGCTTCAAGAGCTGTGCCCTGAATACCTGGTGCCGTGGAATTTACATGCAGACTGCCATTCTCAAGAGCCTTAGAGGTCAGATAAACCAGCAGCGCATCATCATCTTTAACATACTGCTCGCTTTTACCACGGCTCACCTTGTACAGCGGCGGCTGGGCAATAAAGATATGGCCGGCCTCAACCAACTCGCGCATCTGTCTAAAGAAAAACGTCAACAGCAGTGTACGAATATGCGATCCATCGACGTCCGCATCGGTCATAATTACGATGGTGTGATAGCGGAGCTTCTCTGGATTAAACTCTTCAGTACCGATACCACAGCCCAGTGCGGTAATCAGCGTACCAACTTCAGCACTGGAGAGCATCTTATCAAAACGCGCCTTCTCAACATTGAGAATCTTACCTTTTAGAGGCAGTATCGCCTGAGTACGGCGATCACGACCCTGCTTGGCTGAACCGCCCGCAGAATCACCCTCCACCAGATATAATTCTGAAAGCGCCGGATCTTTTTCCTGACAATCCGCCAACTTGCCGGGCAATCCAGCAATATCAAGCGCACCCTTACGTCTGGTCATTTCTCGCGCTTTGCGCGCCGCTTCACGAGCGCGGGCCGCATCGATCATCTTATTGACAACAGCCCGGGCATCCTGAGGATACTCCAACAGGAATTCACTGAATTTTTCACCCATCTCCTGCTCTACCGCGGTCTTCACCTCAGAACTCACCAATTTATCTTTGGTCTGTGAGGAAAACTTAGGATCCGGGACTTTTACCGAAATAATTGCCGTTAAACCCTCACGTGCGTCGTCACCAGTAGTGCCTACCTTCGCCTTACCGTTTATACCCTCTTTCTCTATATAGGTATTCAAACCGCGGGTTAGCGCCGACCGAAAGCCAGCAAGGTGTGTGCCACCATCACGCTGGGGAATATTGTTGGTATAGCAGTGAATGCTTTCCTGGAAGCCATCATTCCACTGCAATGCTACCTCAACACTGGTACCGTCTTCACGCATGGTATTGAAGTGCATAATCTTGTTTACGGTGGTTTTATTTTGGTTAAGATACTCAACAAAGGCGCTTAAACCGCCCTCGTAGGCATAGACATCTTCTTTTCCGGTTCGCTCATCATGCAGGACAATGCGCACACCAGAGTTTAGAAAAGACAGCTCACGCAGTCTTTTTGCCAGAACATCAAAGTGGAACTTGATATTGGAAAAGGTATCGACTGATGGCACAAAGTGTACTGCAGTGCCCGACTCTTCGGTATCACCAACAATTTTCAAAGGACCCTGAGGAACACCGTGAGAATATTCCTGCTCATGTATCTTGCCCGCTCTGCGAATAGTTAAGCGCAGTTTAGCTGACAGAGCATTAACCACTGAAACACCTACACCGTGCAGGCCACCTGAGACCTTGTAGGAGTTATCATCAAACTTACCGCCGGCATGCAATACCGTCATAATAACTTCCGCCGCAGATACGCCTTCGTCGTGCATATCTGTTGGAATGCCACGACCATTATCTGAAACAGTAATAGACTCGTCAGGGTGAATAACGATTTTGATCTCCGAGCAATGTCCCGCCAGAGCCTCATCGATGGAATTATCTACGACCTCAAACACCATATGGTGCAAGCCAGTACCGTCATCAGTATCGCCAATATACATACCAGGCCGCTTGCGAACCGCATCCAGGCCTTTTAGTACCTTAATACTGGAAGAATCATAATTCTGTTCGTCAGTCATAAACTCTCTATACCCTGTTATTTAATCAACTAAAGCAACGCCATGTTCCATGTGGAACATCTGATGTGGCACTGTTTGTACTAAACCTTCAAAATCTTTCTTGTCCACTCCAGTAATAAAGTACTGGCAACCCAAATTATTCAAATACGAAATCACCTGCTCACGGTGCTGATAATCCAGCTCAGCCGGCAGATCATCTAATAGGAAGAGGCAAGATTCCCCCGTATGTTCTCGATAGTGACTCGCCTGCGCTAACTTAAGCGCGTAAACCAAAAGCTTCGTCTGACCTCTCGAGAGATGGTCGGCAGCAGCCCGACCATCAACCTTTATTCTTATATCAGCACGATGTGCACCGTGGCTGGTTGTCTTTGTGCCTATATCACGACCCTGATCCGCAATGTAAACATCTGCCAGAGAGAGTTCTTCATCCCAGCCGCAGTAGTATTCGAGGGAAACTTCGCCCAACCCCTCAAATGCACTTATCGCCTGATTTAACTGCCCAGAGAGCGCCGCCAGATACTGCCGTCTAAACTGGGTTATTTGTTCACAGAGGGGAATTAACTCCGCCGTCCAGGTACGCAACAAATCTTCGTCTATTCTACCATGGCGAAGCAGTTGATTGCGCTGTTTTAGCGTTTTTTGAAAGCGCCGCCAGAGATTACTGTAGTCATGTTCCACGTGGAACACACCCCAATCCAAAAACTGTCTGCGCTGAAGAGGCCCGCCCTCCAATAACATAAAACTATGGGCATCAATTAACTGTAGGGGAAGCTCAGAAACCAACTGTGCTGCAGTCTGCAGCGGCTTGCCATCAAGGCGCGCCTCAAACAAACCCTTTGATGTACGCCTGATACCGAGCTGATGGGCAGTGGACATCTGGTCGCGCAAAAGCCGGCCAGAGACAACCAACTCTTCAGAATCATTGTTAACCACAACACGCAAATCACGATGGCGGAAAGAACGGCCGCGACCAAGAAGGTAAATAGACTCTAGAAAGCTTGTTTTACCGCTGCCATTGGCGCCAAAAATAATATTGGCCTGAGGATGACAGCTGGTACGGATACTTTTCAGATTTCGTACCTGAAAAATATCCAATTGAGATAAATGCATAGTTTGTAATTAGCAGCGAAAACGACCGTAAGCGGCAGCGATGCCGTTACAGCCGCATCGGCATAACAACATAGACCGCCGAGCCATCAGCTGCATCTTCCACCAGCGCACTGCTACTTGAATCGGAAAGTGTTAAACGAACACCCTCTCCTTTCAGAACATTGAGCACATCCAGCAGATAGCTAACATTAAAACCAATTTCCAACTCATCACCAGCATAGTCAACGCCGACAACTTCCTCAGCCTCTTCCTGCTCAGGGTTGTTGGCGACCATTTTAATTGCACCGTTGGAAAGCATAATGCGTACACCGCGATACTTTTCATTGGAAAGAATCGCTGTTCGGCCAAATGCTTGCTTGAGCTCAGCACGATCACCAACCACCTGCTTGTCGCCGCCCTTGGGAAGGACACGGTCATAATCAGGGTAGGCGCCATCAACAAGCTTAGAGGTAAAGCAGTAATCAGCGCCATTCACGCGAATATGGTTGGAGCCCATAGCCACGCGCACTGCACCCTCATCACTAACCAGTCTAGCCAGCTCCATCACACCTTTGCGCGGCAAAATAGCCTTGGTAAGCTCAGTAATTTCTATCTCACAGGCTGCATCACAAAGCGCCATTCGATGCCCATCTGTAGCAACTGCACGGAGTTTATTGGCACTGACTTCCCAGAGCATACCATTGAGATAATAGCGAACGTCCTGCTGCGCCATAGCGAATGAGGTCGACTCAATCAGGTGCTTCAAGGTATCGGCTTCAACATCAAATTCAATATTGTTTTCGCCATTATCAACCGAAGGAAACTCATTAGCTGGCAGGGTTGCCAGAGTAAAGCGACTGCGCCCGCTCTTTACCTGCGCCTTGCCGTCACTACTAGAGAAATCGACCCTAGCGCCATCTGGTAGCGAGCGGCAGATATCCAGAAGCTTACGTGCAGAAACCGTCACCTCACCAGCCTCATCTGCAGCTGATACCTCTGCATAACCAATAATCTCAACCTCGAGATCGGTACCAGTTACCGAAAGGCGCGAGCCCTCAAGAGAGAGCAATACATTAGAGAGAATCGGCAGTGTCTGACGTCTTTCAACTACACCGACTACCAACTGTAAGGGCTTGAGTAAAACTTCACGGGAAAGGCTAAATTTCATGATAAATTCGTATCTCCGACACGGTTAATTACATCTTGTAAATATACTATTTTTTATTATCTGGCTTCTAATTATTTATCTTCTGGCCAGTGCACTCCAGTTTCAAAGCGCCCCAGTTAGAAAGCGCTCTATATTAGCTAGAAAGAGTGCGATAGAGGTGCTTTAAATCACGCTCGACTTCACGATCACTGCTCTCAAGCTCTTTCACCTTGCGGCAGGCGTGCAGAACCGTAGTGTGATCACGACCGCCAAAAGATTCACCAATTTCTGGCAGGCTATAGTTAGTCAGCTCTTTAGCCAGCGCCATGGCAATCTGTCTGGGCCGAGCCACAGATCTACTGCGGCGCTTAGAGAGCAGGTCTGACATTTTTAGCTTGTAGTAGTCAGCTACCACTCTCTGAATATTGTCTATGGTAACTAGCTTGTCCTGCAGCGCCAACAAATCTTTTAGTGATTCACGAATTAAATCGATATCGATAACTCGCCCGCTAAACTGCGCATGAGCCATCACTCTCTTTAACGCGCCCTCTAGCTCACGAACGTTAGAACGAATACGCTGAGCAATAAAAAATGCCGCATCTCTGGATAGATCCATACCCACCTGCTCTGCCTTGTTGATCAAGATAGCAACACGGGTTTCAAGCTCTGGCGGCTCAACAGCCACAGTTAAACCCCAACCGAAGCGGGATTTTAAGCGCTCCTCTACACCGTCAATCTCTTTGGGGTAGCGATCAGAGGTTAAGATCATCTGCTGACCACGCTCCAACAGCGCATTGTAAGTGTGGAAAAACTCTTCCTGACTGCGATCCTTACCGGAAAAGAACTGAATATCATCAATTAACAACGCATCCACCGAGCGGTAGAACTGCTTAAACTCATCAATCGCCTTAAGCTGAAGCGCCTTCACCATATCTGCAACAAATCGCTCAGAATGGAGATAGACAATCTTTGCATCCGGCTTGCGCTGACGAAGAGCGTTACCAACGGCGTGCATTAAGTGGGTCTTACCCAGACCAACACCGCCGTATATAAACAGAGGGTTGTAAGAGCCGCCAGGATTTTCCGCTACCTGCTGCGCGGCCGCCAGAGCAAGTTGATTAGACTTGCCCTCAACAAAGCTATCAAAGGTAAAGGCACCATTGAGATTGCTTTTTAGACTGTGCTCGGCGGCAGAGGTAATAATTTCAGGAGCAGTAATGCGCGAAGTAGTTTGCACTATTGACGCTGGAGCTTTTAAATCGGGAACAATCAACTCCGCAGGAGGAACTATCAATCCGGGCGTCTCCAGCGACCTTAAAATCGCAGGTGAAGACTCTTGCCCAACATATGGCTGACCATTGACTGCAGCCGCCGCCTGATGACTAACAATGGCTGGCTGCGCCTTAAATACCGGCGCCTTATCAGATTCAGAGACAACCGCCACAGTGCACTGATCGGCACCAAATTGTGAAAACAGGGTCTCGATTCGAGCTAGAAATTTATTCTTTACCCAGTCTTCAATAAAACGGTTAGGTGCAACCAGCTGAATTCGCTGAAATACTGAGGAGCCATCAGCTAAGCTAGAGCCGTCAGCTAAAGTAGAACCATCAGCTAGAGTAGAGCCATCAGCTAGAGTAGAGCCGTCAGCTAGAGTAGAGCCGTCAGCTAAAATAGAGCCGTCAGCTAAAATAGAGTCACCAGCAAAAAACTGTATTTTTAGAGGTCTGATCCAAGTATTGAACTGTTGAGGGGGCAGCTCATCAGAGAGCTGCTTTGTACAATCTGTCCAGATTGTCTGCAGAGCATTAAAATCCATAGGCTCACTACCACCGACACCCACAGAACCATGCTCAAAAGAGTTACTTAATTCCACCTATTTTTCTTCCCAACGCAAGATAACCCCAAAGGCAAAATTTCACCGACTACTGCTTCATCAAACAACCGATAAAAAAGCAAAACCGCCAACCAAGTTATACTACTTTTTAATTTTTATTAGTTTTAATTTTACGAAAAACACAGTTTATTTTCGTTGAGATTATTCTATCCGCTTAAAATCCTTTTATCCACACCACTGAAAACCAGTTATTTTTATAGAATTATATTTTATCCATAAGTATCAACAACTTATTGAATATCAATATTTTTTTTATTAACAGAGGGAGAATAAATTATTGATTATTATTTAACCAACATCTGTGCATAACCTGTGTATATCCAGTTAAAAACCAGTGTTTAGAGGCCTCCACACACAAATTATGATGCATCGGCAAAGATGCCGGCATTGGTTCGTGACCTGATAAAGAAAGTTAGTCACTTTCCAATACAAAACGATGAAAAGATATGTCCCAACAGATCATCAGAAGTGAACTGCCCGGTAATTTCAGAGAGGTGGTTTTGCGCCTGTCGAAGATCTTCAGCTAACAATTCTCCGGCGCCACTGGCGCTCAACTGCCGGCGCCCGATATCGACCAACTGTAAGGCTTTTTCCAGTGCATCAAGATGACGGCGACGAGCAGAGAAAAGCCCCTCCTCCTGCCCCTGAAAACCCATACTGGCCTGCAAAAAACCAACCAGCTGGTCTACACCGGTCCTGTGTTTGGCTGATATGGCAAAGGTGTCTGTCTCGCCCTCAAGTCGACCAGCAATATGATTAGTCTGATCAATCTTATTTAAGACAACAGTGATCGGCTGGCGAGCATCCGCATAGCGGGCAAAATACTCAGGCCAGATGGTCTGTAAATCCGGGTGATCGCTCTCGCAAGCATCCACCAAAAACAGAACCTGATCGGCGCGCTCAATCTCTTGCCAGGCGCGACGTATACCCTCCCTTTCAACCTCATCGTCACTCTCACGCAAGCCAGCGGTATCGACAATATGTAAGGGCATACCATCAAGGGTAATCTTCTCCCGCAGTACATCTCTAGTGGTACCAGCCACAGAGGTAACAATTGCTGCATCGCGACCGGCCAATGCATTTAACAAACTTGATTTTCCGGCGTTAGGTTTACCTGCTAACACCACCGTCATACCGTCCCGCAACAATGAGCCCTGCTGAGCCTTACCCAGGGTATCGGTCAACTCAGTGGAGAGACGTTCAAGATTGGCAGAAAGCCGCTCGTCGGCGAGAAAATCAATCTCCTCTTCAGGAAAATCAATTGCCGCTTCCACATAGATACGAATCTGGATTATTTGCTCGACCAGCTCATTGACCAGTCGCGAAAAATCGCCCTGTAGAGAGCGAACAGCACAGCGCGCTGCCTGCAGCGAAGAGGCATCAATTAAATCGGCGATAGCCTCAGCCTGAGTGAGATCGAATTTATCGTTGAGAAAGGCGCGCTCACTAAACTCGCCTGGTCTGGCCATCCGAGCACCTAACTGTAAGCAGCGCTGCAGAAGACTGTCGAGGATTACCGGACCACCATGCCCTTGGAGCTCAAGGACATACTCACCGGTAAATGAGGCTGGCGCAGGAAAGTAAATAGCGACCCCCTCATCAAGAACTTCATTATCCGCACCTCTGAATCTACTGAAAACCGCCTCGCGAGGCGGCAGTGCCCTACCGATAATATCGACAACGATCTGTTCAATATTACTGCCGGAGACACGCACAATACCCACACCGCCACGACCTGGTGGGGTGGCAATAGCAACAATGGTATCCAGGTCGTTTTGCACTCTATACACCTAAACAAAAAAGGCCCTAAAAGGGCCTTTTTAATTACTTTTTGTTCTTCTTATTATTCTTTGCCGCGTTCTGGGTGGCCGCTAACTGCCGGTTAACATACCACTGTTGAAGCATCGACAGCAGGTTGTTTACCGTCCAGTAGAGGACCAGACCGGAAGGGAAAATCATAAAGAAGAAAGTAAACGCAATCGGCATGATTTTCATGACCATTGCCTGAGTAGGATCTGTGGGCATTGGCTGCATTTTTTGCATCAGCAGCATGCTGGCACCCATAACGATCGGCAATATAAAGTAGGGATCTTTAGCAGACAGATCAGCAATCCAGAAAATCCACGGTGAATGTCGAATCTCAACACTTTCCAACAGCACCCAATAGAGAGAGAGGAATACCGGCATTTGCAACAACATAGGGAAGCAACCGCCTGCGGGATTAACCTTTTCCTTTTTATACAGTCCCATCAACTCCTGGGACATTTTTTGTCGGTCGTCACCGTAAGTCTCTTTTAAACGCTCCATCTTTGGCTGCAAGCTGCGCATTTTTGCCATAGAGCGAAGACTTGCTGCAGAGAGCGGATAGAGCAGTATTTTGATACCAATAGTCAGCAGAATAATTGCCCAACCCCAGTTGCCAACCAGCTCATAGATAAACTTCATGGCAGCAAAAATTGGCTTGGCGAGCATCCACAAGAAACCGTAATCAACGGTTAGGTCTAGGTATTCAGCCAGAGACTCGAGTTTTTCCTGATCTTTGGGGCCAACATAAAACTGCGCACCGTACTGACCAGTGCTGCCGGCAGGGACGATAAATTTTTCACCGGTAAAGCCGAACAGGTAAATATCCTGACCGGATAATTTACGCAAACTAAAGCTGTTGTTATCCGCTGTCGGTGGAATCCAGGCACTGATAAAGTAGTGCTGAACCATGGACACCCAACCACCCTTAACCTCTGCCTTAACCGACTCTTCACGGACATCATCAAAGTCGTGTTTAGAAAAGTTCTTTTCCGGCTCTCTTAGCGCTGCACCCAGATAAGGGCTTACACCGCCACTGGATTCAATTAGCGGCTCATGGGAATCACGTTTAATTTGACCGTAGAAAGTCGCTTCCCATGAGTCATAGCCGCTATTTTCAATCAGGTAATCAACACCGATAACATATTCATTAGCGGTGAAACTAAAGCGCTTAACAACATTGACACCATTTTGGTTGAGCTTTAAGTCAACATTTAAGTTCTGCTCGCCGGGCTGAAGAGTAAAACTAGACTGGGAGACCGCATAGACAGGTCGACCCTCTCTGGTATCAGTGCCATTTTTACCAATCAAACCACTCTGAGCTATATATTCATTGTCTTTGGATCTAGTTAACAGAGTGAAGGGCTCACCACCGTCATCAGCCATCTTGGTGAGATGCTTAAGCAACTTAACCTGAACAATATCGCCACCAAGGGTATCTATAGTTACTTTAAAGGTATCAGTGGTAACAGTCACCAAACGGGTATTAACCGGCTGCTCGACAACCGCAACTGGGGTCTCCGCCAATGAGGGCAGTTCATCGCTGTAACGCACCTGCTGCTGTTCAGTAGGTAAGGTTGTCTCAGGGATAAGGATTTCGGCGACAGGCGTTGTTTTTTCAGCGGCGCGAAGGTCGCTAAAGTTATTCCACTCAACTACGAGTAGCCATGCAACCAAACCAATAGCGGTAATATTTAATGTTTTCTTCCAATCCATTCTATTTATAACTCTATTTAATTATTGTTAGAGGTATCAGCCTCATCCGATTTACCAGAATGCTCTACCGGTAGCACCGGATCGTAACCCCCTGAATGGAAAGGTTGGCATTTTACAACCCTACGCAACGTAAGATAACCCCCCTTGAAAATTCCGTAGCGCCTAAAAGCCTCTTCAGCATAGTTTGAGCAGCTGGGATGGAACCTGCAGTTGCTACCCAACAGAGGACTGATGGCATATTGATAAGCACGAATAACCGCTATCACCAGCCTACGCATTATCTTTAATGTCCTTTTTTGCAACGTTTTTGTGTGAAAGGTCTCTGTTTAAAAAGTCTTTTTCAAGACGAGCAGACAGTCTAGCCCATGATTGTTGCAATAGGGTTGTCATTTCAAAAGAAGAGAGTTTATCAGCGTCTTTTCGAGCAAGGAAAACAATATCAAGGGCAACTGGAAGCTCGGTTGTGCGAAACACTTCCCTGACAGCTCGTTTTACGCGGTTGCGGCCAACGGCAGTGGCGACATTTTTCTTACCCACAACCAAGCCCAATCGAGACACTTTAGTGCCATTAGGTTTAACCAGGAGTAGATGTTTGGGATGAGCAACCCGAAGCGCATTATTATCAAAAACCTCTTTATATTCAGAGGCTTTAAGTAAGCGTCGATCTTTACCGAAGGTTGCTCTGGGCATTGGAAGCCCCTAAAGTTCTAGGCAGCTAAACGCTGACGGCCTTTAGCTCGACGACGGTTAATAACAGCACGGCCATTTTTTGTAGCCATACGTGATCTAAAACCATGAGTGCGCTTACGCTTTAATACGCTTGGTTGAAATGTTCTTTTCATAACGTCAATTCCGAATAATGTCTACTGTACTCTTTTTTTACACTGCTTTAAGACTACATAAAGCAAGGAGTACCGTTCTAGGGCGCGGGAGTTTAATGAAAATCACCACTCAATTCAACGCTTTATTTAAAATACCGCCTGGAATACCGCGGTTATTTTTTAAATACAGCTTGGTAACAATAAATTAACAGCTTATTCCAGTTAAAAAGCACCCTTAAGGCAAGAAGGCGCGTTAAACCGCCTATCCTGTGGAAAACCTCTGCATAAATTTTATAATTATCCCCAGATAAATCGCGAAATAGATGATTTACGAAAATTGGTAAAAATCTGTACAGTTTCAAACACAGTTGATACCGGGTTTAACGATTATTAAACACTGGCTTATACAGCCAAAAAACCCAAACAACTAATTGATTTATATAGCTATTTAACTTTTATCCCCACAAAATAGCGCCCTTAATAACAATAACAATAATCTATATATACTATATATAAGTATATTTAGTTAATAAGTTAACTATAAAAGAACAACCTAATAACAAACTCCAAGATTAAAATTATTTCTAAAATAAGGTGGTTAAACTTTAATCAACCACAAGTATAATGGCGACCTTTAAATTTTAACGCTGCCGTAGCTGAACCCTTATGCTCTATTCAGAATCCTTTGATGTCATTGTTGTTGGTGGCGGCCATGCCGG